>Ga0105239_10003793_pt1 | contig 18399 bp, 44 predicted proteins | sample KBSC44metaG_FD_92761 | JGI IMG/M metagenome (GOLD analysis project Ga0105239, IMG submission 92761) | Corn rhizosphere microbial communities from Kellogg Biological Station, Michigan, USA - KBS C4-4 metaG | ecosystem: Host-associated > Plants > Roots > Rhizosphere > Soil | place: Michigan, USA...
GACGGGCATCAACCTGCGCATCCCGTACGAGGACTTCCTCGACTTCGAGGGCCTGCCCGAGGGGGCGCTGGACGAGGTGCTACCCAGCAAGGACGACCCGGAGACGATCGCGTTCACGAACGGCTTCACGAAGGGCGGCGCGGGGATCAGCCCGCCGCCGTGGCTGGCGCAACTGCTGGCCACGACGGCAGGCATGCTGGAGGAGCAGCTCACCGACGACGTGGCTCCGAACTACATGGAGCTGACGATCATGCCGCAGGACGGCGGCGAGCCCTTCAAGTGGATCATCTGCAAGCGGGGCAAGCCGTCCCCGCACGATTTCAGACGAGCGGCCGAATCCCAGGTCGAGGCTCTGCTCCAGTGCATCCGCGACGCGATGGCCGAGATCGAGATCCAGGTGAACGAGGTCGAGGCCGCTGGCCTGAACGCCCTGCACCTCAAGAAGGCGTGGGGAAACCTCAACTCGCTGATCTCGTGAAGGGTCCGCCGTCCGGCGACCCAGCCGCGCTCCAGAGGTGGTGCGAGGACGTGCGCTCACGCAACGAGCGAGAGCGGCAAGACCGCTGGTGGCACGAGATCGCACTCGAACGAGCCCGTCGCTACTGGGACGACGGCACCGGCTACGGCGCGGAGGTCTGGGATCAGAACATGCCGATCCTCGTGATCGTCGAACTGCCCAGCTAGTATCCGAGCGAATGTTCCGAATGACCTGACACCCGCCCGCCGATTTTTGGTTGGCCCTGGCCCGAGGAGGCCACGTGAAGAAGGACCCACGAAACAAGAGCGGCTACGAGAAGGCCGTGCTGCTCGAACTGATCATCGCTCGCATCTGCGCCTGGGTGCTGTACCTAGCGGTCGTCGCCGTCATCGCCCTGTCCGCGAGCGGCATCGCCAAGATCAGCTTCTGGCAGGGGGTGACGACCTGCCTGGTGCTCGCATGGGCTGCCGGGATGTCGGCCCGCTGCGAGTACAAGGCCGAGAAGCAGCTCAAGGACATCTGGGAGGCCGACGGCCTGGAGCGGTTGGTGAACGGATGACCGCCGACACCTTCCAGCCCGAGGCCGACAAGCCGTGGCGCTCGACCACGAAGCGCCTGAGCCGTCGCTACCAGCTCTACACCGCCGTCGGACGCCTGGACTACCGCACGGTCGGTATCTCGCTCCAGGTGGACGCCCAGGCCCCGCTCTACCTGTGCCTGGAACTGCTGCGAGTGCGGGTCGTCGTCTGCGTGGTCGAGAACGAGCTGATGGGAGGCTACCGATGACCGTTGCCGCCGACACGATCAAGGACCTGGACGCAGCGATTAGGCGCTTCGGGACCTACCAGCTCCACGACAAGGGCGCTGTCGAGGTGATGGACGTGAAGTCCATCGAGGACCGGCTGCGCGCGGCCGGGATCGACGAGGCGATCAAGACGCTCGAAGCGCTGCACGCGCACGAGCACGGTGAGCCGCTGGTTCACCACCTGATCATGGTGTTCGTCGAGGACGACGAGTGGACCGAGCTGGGCGACGCGCTCGCTGCGGTCCCGGAGCTGCGCGAGGCATTCGTTCCGTGGCTCGACGAGAACGGCCAGCCGTCATGAGTCAGATCATCTTCGAAATGGGCGGCGGTCACGCTGGCGAGAAGCCCGACGGCTGGCGTGAGACCTTCCCGCCCGAGTGGGTTCGGCTGGGGCTCACCGAGTCGTCTCGGCCAGGCCACAACCGCATCCGAGTGATCTACGGGGACGACTCGTTCTCTGAGTGGCGCATGCGGATCGTGAAGTGAGGGGGGTCTGATGTTCAACGTCATGCTGGCCGTCAGCGCCCCGGCCACCGAGGAGACCATCGAGCGTCTCCAGGGCACGCACTTCTTCGACCTCAAGATCGACGGGGTTCGAGCGATCGTCGCCATCAACAACGGCACCGTGAAGATCACCAACCGCAACGGCGTGGACATCACGTACCGCTACCCGGACGTGGTGCACAACGCCCTGGCCAAGTGGGGAACGGACGCTCGTCTGATTCTCGACGGGGAGATCGCCGCCACCGACGAGCGCAACCTGCCGTCCTTCAAGCTGACCGCCAAGCGCGACCGTCAGCAGCGCAACAACGTCATCGCCGCCCTGGCCGTGAGCATGCCGGTCACCTTCTACGCCTTCGACATCCTCTACCGGGACGGCGTGGACTACCGGAAGCTGCCGTGGTCCCAGCGCTCGATGTGGCTGGACGAGGCGATGAGCGACGGCGCGACCAGCCAGCGCATCGTGCGCGTCATCGGCTCACCCGATGGTGCCCGCATGATGGAGCTGGTCCGGCAGTACAAGCTGGAGGGTCTGGTCGCCAAGCTGAGCACCGCTCCGTACGAGGCCGGTCGCCGCAGCCAGTGGATCAAGATCAAGCCCACCGAGAGCGGCTCGTTCCTGGTGACGGGCACGACGACGGGCACTGGCTCACGCCAGGAGACCTTCGGCGCGCTCAGCTTGGCGGTCGTGCGGGCCGACGGTACGTTGCTCCCCGTCGGCGAGGTCGGGTCCGGCTTCAAGCAGCGGGATCTGACCGAGGTGCTCGACATCCTCGCGACCGGGGCTGACCTGATCGTGGAGGTCGAATACCAGGAGTTCACCGTGGACGGCTCGCTCCGCTTCCCGGTGTTCAAGGGCATCCGCACCGACCTCACCCGTGCCGACGCCAACGAGAGCCAGCTAGGAGCCTCATGCGCGAACTCAGCGTCGTCCTCGGCGATGTCATCGACGAGCACGTCCACTGCCGCTTCTACCTCAAGGGTGACAACGGTCGCCGGGCTCTAGGCAGCCTGGTCGTGCACTGCGCCGACCTCTGGATCATCGAGAGCATGATCGAGAGCGCTGCTCGCTCAGCGGAGGTCGGTGCGGTACTCGACTCGCTCCAGCAGGACGTGACGTACCGGATCTACACCCCAGGAGGTCCCTGATGTGGCTGGTCGGGCTGCCTGACTACAGCGGCACCAAGCACGCCGTGGTCGGCCCGTTCGAGTCGGTCGAGGCTGCGCGCAAGTGGGTGATCGACAACGTGATGGGACGCGCGCACTTCATCGTGCCGCTGACCTCGCCCGTCGAGTACCGGCCGCTGACGTGAGCACGGTCGCCACTCCGACTGACGTGAGCCTTGCGCACTGCTCGTGCAGCTCGTGCACTAGGAGGTGGAACGAGTTGAAGTTCACGCGCGGCCACACTCGCGTCAACGGCCAGTACCAGTGCCCGGGTTACCTCGACCAGGACCGGATGTGCCTGGCCCGCTTCAACACCCCGGGCGGTTTGCGTCGCCACATGAAGAAGCAGGGGCACGGCGAGCCGTACTTCCGCTACGCCCGTCACCTGTCGAAGGAGTCGCTCACCTGCCAGACCTGCGGCTTCGTGCCGTGGGAGCTGGCGGACAACCCGCGCAAGGGGCTCGTGGACCACCGACGCAAGCGGCACCGCCTGGAGTACATGCGCGAGCGCAGGCCCTACACGATCGAGGAGGAACCCTAGATGATGTCGCAGTCGCAGTACGACCACCTCAAGGCCAACGAGGAGAAGTTCTTCGAGCTGATGAACGGCGACCACAGCCGCACGCTCGACGAGTACCTGACCGAGTACCGCTACCGGGATCGGATCTACGACGAGCTGGTTGCCGACATGGGTTTGGAGCCCGTCGAGTAGCCATGATCGAACACGGTTCCAACCCCGAGGGTCAGCACATCGCTCGCGTCGGGCGGCTCATCCTCATCGTGGAACAGACGCCCGTCTATAACTTCGGGATCGGAGACAAGATCGGCTGGGGTGAGGACCGCGAGCACTGGCTCGGCACCATCGTCATCAGCGAGCGAGACACGATCAGCATGGACGGGGACTTGTCCTGGCACCTGGCCTGGGTGAAGGACGGAGACCCTGCTACGAAGTACCACTGGCGGGGACGGACCACGGTTCGGGATACCCGCTGGGTTCCCGACGACGTGTACGAGATCGAAGAAGTGCCATAACCGAACAAGCACAGCTACACTGACTCCACTCGCGGGGAGACCCGCCCAAGCCCAGGAGGCTCAGCATGACCGTGAAGAACTACGCCGACGCCGCAGCCAAGCTGCCGGACGGCTACTTCCTCGGCCAGATCGTGTCGTTCACGATCACCGAGGCCGACGTGAACCTGGACGATCTGCGCAAGCAGATCAACGACCTGGGTCTGCGTGACGAGACCCTCAAGAAGCGGCTCCGTCCGATCGACGCCTTCAAGAAGGCGTGCAACGACGTGGCCACGAAGTTCACCAAGACGGTGGACGCGCAGCACTCCTTCATGGTCCGGCCGGTCGGCCAGGACGCGCAGGAGAGCCACCGGCACATCGTGTTCGAGCGCGCGATCTTCAAGACCGGCCAGAAGCGTCGCGTCGTGCACGACACCGTGTTGAAGCTGATCTACAACCGGGGCTACCGGGACAAGGACAGCAACGTGGTTGACGACGGCATCTACGTCGAGCCGGTGTACGTGCCGGGCCTGAGCCTCACCGCCGAGGAGCAGGGCTGGCTCGACACTCAGGTCGGCGAGGAGGGCGTGCACCTCAAGGACCGCTACGAGCACTACTCGACGCACCTGGACAGCCACGGCGTCCGGACGTTCGTGCGCGAGTACCTCTACATGCTCGGCGCGATCAACGTGAAGGGCAACGGCGGCGGGCTGTACTTTGTGCAGCAGAAGCACGTCGAGGAGCTGCGCGACCTGGCCTCGCTCGTCAAGGGGATCGGCTCGCAGATGCACCTCATCCCGTTGCTCGACATCGTGGACCAGCGTGACATGCTGGCCGAGGCGTTCATCGCCGACACGATGGACGAGATCCGGGCGCAGTCCGTCGAGATCGGCAAGATCCTCAAGGACCCGACCCGCACCATCACCGAGGCAACCTATGACGCCTACGCGGCGAAGGCGGCTGCGCTGATCGAGAAGGCGCGCGAGTACCACCAGTTGCTCGACCGCAACCTCGACACGGCGAACTTCGAGCTGGACATCTTCACGAAGAAAACGCTCAAGCTCACCAAGCGCATCCGCCGCCCGAAGTCGCTGGGCGATGGAGGTAAGTAACCATGTCGAGCACCGCGTCCCGCGCGCCCGCCGATTCCGACGGGCGTGTGGGACGCCGACCTGCCCCTATCCGTAGCGACCCGCACTTGTTCCGGCGCGACAAGAACGGGATGGTCAAGCTCAAGATCAACCTCTCGCCGGAGGAAGCAGCTCTGATCGAGGAGGCTGCCAACGGCACGCCCCTGATGGTGTACGTCCATCGCGTACTGATCGACCGCGCCCGGTTCCACGCCCGGCGCTCCATTCAAGACGCTGCTCCCGAGGAGTAGCCCCGGCCCAAGGAGGCCAATGGACGACATCGAGAGACTGTTCGCCGACATCACACCGGAGGACTTCCACCGAGACACCAGTGCCATCGGAGACCTGCGACTCGGCCCGCCGCACGACGAGCTGTTCGACCGCTTCGTGGACGACCTCGTGTTCCTGGCAAAGGAACGGGCGTCCAAAGACGGTGAGTTCAACCCGTTCGCCGTGCTGCGCAGCGAGGATCGACAGCGAGTGTTCCTCGCCGACGGCGACGAGACGCCCGACGCCTGGGCCGCTCGCCTGCACCGCGAGGCAAGTGCCATGCAGGCCGTGTGGTTCTACGTCGCCCTGCTCTCGCCCGGCCGCGTGTACGAGGGCGACCGGCCCGACACGATCGAACGCACCGAGCAGGCGATCGACGCCGCTCTGGATGACGGTCGCCTCAGTCTCGGGCTCGCATGGCTGGCCGCTCGCATCGACGGCACGACTCGCGCTGGACTGATCGACATCATGGCCGACGGCAAGCCCGGCGACTGCACCGAGGGCGCGCTCGACACCGACGACAACCCGTTCGTGACCGTGCTGGGAGGTGACCGTGCTCTCTGAGGAGCAGGTCAGGGAGATCTTCTACGAGTACCTGCCCACGTCGATCGGCGTGATGACCATCGACCGCGACACGTTCGTGGGGCAGGCACGCAACCACCCCTACGTCGGGCTCCAGATTCAGATGGGCGTCTACACCGAGGAGAACCTGGCGCAGGACTTCCTGTCCCCGGCTCGTGCCCATCCGCAGGTCCCGCTCCAGGTGATCTGCATGGAGGTGTTCGAGGCGATCCTCGAAGGCATCCCCGACGAGATCGCGGCCGACTACGTGCGGCACGTGGCCGCGCACGAGGCGCACCACTTCCACACCCACCACGAGCCGGTCAGCGCTGCCGACCATGCACGCAACGAGCTGTCCTGCGTGACCGCGCTCAAGGAGAAGCACCCGGAGCTGGACGAGGCCGTGCAGTACGTCGAGGCCAACTCGCCGGTCTACCGACGGGTGTACGGCCGTCTGGATGAGATCAAGAAGAACCTCCAGCAAGCAGGAAGGACGAAGCAATGAGCGAACCGCATCCGCTCTATCCCGAGCGTCACGTCAAGACGATCACCGTCCGGGGCGTGGACATGCCGGGCCTGTTCACGGGCCCGGCAGCGATTTGGACGGGCGGCAGTTCTCCTCGGGTCATCGGCCCGTTCGAGGACGTGCTGGCCGCGCAGCAGTACATGGCTCGCAGCCCGCACGCCAGCACCGGCCAGGTGTTCCCCATCGACCCGCCGGAGGTGACCGCATGACCACGCACCGCGCCGACACCGAGGACGAGAACAAGGAGCGCGCCGCCCGAGCCGCCCGCACCGTCCTCGATGCCCAGCCCAGTCCCGGCGAGCAGATGGAGGCTCTGGCCAAGACCGGAGGGAGCGTGTCCGCCGCGTGGGTCCTGGCTCACCTCGACGAGATCGTCGGGGACCGCTTCGACCTGCCACGGCTGGCGCTCTCACCGCTCGCTCCCGAGGACGAGTACCTGTCCAGGGAGGCGGACGAGATCGCGCGGAAGAAGGCGCGGGAGCAGGCCCTCAAGCCAGCGCCCGGGGCCAAGCCCGTCCGCAACGGCTCGAAGGACATCACCGTCACCTGACGGGAGGTCACCATGCACACCATGCCGATCCCGGTCATCCCGCTCTCGATGTTCGAGCCCGAGCGGGATGCGCCGGGCGACACCTTCAACTCGACGTTCGTCGAGGTGCCCGACCGGATCACGGTGGAGATCGCTCCGCCGCCCGTCGAGCACTTCGTCAACTCGTCCGAGGTCGCACCGCGCTACGTCGAGAACTGGGACGCCTTCATCGGCCAGGAGGCGGTCAAGGACGAGCTGAGCGTCTACATCGACGCGCACTTCACCAACTGCGAGCGCCTGCCGCACATCCTGCTCGCGGCGACGACGCCCGGTACCGGCAAGACCACGCTGGCCCGATGCATCGCCGACGAGATCGAGCAGCGCATCGTCATGCTCGTGCCGCCCTTCAAGCCGGAGGCGCTGTACGAGGCGGCGATGTCGATGAAGGAGTTCGAGATCTTGTTCGTCGATGAGCTTCACCGGCTCGGCGAGCACGGTCCCGCAGCGGCCGAGAACCTCCTGCACATGCTGGAGGAGCACGTCCTGTACCTCAACGGCCAGGTGATCGGGCTGGAGGACTTCACCTTCATCGGTGCCACCACCGACGCTGACAAGCTGCCCGAGGCGGTGCTGGATCGGTTCCCGGTGCAGCCGTTCTTCGAGCCGTACAGCCACGCCGACATGGTGCGGATCGTGCACAACTTCTGCCGCTACTACCACGTCACGCTGCTGCCCGGCACGATGGTGACCCTGGCCAAGGCGAGCAGGGGCACGCCTCGTATCGCACGTGGCCTGGTCGAAGGTGCGAAGGCACTCCAGACGGCTCGCGGTCGTGCGGTCACGGGCGAGGAAGTCCTGGCGTGGAAGCGCTACGACCCGGACGGCATGACCCGCCAGCACAAGAACTACGTGCTGGTGCTCTACCAGCTCTGCGCTCAGCCGGGCAAGAACGGCATCGAGTACCGGGCTGGCGAGGAGACGATCGGGACGCTGCTGCGCGAGGGCAAGCGTGGCGTCGCCCGCATCGAGCGCTTCCTCATCGAGAAGGGCTTCATCATCAAGAGCGGTCGCGGTCGGGTGCTCACCCAGCGTGGCATCATGGCCGCTCGCCGCTACGAGCAGGAGGGATTCCGATGATCGTCCAGCGCAAGGTCTGCGACCTGTGCTACCACCGCGACGGCGACGAGGGCGTGGACGCGATCGTCACGCGCACCGTGACGGTGGACAAGCGCACGGTCGAACTGGACCTGTGCGGTCCCGACGACGCCGTGCTGAGTCAGGGCGTGGCCATGTTCTTCGAGGCCGGTCGCCGGGCGCGCAGCAAGCGCCCGGCCCAGCCGAAGGAACCGCCCACGCCGTTGCCCGTCGAGGAGCCGACCTGCTCCTGCGGACGCACCTTCGGCACGCAGCGTGGCCTGAACCGGCACATCACTGCGTGCCAGGACGGCGACGAGATCCACCGGGTCGCTGCCTGATGCCCCGCATCAACGAGATCTGGGCGTGGGTGTCCTCTGACGAGGAGGGTGAGGGCATCCTCGCCGCTCCGATCCCAGGGCTGGGCAACTTGCCGCTGGTCGGTGCCGACCGAGCCCGCATGATCTCCTACGCGAGCATCGCTCGACAGATGGCGGACATGTTCGGCACGGAGGTCAAGCTGGTCCGCTTCACGACCCGCGTGGACGTGGAGCGGATCACCCCGAAGGTCGTGACGGCGGACCTGCCGCCCATGCCGGAGGGGATGCCCGCTCGCATGGAGGAAGCGATCACCAACGCCGCCCGCGAGGCGGCACGGAGGGAGCACGATGAGCGCCCAGAGTGACGAACAGATCCGGGTCGCCGTTGCCGACGCGCAGCAGCGCCTACGGACCCTGCTCGACCGCTTCGCCCCGCCCGGTGCGAGCTGGGAGGACTACCCGTCGATGAACGCGGACTTTCTCCAGCACCTCAAGTACGACCTCGTGAACCTGTCCCTAGCGATCGAGTCCCGCATCCAGGAACTCGCGCCGTGGGAACCGATCGAGTTCGGCACGACGTACTCGCCGATCGAGACCAACATCCAGGCTCCCCCGTCGTGAGCATCGAGGAGGACTGGATCAAGGAGCCGTGCTCGTTCTGTGGTGCCGCTCCGAACCAGCCGTGCATGGGGCCGGGCGGTCGCCGTGCACGTGAAACCCACTCCGCCCGTGTCCTGCTAGCGAAAGCCAAGAAGGGAAACCGATGAGCATCAGTTTGGAAAAGCGCGTCGAGGCCGCTGCCGTCTCGCTCCAGAAGATCGCGGCCGACAGCAAGATCGACCTCGGTGACGTGTGCGCCCAGGTCGATGTCGCGATCGACTACTCCGGCTCGATGGGTGGGCGGTACCCGCACGAAGTGCAGGAGGCGGTCGAGCGGATGCTCGCGCTGACCCTCACCGGCCTGGACGACGACGGCGTGGTGCCGATCTACCCGTTCAGCAACAAGCTGCACGACGCCGACGACCTGACCGCCGCGAACTACGTCGGCTGGGTCGAGCGGTTCTGCCAGCGCAACCGCATGGGCGGCACCGCCTACGTGCCATTCCTGGAGAAGATGCTCGGCAAGAAGAAGCGCTTCGGCGGCAGCAACGAGAAGGACCAGCCGCCGTTCTTCCACATCGTGTTCACCGACGGCGAGCCGACCGACTCCAAGCGGTCGATCGAGAAGCACATCGTCGAGGCGCGCGAGCGGCCGCACTTCATCCAGTTCGTGCTGCTCGGCCGCGACCCGGAGGGCCGGGCGTACCTGGAGCACCTCAACAACCACCTGACCAAGCCGGACCCGAAGAACTGCCGCACGTGCAAGGAGCTGGGCACGCAGGCGGCGACGGCGGGCATCGACAACGTGGGTCTGACGGTCTACGCCGACCGCCCGCCGACCGACGACACCGGCTTCTTCAACGACACCATCCGGGAGTTCTTCCTGGACTGGCTGCCCGCTGCTCGCCAGAAGGGCTACACCACGCGGTGAGCTGGACGGACGAGTACCGCGCCAAGGTGCGCGAGTTCATCGAGGGCAAGGGCCGGAAGGTGCAGGTCGAGGAGAAGCGCTTCGAGTGGGAGCGCGACGACGAGGCCAACGTCTACGGCTGGGTGGACTACGAAGCGCAGGACCACATCCGCGAGGGCTGCCGATGGATCGTGCCCGAGGGTGCGGTCATGTACGAGCGCACCTACTCGCAGTTCCAGGACACCTTCACCGAGAACAGCGAGGACCACGGCGTCAACGTGCGAGGCGCTCGCTGCGCCTGCGGCAAGTACACCGACGTGATCCTGCGCTGGGACGGTTCCGTGACCGACATGCTGCACACGATCCTGGGACTTCCAACGAGCACGAACGTGGAGGTCGAGCTGTGACTGATCCATCCCTGCCCCCGCCCTACATCCCGGTCGAGCTGACCGACGTGGAGCTGGCCTTCCCGGCACACGGGCTGCGGCTCATGCCCGAGCGCGGCACCTTCGAACGCAAGCCCGACTGGGAGGCACTGGCCAAGAACTGGTTCGGCAACGAGGTCAAGGACATCAACCTGCTCGGCAGCCTGTTCATGGCCGAGCACGACTTCGATCCCGAGAAGGCGTGGCGTCACCTGCGGGCGATCATGGGCAGCTTCGAGCCCAAGCACGAGCACAAGATCGAGGCCGTCGGCTTCCTGCTGGGCACGTGGTTCCGGTGGTGTCAGTGGACCACCGAGGACGGCGTGCAGCACGAGGTCGGCGACAAGCGGCTGCCGAAGCTGCCGGTGTAGCGATGCACATCGCAGGCGAGTGGGGCACGAAGATCAACCTGCACGACACCGAGCACGACGTGGAGCTGGGGTTCGTTGAACCGCAGTGCCCCACTCGCCTGTACCGGATCTCCTACCGCGACGCGGAGCAACTGCGCGACGCGCTCGACACGATCCTCACCAACCGAAGGAAGCCATGAGCAAACTGCCGCGCAAGCGGCCCTGCGCCTCGTGCCCGTACCGCCGCGACGTTCCGTCCGGCGTGTGGTCCGAGGGGGAGTACGTGAAGCTGCCGAGCTACGACGGCGAGATCACGGACCAGATCGAGAACGGCGGGATGGCCACCTTCGGGTGCCACCAGGCCGACGGCCACCTGTGTGCAGGGTGGGTCGGTCACCGCGACCCATACGAGCTGATCGCCCTGCGCCTCGCGGTCGGCAGCGGCCACGTGGACGAGGCGGTGTTCGACTACAAAACGGACGTGCCTCTGTTTTCCTCCGGCCAGGAGGCGTGCGATCACGGCATGGCGGAGATCGACGCGCCCGGCGAGAAGGCCGACCGGATCATCCGCAAGCTGCTGGAGCACGTGCCGGGGACCTCCCTTGGTTAGGGACCTGCTCAAGCCGACCCGGTGGATGCGGCTGCGTCACGCCGTCCACCTGTGGTGGAACAAGTCGCGCTTCAACAGCGGCTACGACCCGTTCATCAGCGACTGTCTCTGCTGCTGCTCACGATGTGAGGAGATCTACGAATGACCGACCAGTGCAGCAGCGGCGCAGTGCGCTCACGCAAGCGCGGCTCACCGCTGCCCCACGCAGGCAAGCCCTGCGCGAACTGCCCCTTCCGCAAGGACTCCCCGGCCGGTGAGTTCGCCACCGAGCGCTTCGACACGCTGCGGGCCACCTCGCGTGACCCGCGCACCGGCCAGGACGCTCTGCCGGGCTCGCCGATCTTCGCCTGCCACAAGAGCCTTGACGGCCGCGAGATCGCCTGTGCCGGGTGGCTGGCGGTCGAGGGCTACGGGAACCTCGACGTACGGCTGGCGCTCGCGTACGGCGAGCTGGAGCCCGAGGCGCTGGCACCGCAGCCGGACTGGCCGGACCTGCATGAGAGCTACAACGAGGTGGCCGTGAAGAACGGCTGCGAGGACTGGGGTGACAAGCATGCCCGCCGCAAGTCCTGACCGGCTGCGGCTCTCCGACGCGGAGTGGAAGGCCCTGGTCGGAGCCGTGGCCGAGCGCGAGACCTCCCTGGAGGACCGCGACGACTACTACGTCGGCGGCAGGACCCGTGAACTCCAGGCGCTCAATCGGGCCTTCGCCAAGATCCGAACGGCCGCGAGACGGTGACGATCCACATCACCTGGGCAGCACTCGGGCATCTGTTCGTCAGCCTGCTGTGCCTGTTCGGTGCGTTCCTCGGTGTGCTGCTCTGGGTCTGGGAGTTCGACGAGCGGTTCCCGCTGCCCGTGCGCATCATCGGCCTGGTCATCACCGTGGCTGCGGTGGTCGGAGCCGTAGCGATATGGCTATGAGGATTCAGATGGTCGTCGATATGCGACCACGGCACGTCGTCACCACCGGCCACCTGCACACCGTGATCTACGACGGTCACAACCGGGAGCGCGCGATCGAGATCGCGAACTTCTGGGACGAGCGTCAGGACACGTGGCTGGAAACCATCGCCCCGCCGACGAACCCGCTGGCCCGCGCCATGTGGCGCTTCGACCGCTTGCAGGAGTTGATCGCCAATGCCTGACGAGAAGAAGATCGAGACCCCGGTGGACAAGAAGCCACCCCCGCCACCCGGCAAGCTGCGCGTGTCGATCATCGCGCAGTTGGAACCGATCGGGCGCTACCAGAATCCCGACGGCGACGCGCTGGCCGGGAGCAACCTGGAGCGATACGCCGCCCAGCTCACCGAGTACCTCGGCAAGAACCTCAGCAGGTTCAGCGACCCGCGTGGTGGCGACGTGTTCTTGCAGGTGTTCGTCCAGCATGGTGACCAGAGCGAGGGCAACGAGTTCCGCAGCGGTCACTACGTCAAGGAGGAGAAGGCCGATGAGCCAGCCAAGCCAGCCGAGTGAGGGTCCGGTGACCATGCCGGACGGCAGTACCCGGGACGTGGCCTACCGCAACTGCCCGAACTGCGGGAAGCGTGCCGAGGGCGAGCCGTACGACATCGGCTCCGGCCCGGAGTTGTCCTGCTCGTCCTGCGAGACGTGCTGGGGTGCGGAAGGGCAGAACCTCAACCCGATGGATCCGATGCTCGCGCTCGCCAAGGACCCCGAGGCGCGCAAGGCGATGGGCCTGGACGACGACGCGATCTTCCTCGCCTTCACGGCCTGCCGCGAGTGCGGCAAGCAGATCGCCTCGAAGTGGGATCCCGAGACGATGACGACCCAGCCGGTCCTCAACTGCGCGAGCCACCAGTGAGGCCGCGTCGTCACGAAGCGAACGACGTGATCTGCCTGGCCGTACCCGACGGCGTGGACCCGCAGGACGAGAACTTCGTCAAGACCCTCGACATGATGGCCTGGGAGAACGTGCGCAAGCAGTTCTCGAAGCGTGCCCGACTCACGCTCACCGAGCGGCGCACCGAGTGGCTGATCACGAACGACCCGGACAAGGTCGAGCAGTTCCAGCCCGCCCATGACTGCGAGGAGTGCCGCACCGGCAACGCCAAAGCCAAGGCGTTCTTGATCGCCAACCCCACCGCAACGGTGGCGATGGGCAACGTCCACTACGTCGAGGTCTGGCCCGAGTACGACCTGCCGCCGCATCTGGACGAGCGAGAGCGCGGGTACGTGACCGAGCTGCTCGACGGTGATGACCGGCTCAGCGTCTCTCAGGCGATCGAGCTGGTCGAGTTCGCCAAGCAGAAGGGTGACGAGCTGCGGCGTCTCAACGAGGAGAAGGCGAAGGCGGGATGGAAGCAGATCTAGACGACGTGATCGGCACCGTCCGCTGGTTCGGCAAGAGCTGGGGCGCGCCGGTCTGCGATCCTCGTGCACACATTCCGACGCCCATCGGTTCCCGCTGCGAGGGGTGCGGTCATCCGGTCACCGAGGACGACAACGGCGTGACCATGCCGTACTGGGACGGAACCTCTCGACCAGGCTTCGTCGCGTTCCACCGCGAGTGCAATCTGCGGCACGTGATGGGGTGCTCGGCCAGCCTGCGCGGCGAGGGTCACGACCACGAGCGGGACTACCGCGAGGACGCCCTAGCGGTCGAGCAATGGATCATGCAGAATCCGCTACGCTAACCGAACGTTCACCATCGTCCCTCGCTTGAGGGATCCTGGCCCCAGGAGGCCGAACATGACTCAAGTCGCACGTGGTGCATTCGGCACCGCCAAGGCGAAAGCCTTGAACTTCCAGCCGATGCCCACCATGAAGGAGTACCTCGACCAGCTCGCCGCCGAGGGTCGCAGCCCCAGCCACATTCGTCTGTGCCGGGCGGCGCTGCACCACCTCAACGAGCACCTGCGCAGCCAGGGCATCCTCGTCCCGCAGGACATCCGCCGCGAGCACCTGATCCTGTTCCAGGGCTGGGTGAACAACCAGGCGTGGCAGCCGAGCTACCGGGTCGAGCTGCTCAAAAAGGTCAAGCATTGGCTCAAGTGGCTGGTGCAGGTCCGCTACATTCCGGACACCCCGTGGATCGCCATTCGGACGGGCGTCACTATCAAGCAGCCGAAGCCGCTCAGCAACGACGAGCTGGAGGAGCTGTTCGCCCGCCACCGGCAGGACGCCTTCTCCGTCACGCCGTTCACCTACCACCGTCGCGAGGTCATCCTGGTCATGCTCTACGGCTGGGGCCTGCGCATCCATGAACTGTGCGCCCTGGACGTGGCTGACCTGGCGATCGAGAAGCAGTTCGTCCGAGCGATCAACAAGGGCGGCAGCTTCAAGACGCTGCCCTACCTCGACGAGATCAAGAACTCGTGGCGGCGCTACGAGAGCTGGCGGGTGCGCTACGCACCGAAGGACCAGGAGGCCGCGTTCATCAACCGGGGCGGCAGTCGGATGACCACCGGGGACGTGTGGGAGATCGTGCACGACCTCGGCGAGCGCTCCGGCGTGCGCGTCAACCCGCACCGCTTCCGGGACACCTGCGCGACCACGCTGCTCGACTCGGACGTGGCCGTGGAGCGCGTGGCGGTCATCCTCGGCCACAAGAACATCAAGACCACGCTCGGCTACGGCAAGGTCAACGACCACAAGGTCGCCGAGGCGCTGGACGGTGCGATGAGCACCCAGATCAACGGACTGATCTTCGGACGAACGAAGGACATCGCATGAGCTACTGCCGCTTCGGCTGGGGACCGAACAACGAGTTCCCCGGCACACCCGAGGCCGAGGCCGCTGGTGCCTCGGACCTCTACCTGATCGGGACTTCGCGCATCTACGACCCGGAGACCGGCAAGGAGACCCACGGCATCGAGTGCTGCGGCTGCATCCTCACCCCCGTGGGCTTCCCGTTCTTCACCGAACTGGACGCGGTGATCGCCCATTTGGACGAGCATCGGAAAGCTGGCCACACCGTGCACCCGTGGGTACAGCCCGACATCGAGGCCGACTTCCAGGATGGGATCTACAGCCCGCCCTGGATCGCAGGGAAGCTGGGGCGCACGTGAGCCACGTCGTCTACAAGTACCCGTTCGACGAGTTCCTGTTCAGCGTCAGCGACGGTGCGATGGTGGTCCCGGAGGGTCACGTCGTGCACGTCGGAGTGCAGCACCTCAGCGACAGCCTGCCGACGGTGTGGGTGCAGCACGACAAGGACAACCACGCGCAGATGACGCTGGTGGTCATCGGCACGGGTCGCGAGTTCGAGCCCCTGGGCATCGAGCACGTCGGCTCCGTCGTCTGCGCCAACGGCCAGCTCGTGTGGCACGTCTACCGGAGGCTCACGTGACCGAGACCGACCGGCCCGGTTCGCAGTACCGCCACAAGCTGCCCAAGGACCAGAGGAACCTCAGCACGACGGAGCTGGCGCGCCGTGCTGGGGCCGGGGTCGGCGTGTCGATCATGCGCTGCGGGCCGTACTGGGACGTGGTGGCCCGGCTCGACGCCAAGGGCAAGTTGGAGTACATCGTCACCGACTGCTCCGTACAGGGCCGCAAGCCGCTGCTCGTGCATGGTCCGGTCTCACGCGACGCTGCGATCAAGTGGGCGAAGGAGACCGCGCTGCTGTTCATGTCGGTGCGTGGCGGTCACATCGACGACGACCTGATGGGGCACCGATGATCGTCGAGATCGTCGAGGCCGGGATGATCGTCGCGGCCGGTGCCTTGGGCAACGTCATGGGCTGGACGCGCGGCCGGGCCGAGCGCAACATCATCAACCTGTTCACGACCGGCCAGGCCGAGAACCTCTGGTGCCTGTGCGGCCACGCGATGTCCATGCACGCGAAAGGCACTGACTCGTGCAACGATCACGCCCTAAATGATCAAGGGAAGATGATCGTCACCTACAAGACCGGCGTGACCACGCAGTACATGCGCTGCCCGTGCATGAAGTTCGTCGGCGATCCCAGCAGGAATCCGACGCCCGTTCAAACCCGGAAGGACGTGCTCGACCTTGGCCAGTAGCGACATCACCGGAGACCCGAAGTTCCAGGAGTTCGCCGAGAGGGCGATCACCAAACTGGTGCCGATGGTGGACGAGTCGGCGTACTGCGTGGCGCTCGTGCCGCGCAAGCCCGAGGACTTCAACGACATCAAGTTCTGCATCGAACTCGGCATGATGATCATGATGGACAAGCCCATCGTGTTCGTCATCGCACCGGGCACCAAGGTCCCCGAGAAGCTGATCAAGGTGGCCGACCGGATCATCGAGCTGGACACCAACGACGCGAAGTTCATGGCGACCCTGGAGGAGACGCTCCAGGAGCTGACCGTCGAACTGGGGCTGTGATGACCCGCCCGTCGGTGGACGTGCAGGCCAAGAACCTGGCCGAGTTCATGGCCGGGATCTTCGCGGGCTGGGTCGAGAGCAACTTCGTGCCGCAGTACCTGGAGGGCGAGACGAAGGTGGAACGAACGGGCGTCAGTTCCTTCACCATGACCACCCGCTCCGGCACCGTGCTGCGCTTCGACGTGACGGCGGTCGAGGCTGGTGAGTGACGGCGGCGAGGAGCTGCTGACCGGCGTGATCGCCGGGTCGCTCTCACAGCTCACAGGCGTCAGCTTCCCTATCAAGATCAAGGCCGTGAACGTCCTCACCGACGCGAACGGCGACTACCGACGGGTGGTCGAGGTCGAAATGGCCAGCGGGACGTACTACGTCTCAGTCACGCCATACGATCCCGAGACCGTCATCGAGGAGGAACCGTGAGCAACAAGAACGATCTCTACAACGCCCGGCACCGGCTGCCCACCGACGGCAGCGTGCGCGGCAACGACGGCCGCGTCTGGCACCCCAAGGGCGAGGGCAAGTGGTGGTACACCGACGAGCGCTACGTCGCCGCGATCCCGACCAGCGTGCTGAGCCAGATGCACGGTCCGCTCATCAAGGTCGAGGAGCCGAAGCCCACCCGCGAGCTGCCGGTGAAGGCGATGCCACGTGGTTGATCTCCCGGATGGGATGCCCGTCGGAATCGCCAAGCTGCCGCTGAACAAGGTCGGCTACCCGGTGCCGTGGTTCGTGTGGACGAACCCGGACACCAACGAGCCCGACTTCCGCGTCGTGAAGCCCGGCGCGATCCGAGCCGCGCTCACCCAGAACCTGTGCTGGATCTGCGGCGAGTCCATGATCGGCACCCAGGCGTTCGTCATCGGCCCGATGTGCGCGGTCAACCGCACCAGCGCCGAGCCGCCCTCGCACCTGCTCTGCGCGCGGTGGGCGGCTATCGCCTGCCCGTTCCTCGCCCGGCCGGAAATGGTCCGACGTGACCACTTCGACTTCGAGCACGTGGGCATGGCGGGCGAGGCGATCCTGCGCAACCCCGGCGTGGGCCTGGTGTGGCCGACACGGCGCGGTGAGTGGTCGGTGTTCCAGGTGCCCAACGGCATCCTGTTCCAGATCGGTGAGCCCGTCAGGACCCCGGAGTGGTACGCCCACGGTCGGGTCGCCACCCGCGAGGAGGCCGAGCACTCCATCGACACCGGCCTACCGTCGCTGCACAAGATCGCAGACGAGGAAGGGCAGGACGCCCTGGAGGAGCTGGACCGGCTCGTCGGCGTGGCTCGGACGTTCCTGCCGGTCTGATGACCGAGCGGAAGCGGCGGCGGCTCACCGACTGGGACGCGATCCTGCGCAACCTCCGCCTCGGCGACCTGCGCTACCGCTACTACACGAACACCGATCGAATCGCGCTCTATACGACCGTCCGTCTGTATGACGGCGGGGACTACCTGGCTGCCCTGGTCGAACGAGACGGGACGGTCCTCATGCGAGCCGAACGGCCACTGGCCCGCGAGGTACGCGACCTGTGCCGCATGTGGTCGAAGGGCTTCGCTGTGGCGTACGAGATCAAGGAGGAGCCGTGAGCCTCAGCAGGGCACGCAACGGCCTGGTCACCACCTTCCTCTCCCTGGAGGAGGTGGACACACTCGCGCGGGGACTGGCTCGTCTGGTCGTCCCCGACTCGGACGCCGAGGATGCGCACGACGCCTCTCGGCTGATCTACATGAACGGCGCGCAGTTCACCGGCCCGAAGGAAGGACTGATGCGC
>Ga0105239_10003798_pt1 | contig 18387 bp, 12 predicted proteins | sample KBSC44metaG_FD_92761 | JGI IMG/M metagenome (GOLD analysis project Ga0105239, IMG submission 92761) | Corn rhizosphere microbial communities from Kellogg Biological Station, Michigan, USA - KBS C4-4 metaG | ecosystem: Host-associated > Plants > Roots > Rhizosphere > Soil | place: Michigan, USA...
ATGAACCTGTCGCGCCCCTTCATCACCCGCCCCGTCGCGACCACGCTGCTCGCGCTCGGCGTCGCGCTCGCCGGCCTGTTCGCGTTCATCAAGCTGCCGGTGTCGCCGCTGCCGCAGGTCGACTTCCCGACCATCTCGGTGCAGGCGTCGCTGCCCGGCGCGAGCCCCGAGACCGTCGCGACCAGCGTGACGAGCCCACTCGAGCGGCACTTGGGCTCGATCGCCGACGTCAGCGAAATGACGTCGACCAGCACGGTCGGCAACGCGCGGATCATCCTGCAGTTCGGGCTGAACCGCGACATCGACGGCGCCGCGCGCGACGTGCAGGCCGCGATCAACGCGGCGCGCGCGGACCTGCCCGCGTCGCTCAAAAGCAACCCGACGTACCGCAAGGTCAACCCGGCCGACTCGCCGATCATGATCGTGTCGCTCACGTCGGAAACGTCGTCGCCGGCGAAGCTGTACGACGCCGCGTCGACGGTGCTGCAGCAGTCGCTGTCGCAGATCGACGGGATCGGGCAGGTGTCGGTGAGCGGTTCCGCGAACCCGGCCGTGCGCGTCGAGCTCGAACCGCATGCGCTGTTCCACTACGGGATCGGACTCGAGGACGTGCGCGCCGCACTCGCGTCCGCGAACGCGAACAGCCCGAAGGGCGCGATCGAATTCGGCCCGAAGCACTACCAGCTCTATACGAACGACCAGGCGTCGCATGCGTCGCAGTACAGCGACCTGGTCGTCGCGTACCGCAACGGCGCGGCCGTGCGGCTGTCCGACCTGTCGGAGGTCGTCGACTCGGTCGAGGACCTGCGCAACCTCGGCCTGTCGAACGGCAAGCGCGCGGTGCTCGTGATCCTCTACCGCTCGCCCGGCGCGAACATCATCGAGACGATCGACCGCGTGCGCACGGCGCTGCCGCAGCTCACCGCGTCGCTGCCGGCCGACATCACGGTGACGCCGGTGCTCGACCGTTCGACGACGATCCGCGCGTCGCTGAAGGACACCGAGCACACGCTGCTGATCGCGATCAGCCTCGTCGTGATGGTCGTGTTCCTGTTCCTGCGCAACTGGCGCGCGACGCTGATTCCGAGCGTCGCGGTGCCGATCTCGATCATCGGCACGTTCGGCGCGATGTACCTGCTCGGCTTCTCGATCGACAATCTGTCGCTGATGGCGCTGATCGTCGCGACCGGCTTCGTCGTCGACGATGCGATCGTCGTGCTCGAGAACATCACGCGTCACATCGAGAACGGCAAGCCGCGGCTGCAGGCCGCGTTCGACGGCGCGCGCGAGGTCGGCTTCACGGTCCTGTCGATGAGCATCTCGCTCGTCGCGGTGTTCCTGCCGATCCTGCTGATGGGCGGCATCGTCGGGCGCCTGTTCCGCGAATTCGCGCTGACGCTGTCGCTCGCGATCGCGGTATCGCTCGCGGTCTCGCTGACGGTCACGCCGATGATGTGCGCGCGGCTGCTGCGCGAGCCGCACGACGCGCACGAGGAAGGCCGCCTCGGCCGGTTCCTGGAGCGCTTCTTCACGCGGATGCAGCGTGGCTACGAGCACTCGCTGTCGTGGGCGCTGCGCCGCCCGCTGCTGGTCCTGCTGATCCTGTTCGCGACGATCGGGCTGAACGTCTATCTTTACATCATCGTGCCGAAGGGCTTCTTTCCGCAGCAGGACACCGGGCTGATGATCGGCGGCATTCGGGCCGACCAGTCCACGTCGTTCCAGGCCATGAAGCAGAAGTTCACCGAGATGATGCGGATCGTGCAGAGCAACCCGAACGTGCAGAGCGCCGCGGGCTTTACCGGCGGCACGCAGACCAATTCGGGCTTCATGTTCGTCACGCTGAAGGATCGCACCGAGCGCAAGCTGTCGGCCGACCAGGTGATCCAGCAGCTGCGCAAGCCGCTGGCGGATGTCGCCGGCGCGAGCACGTTCCTGCAGGCGGCGCAGGACATCCGCGTCGGCGGCCGGCAGAGCAACGCGCAATACCAGTTCACGCTGCTCGGCGATTCGAGCGCCGACCTGTACAAGTGGGGGCCGCTGCTGACCGAGGCGCTGCAGAAGCGCGCCGAGCTGACCGACGTCAACTCGGACCAGCAACAAGGCGGCCTGGAGGCGATGGTGACGATCGACCGCGCGACCGCCGCGCGGCTCGGCATCAAGCCCGCGCAGATCGACAACACGCTGTACGACGCATTCGGCCAGCGCCAGGTCTCGACGATCTACAACCCGCTGAACCAGTACCACGTCGTGATGGAAGTCGCGCCGAAATACTGGCAGAGCCCGCAAATGCTGAATGAAGTGTGGATCAGCACGTCGGGCGGCAGCGCGAACGGCTCGCAGTCGACCAACGCGGCGGCCGGCACCTTCGTCGCGACCTCGGCCGGCACGTCGAGCGCCGGCACGGCCGCCACCAGCGCCGCGGCGATCGCGTCCGATTCCGCGCGCAACCAGGCGTTGAACTCGATCGCGTCGAGCGGCAAGTCGAGCGCGTCGTCGGGCGCGGCGGTGTCGACGTCGAAGTCGACGATGATCCCGCTGTCCGCGATCGCGACCTTCGGCCCGAGCACGACGCCGTTGTCGGTCAACCACCAGGGCCTCTTCGTCGCGACGACGATCTCGTTCAACCTGCCGCCGGGCGTGTCGCTGTCGCAGGCGACCCAGGCGATCTACCAGACGATGGCGCAGATCGGCGTGCCGCCGACGATCGTCGGCAGCTTCCAGGGCACCGCGCAGGCGTTCCAGCAATCGCTGAACAACCAGCCGATCCTGATCCTCGCGGCGCTGCTGGCCGTCTACATCGTGCTCGGGATCCTGTACGAGAGCTACATCCATCCGATCACGATCCTGTCGACGCTGCCGTCGGCCGGCGTCGGCGCACTGCTCGCGCTGCTGCTGTTCAAGACGGAATTCAGCATCATCGCGCTGATCGGCGTGATCCTGCTGATCGGCATCGTGAAGAAGAACGCGATCATGATGGTCGACTTCGCGATCGACCAGACGCGCCACGGCAACAAGTCGTCGTTCGATGCGATCCACGAAGCGTGCCTGCTGCGCTTCCGGCCGATCATGATGACGACGATGGCGGCGCTCCTCGGCGCGCTGCCGCTCGCGTTCGGCCATGGCGACGGCGCCGAGCTGCGCGCGCCGCTCGGGATCGCGATCGCCGGCGGCCTGATCATGTCGCAGGTGCTGACGCTCTATACGACGCCGGTCGTCTATCTGTACATGGACCGGCTGCGCGTGTGGGGCGAGAAGCGCCGCAACCGCCGTGGCAATTCGGGCGGGCCGGCGGTGGCCGGGGAGTAACGTGTAGCGGCACGCGGCGGGACGCGAGCGATGGAGCGACGGGGCGTGGAGCACCCACCGCCCCGCGTACGACAACCTGCTTCGAGAATCGCGATCCCGCGGGCAAGTGCCGGCCCCGATAGCGCGACGCGCCGTCATCCATGTCGTGCGAGGTCGTACAGATCCTGCGCGTTGCGCGCATAGCGGCGCGGCGCCATTCCCGACCAGCGATGGAATGCGCGCGCGAACGCCTTTTCCGACGTGTAGCCGACCCGCTCGGCGATCTCGATCAGCCGCAGCTTGATGTGCGTGAGCTCGCCGCTCGCCAGGTACATCCGGTAAGCGGTCAGGTGACCGATCGGCGTCTCGCCGACCAGTTCGGCGAAACGCGCGCAAAAGCGCGAGCGCGACATGCCGGCCTCGGCCGCGAGACTCGCGAGCTGCCAGTCACGGCGCGGGTCGCGGTGCATCAGCGCCATCGCGCGGCCGATCTGCGCATCGGTCAGGCCGCGCAGCCAGCCCGTGTGATTCGCCGACGACTGCAGGTGCGCGCGCAACAGCTGCACGAACAGCACGTCGGCCAGACGCGTCGCGGCCACGGCCCAGCCGGGCTGGCACGCCATCGACTCCTCGATGAAGCTCTGCAGCGTGCTCGCGAGCCACGGCGCGACGGCCGCGTCGTTCGCGCGGACGTGAATCAGCGGCGGCAGCACGGAGAACAGCGGGCTGCGCACGATGTCGCGATAAATGACGATCCCGGTATAGAGGTCGCTCGTCGCGCCGCCGCCGCCCGCGACGAATTCGAGCGGCGTGTCGAAGCGCGGCCGGATGCCCTTGTCCGCCATCAGCGTATCGAACGGCACCGGCGGCTCGTCGAGCGACGATGCCATCACGTGTTCGTCGCCGTGCGGCAGCAGCACGAAGTCGCCCGGCTCGACGTGCACGGGTGCGGCTCCCGCGACCACCAGGAAGAACGGGCTGCCGGCACAGGTGCGAAACGGTGCGCCCGCGACGGCCGGCTTGCGGATCGCCCACGGCGCGCTCAGCGTGAAGCGCCCGGTGACGACCGCATCGGCCCGCAGGTCGGTCAGCACGTCGCTGAGAAGATCGGTCGTCATCGTCGGAGTCTCCGTAGTGCGGGCCGCCCGCTCAGAAGCGCTGCTGGATGCCCGCCATCACGCCGACCTGGTTCTGGCCGGCGCCGACGGTGCCGCCGGCCGCCACCGCCGACGTGCCGAGCGCGCTGTTCGTCATGTAGCCGACGGACGTATAGACCATCGTACGCTTCGACAGGCTGTAGTTCGCCCGCGCGACGAACAGGTTCGAGTCGAAGCGGCCGCGCAGCAGGTAGCGCAGCGCCTGTGCGTCGAATGATAGCGCCGGCGTTGCCTGGACCGTGCCGCCCGCGAAGAAGATGTCCGACTGGCTGTGCGCCGCGGCCGCCGTGTCGCGGCGGATCCAGCCCGCGCCGAGTTTCGCGATGCCGAATTTCACGTACGCGTCGACGATCGTGCGCGTGTCCGTATAGCCGGGGCTCGACAGCGGCGCCGACGCGCCCGCGCCGCCGTGCATCACGTCATACGAAGCGGCCGCGCCGAACTGCGGCGCGTCGTACGCCACCATCATCGTGTACTGGCGGCAGGCGACCGGGTCGCCCGCCACGTTGCCCGCACAATGGGTCGCCGACGGGCCGGCCGGGCCCGCGTCGTCGCGCCCGGTGCTGTAGGTGCCGCCGAGCGTCACGCCGCCGAAGCGGCCGAGATATCCGAGCGCGTTGTCGCTGCGCGCGTTCGGCAGGTAGCTGTCGAAGCTCGCCATCGAATGGATCGACGGGCCGATCACGTCGGCGTTGAGCAGCACCCGCATCGACATGTTCATCTGCCGCCCCAGCGTGAGCGCGCCGTACGGCGACTCGATGCCGACGTTCGCCTGCCTGCCGAACAGGCGCCCGCCGTAGTTCAGCGCCCCCGAGTTCGGCGCGAAGCCGTTCTCGAGCACGAAGAACGCGCGATAGCCGCCGCCGAGATCCTCGACGCCGCGCAACCCGAAGCGCGACGGCACTTCACCGGTCAGCGACGGCATGCCCGCGACCGCGCCGCCCCCCGCCGCGTTGTTGTAGTACTGAATGCCGGTATCGACGATGCCGTACAGCGCCACGCTGCTCTGCGCGTGCGCGCCCGGCGACGCGGCGGCGGCCGCGAGCGAAACGGCCGTCGCGGCCGTGCGGAAGGTTTTCATGGAAGTCTCCAGACCAGTCGTGTAGTTGTGCTTGATATCGACCGGCGGCGCACCGGGCGCGGCAGGTCTCGTGGGGAACGCTGGGATCGCTCAGGTCGCGAGCGGCGTGGCGAACGGCATCGAACGCGGCCGCTCGCCGGTCGCGCGCCAGATCGCATCGGCGACGGCCGGCGCGACGGGCGGCAGCGCGACTTCGCCGCAGCCTTGCGGATCACGATCGCTGTCGACGATCACGACGTCGATCGTCGGCATCGCGGCCAGACCGAGCAGCGGATAGTCGGCGAAATTGCGCTGCACGACCGCGCCGTGCTCGAACGTGATCTCGCTCCTGAACGTATTGGTCAGCGCGAAACCGACACCGCCTTCGACCATCTCGCGAATCAGCAGCGGATTGATCGCGCGGCCGCAGTCGATCCCGCACACGATCCGCTCGAGCTTCACCTGGCCGCCCGTCACCCGCACGTCGGCGATCGCCGCGACGTAGGTGCGGAACGCGCCACCGCGCCCCGTGTACAGCGAATACGCGACGCCGCGCGACACGCCGGCCGGCGCGCGGCCGAACCAGTTCGCGCGCGCGGCCGTCGCGTCGAGCACCCGCAGCGCGAGCGCGTCGTGCTTCAGCAATGCACGCCTGTATCGCACGGGGTCGGCACGTACGGTGTGCGCGAGCTCGTTCACGAAACTCTCGAGGAAAAACACCGTCGACGTGCTGCCGACGCTGCGCATGAAGCTGACCGGAATCGGCTGCATCACCGTGACCGAATCGACCAGCAGGTTCGGCACGTCGTAGCAAAGGTCGTACAGGCCGTCGAGCATCGTCTCGTCCCAGCCGCCGGCCTGCTCGTAACGGTCGCGCTTGATCGCCGCATACAGCGAATGGCCGGCGATGCGCGCATGCAGCGCGACGGGCATCCCGTCGCTGCCGAGCGCCGCGCGCAATCGCGCGGACGCGCACGGCCGATAGAAGCCGTGACGGATGTCGTCCTCGCGCGAGCGGATCACCTTCACGGGCCGCCCGACCGCTTTCGACGCGGCGGCCGCATGCACGACGAAATCGGGCACGTACTTGCGGCCGAAGCTGCCGCCGAGAAACGTCGTGTTGACGATCACGCGCTCGGCCGGCACGTCGAACAGCGCCGACAGCGTCCAGCGCACCTTGTCCTGCCCCTGGATCGGCCCCCACACCTCGATCTCGCCCGCCCGCACATGCACGGTCGCGTTGACGGGTTCCATCGTCGCGTGAACGATGTACGGCGTGTGGTAGTCGGCTTCGACGATCGTGCCGGCCTCGGCGAGCCGGCGCGCGGGCTCGCCGATCGTCGTCGCGACCACCGCGTGCTCGGCCTGCAGCGCGCCCTTGCGCTGCGCGAGGATCGTCGCGCTGTCGAACGCCGGTGTCGTGCCCGCGTCCCACACGATGTCCGCCGCGTCGCACGCCTTCTTCGCCTGCCAGTAGGTGTGCGCGACGACGATCACCGCGTCCTTCGCCAGCACGACGTCGACGACGCCCGGCATCGCGCGCAGCACGTCGCGGTTCTTCACGGCCGTCGGCCGGCCGTTCAGCGTCGGCGCCATCGTCAGCGCGCCGACCAGCATGTCGGGCACCTGCACGTCGATGCCGAAGATCGCGCTGCCGTCGACCTTTGCGGGCACGTCGAGCTTGTGCAGCCCACGCCCGATCAACGTGTGCGCGGATGGCGGCTTCAGGCGCGGCTGCGGATCGGGCGGCAGCTTCGCGGCGGCGTCGACGAGCGCGCCATACGACAGCGACCGGCCGCTCGGCGCATGGATCACGCGGCCGTCGCGCGTCACGCACTGCGTGTCACGCACGCCGAGCCGCGCGGCGCCGGCCCGCAGGAATGCCGAGCGCGCCTGCGCACCCGCGATGCGCAGCCGCGTGTAGAACATCGTCGCCGACATCGACGCGCCGACGAACTGCTGTGGCGCCTCGTTCGCGGCGTCGATCCGGTACGCATCGCGCCCCGTGACGAATTCGATCGTCACGCTGCGCCAGTCGGCATCCATCTCGTCGGCGAGCACCTGCGGCAGCCCCGTGTAGACGCCCTGCCCGACTTCCGCCTGCGACAGGCCGATGACCGTCCTGCCGTCGGCGTCGATGCGCACCCAGTCGTTGATCTCGCGAAAGCGCGCGCCGTCGCCGGCCGCATGCACGACGTCGCCGATCGCGAGCGGCAGCAGCAGGCTGCCCGCCAGCGCGACGCCGCCTTTCAGGAACACGCGCCGGGACGCGTTCGGCGCATGCCGCGCCCGCCCCGCGTCAGCCGGCCGCGACATGGATCGCCTCGCGAATGCGTTGATAGGTCGCGCAGCGGCACAGGTTCGTGACGGCCTGGTCGATCTGCGCGTCGGTCGGCTTGCGATGCCGCGCGAGCAGCGCGGCGGCGGCCATCACCATCCCGGACTGGCAGTAGCCGCACTGCGGCACGTCCTTCTCGATCCACGCGCGCTGCACCGGGTGCGAGCGATCGTGCGACAGCCCTTCGATCGTCGTCACCGAGCGGCCCGCGACGCTCGCGGCCGGCAGCACGCATGAGCGCGCGGCTTCGCCGTCGAGATGGACGGTGCAGGCGCCGCATGCGCCGATGCCGCAGCCGTATTTGGTGCCGGCGAGGCGGGCCGAGTCGCGAATGACCCACAGCAGCGGCGTATCGGGATCGCCGTCGAAATCGAACGGCTGGCCGTTCAGCGTGAAGCGCATCGTCTGTCTCCCTGTCGCGCATCGCCGGTTCGTCATCCGGCGGATGGCGGCGATGCTTGACAGAGATTCTTGGCGGCGCAAAAAGCCGCGCCAATGACCTTGGCTCCCGAAAAAGTAGCCGATCGTCCAGATCGTTTCAGCCGACGATTCACGTGCGGCCGCCGGGGCCGCCGACGCAGAGGCTGCCGCGTTCGCCCCGGGGTCGAGGCTTGCGCGCCGGCGGCGATCGACTATCGTGTGTCCATGCCCACCCTCGCGCCCGTTCCCGGGAGCCCGCCATGAACGTCCAGCTCAACCATACGATCGTCTGGTGTCGCGACAAGCACGCGTCGAGCCGCTTCCTCACCGAACTTCTGGAGTTGCCGGCTCCGACGCCGTTCGGCCCGATGCTGGTCGTGCCGCTCGAGAACGGCGTGTCGCTCGATTTTTATGAAAAGGAGGGAGAGATCGCGTCCCAGCACTACGCATTCCTGACCGACGGGGTCGGCTTCGATCGCGTGTACGCGCGCATTCGCGAGCGCGGTCTGCCGCACTGGGCCGATCCGGCGAAGCGGCAGATCGGTGAGATCTACCGCCATCACGGCGGGCGCGGCGTGTATTTCGACGATCCGGACGGTCACTTCCTCGAAGTGATGACGCAGCCGTACGTGCTGAACGGATAACGGGACGCGTCGGCCGGCGTTGCACCGGCCGGCGAGGTGAGACAAGCGGCGCCCGCGGTCGGACGCCGCCCCGCGCGGCCAACGCGGCCAGCGTTACTCGGCAGCGGTGGCCGTCTTGCGCGGACGACGCGCGCGGGGAGCCGTCTTGCGGGCCGGTTTTTTCGGCTTTGCAGCCGCAGCTTCGCCAGCCGCCTCACCGGTCGATTCGGCAGCCGGTGCCGCTTCGGGTGCGGGCTGCGCGGCAGCCGCCGGAGCGCCGTACTCGCCAGCCGTCGGCGCCGCGACGTGCCGCTCCTCACGATGCTCCATGTCGCGATGCGTCGCTTCGGCAGGCATGCCTTGCGCGTGCTTGTCGCCACCATGCTTCTCACCGCCGCGCGCGGCCTCGTCCGGCTTCGCCGCCGCCTGCCGGCCGGCGCCCTTCGCTTCGCCGCCCTTCTTGGCGCCGGTCTTCTTCGCCGCGCTCTTGCGCGCGCGCTTGCGGCCGTCCTTCGCATCGCCGTGCGTGTCGGCCACTTCAGTCGCTTCAGTCACTACAGTCGCCTCGGCCGTCGCTGCCGGCACGAGCGCCACTTCGTCCGTGACATCGACGACGGCCGCCTCCTGCACGTCGGCCTGCACGCTTTCCTGCACGGCTGCTTCCGCCCGCTGCCCGCGACGCCGCGGCTGGCGCTCGGCCGGTGCCGCTTCCGCGTGGCGTGCGCCGTGACCATGATGCGCGCCGTGACCATGGTGCGTGCCGCCCGTATCGCGTGCCGCCGCCTGCTCCACCGCGGACGACTGGCGCGGCCGCGACACGAACGCGCCCGACTTGTCGTCGCGGCCCACTTCGAGCAGCCCGCGCGCCTGCGCCTCGTCGAGCAGGTTGCCGAACGCGCGGAAGCCGTAATACGACTCGTTGAAGTCCGGCTTGCGGCGCTTGATCGCGCTCTTGAGCACCGACGCCCAGATCTTGCCGACGTCGTCGCGCTCCGATGCCAACGCATCGAACGTCTCGACCGCGAGCGCGATCGCCTCGCTGCGGCGCGCTTCCAGCTCCGGCTTGCGCGACGGTTCGTCCGGCCGCTTCGCGCCGCCGTTACCGGCGTGCTGCTGTTCGCGCTTCGCCTGCGCGCGCTGCTGCTCGCGCACCAGGTCGTCGTAGAAAATGAATTCGTCGCAGTTCGCGACCAGCAGGTCCGACGTCGACTTCTTCACGCCGACCCCGATCACCTTCTTCGCGTTCTCGCGCAGCTTCGACACCAGCGGCGAAAAATCCGAGTCGCCGCTGATGATCACGAACGTGTCGACGTGCGACTTCGTGTAGCAGAGATCGAGCGCGTCCACGACGAGCCGGATGTCGGCCGAGTTCTTGCCCGACTGGCGCACGTGCGGAATCTCGATCAGCTCGAAGCTCGCCTCGTGCATCGACGCCTTGAAGCCCTTGTAGCGCTCCCAGTCGCAATATGCCTTCTTCACGACGATGCTGCCCTTCAGCAGCAGCCGCTCCAGCACGGGCTGGATGTCGAATTTCTCGTACTTCGCGTCGCGCACGCCGAGCGCGACGTTCTCGAAGTCGCAGAACACGGCCATGCTGACGTTGTCCAGGGGTAATGCCATGTGTACTCCAACCGGTTGGTCGCCGCGTTGCATTGCGTCGCGGCGAAAAATGCATCGCGCACATGATAGCCGGTCAGCGGGTCGATTCCGCAATCGATGCGCACGATGACGTGCCGGTGGAGGCCTTCCGGAGTCGCGCCGGCAAGCCTCGAGCGGTGCGTCCCTCATTACCTGCACGCCGCCGGCCCAAATCGACATACACTTGAGTATCGGTCGTCCGTCCCTATCTGGGAGGATGACGCATCGTGCAAGGAGCGGTTTCATGACGACGAAGGTACTGCTGATTGGTGCGACCGGCCGCACGGGCCAGGCCTGCGCGGATCTGCTGCTCAAGCAGCCGGAATTCGAGGTGACAGCGCTGGTGCGCCGGCACGGCTATGCGCTGCCGGGCGCGAAGGTCGTCGAGGCCGATCTGACGGGCGATTTCTCGCACGCATTCCAGGGCATCACGCACGTGATCTACGCGGCCGGTTCGGCCGAATCCGAAGGCGCCGCCGAAGAGGAGCAGATCGACCGCGACGCGGTCGCGCGCGCGGCCGAGCATGCGCTCGCCTACAACGTGCAGAAGCTGGTCGTGATCAGTTCGCTGACCGCGTACTGGCCGGAGCGCAGCGGCGACGCGCTGCGGCACTACTCGCAGATGAAGCGCGAAGGCGACGAGCGCGTGATCGCATCGGGCATCGACTACGTGATCCAGCGCCCCGGCCCGCTCTCGGACAGCCCGGGCGTCGGCAAGATCGCACTGACCGAGGAGCCGCTGAACGCGGCGCCGCCGGTGTCGCGCCAGGATGTCGCATGGGCCGCGATCGAGGCGATCAAGCTGGGCATTTCGCGCAAGGTCATCGGCTTCGTCGGCGGCGGCGTGCCGATCGAACAGGCATTGCGCGCGTAACGTAGGTCCGGCACACCCTGCACGCCCGCGCCGCCATCCGGCAGCGCGTTTCTCATCGTGCTTGCGGCCCCCGCGGCGGGCTGCCTTGCCGCGGGCTCCCCGCCTGCGGCTTATTGCTTCGGATGCGCGTCGGCCCACGCCTTGACCGCGCCGAGCGTATTCTCCACGTGCTTGTCGGGTGACAGGCTCGTGTACTCGTACAGCACCTTCCCTTCCGGCGAAATCACGTAGGACACGCGGTTCGCGCGATCGAGCGCGGGCAGCTTCGCGTCATATTCGCGGATGATCTTCGCGTCCGGATCGGCCGCGACCGGGAACTTGCTGCGGCACTCGCTCACCGAGAACTTGGTCAGCGTGTCGATGTTGTCGGCCGACACGCCGATCACCGTCGCGCCGTAAGCTTTGTAACGATCGACCGCATCCGCGAACGCATGCGCCTCGATGGTGCAACCCTTCGTGAACGCGGCCGGGTAGAAATACAGCACGACCGGCCCGTGCTTCAGCGCATCGGCGAGCGAGTACGTGTAAGTCTTGCCGCCCAGCGACGCCTGCGTCGTGAAGTCGGGCGCCGTTGCGCCCGGCTTCAATTGCGCCTGCGCGACCAGCGCATGACCGGCCACCAGCAGCGCCGCCGCGGCGCCCACCAATAGTTTTCGCTTCATCTGTGTCCTCATTTCTTATACAGTCAGCCTCGATGTGGGCCATGCTGCGTTCGACCATCGAACGCAGCATGCACGACCCGGTCCGGCGGCAGCGCAAGCCGCTGCCGGCCGGCCGGTTAAAGATTCCGCGCAACTTGCCGTTATTCCTTCCGGACAACCGGTTCCAGCCCTTCACGTCAGCGAGAAACATGGAAGCCAACAGGAAACAGACGCCACGCAAGGGCTCCTGGCGCAATGCCTTGCATACGCTGCGCCGCTTCGCCTGGTCGGGCGGCGCGCTGATGCCTGCACGCGCCGGCGCGCCGCGCCGCGACGACACCGTGCGCAACTGGCTGGAACAGACGGTCGGCACGGTGGATTTCCTCGCCCATGTCGACCGCGAGCTGCGCTTTCTGTACGTATCCGACGCGAGCCTGCGTTTCATCGGTTATCACCGCGACTACCTGCACACGCTGACGCTGCGCGACCTGATCGCCGAACAGGATACCGCGACGCTCGAAGGCCTGCTCGCACGTGCCGCGCGTTCCGGCCAGGTCGAGAAGGCGACGATCTGCATCGTCAAGTCGCTTACCTACCCGCTCGACGTCGAGATCCGCGCGTTCAAGAGCCGTCACCACGGCGTCGACGGCTTCGCGATCGCGGCGTTCGACGTGACGGCCTGGCGGGCGCTCGAAGCGCGCCTGACGTACGAGATGCACCACGATCCGATGACGGGGCTCGACAACCTGTCCGCGCTCGTGCCCGCGCTGATGCGCGCGCAGCAGGCGGCCGACGAGAGCGGCACATGCGCGGCGCTGCTGCTGCTCGACCTCGACGATTACCAGCGCATCAACCGCGCGCTCGGCTACGACGCCGGCGACACGCTGCTGCGCGACACCGCGCAGCGGCTGCGGGCGCTCGTCGCACCGGGCGAGCAGCTCGCGCGGGTCGCGAGCGACAAGTTCGCGGTGGTGTTGACCGCGCCGAACCGCGCCCGCGCGAGCGACGCCGCTGATGCGCTCGCGCGCCGGCTGCAGGCCGCGGTGCGCGAACCTTACGTGTTTCAGGGGCAGACCGTGCACTTGTCCGCGAGCATCGGCATCGCGCTGTACCCGGACGAACGTGCGGCGCCGCATCGCGCGCAACACCACAGCCCGCTGCTGCGCCGCGCCGACCATGCGCTCGCGCAGGCGAAGGCGTCGGGCGGCAATGCGCTCGCGTTTCACGAGCCGGTCGACGACCCGGCCGACGCGGAGCGGCTCAAGCTCGAGGCCGACCTGTACGACGGCGTGCGCAACGGCGAGTTCTCGCTCCACTTCCAGCCGATCACGCGCAGCCAGTCGGGCGCGGTGGACGGCGTCGAGGCGCTGATCCGCTGGCGGCATCCGGTGCACGGCCTCGTGCCGCCGGCCACCTTCATTCCGCTCGCCGAATCGATCGGCCTGATCAACTATCTCGGCAACTGGGTGCTCAAGGCTGCGTGCATGCAGCTCGTCGCGTGGGACCGCCAGGGGCTCGCGCTGCAGTACGTGGCGGTCAACGTGTCGCCGCAGCAGTTCCGCGACCCGCGCTTCACGCAGAGCGTGCGCGAGGCGATCGCGCTGACGGGCATCGACCCGCGCCGCATCGTGCTCGAAATCACCGAAAGCCTGCTGATGCACGATCCCGCGCAGGCGAAGATGCTGCTCGAGGAGCTGACCGAGCTCGGCATCCGCTTCGCGATCGACGATTTCGGCACCGGCTATTCGAGCCTCGCGTACCTGCAGCGCTTCCCGCTCGCGAAGCTGAAGATCGACCGCAGCTTCGTCGAGAACCTGCTGACGTCGCGCAACGATCGCGCGATCGTGTCGGCGGTGGTCGGCCTCGCGCAGACGCTCGATCTCGAGCTCGTCGCGGAAGGCGTCGAGACCGAGGCACAGCGCGAACTGCTGACCGAAATGGGCTGCAACCACATCCAGGGCTGGCTCGTGTGCCAGGCGCTGCCGTCCGAGGAGCTCGCGCGGCGCTTCGAGGCGCAGCAGTTGCGCCTGCACGCCGCCTGACGCGCGCAGCGAACCGGACAGATTCGAATGTCAATCACCGCACACCTGCCCCGCACGGCGCTGCTCGACAAGCTGTGGGCCCGGATGAACGAACGGGGCGACTTCCCGCTGCTGTCGGAATCGCTGCGCGCGACGATGGCCGCGATGAAGAACGACGACCTCGACTTCACCGCGCTCGTACGCGTCGTACTGTCGGATTTCGCGCTCACGCAGAAAGTCCTGCGGCTCGCCAATTCCGCGATGTACATGGCGTTCGGCGGCAACATCACGACCGTCACGCGAGCCCTGATGGTGCTCGGCATGGACACGGTCGGCCATCTCGTCGTCGGGCTGAAGCTCGTCGACCATTTCCACCACAGCACGCCGCGCCGCATCGACGCGAAGCTCGAGCTGAACCGCGCGCTGCTATCCGGCTGCGTCGCCCGCAAGCTGACCGAGCACGCGGAACTGCGCGGCGGCGAGGAAGCGGTCGTCTGCACGCTGATGCGCCAGGTCGGCAAGCTGCTCGTGGTCTGCTATCTCGACAGCGAATGGGACCGGATCCGCCGCCGCGCCGCCGAGCTGAACGGCGACGACGCGGCCGCGTGCATCGACGTGCTCGGCGTCGGCTTCGACGAAATCGGCCTGGAGGCCGCGGCGAGCTGGCGCTTGCCCGACGTGATCCGCGCCGGGATGGCCGACGGTGACGGCCGCGCCGCGCACGCCGCCCACCGCGACGAACGCGAAGAAGACGACGAAGACGAGCGCGACGACTGCCGGCGCCGCGCGGCCTGTGCCGACGAAGGCGCCGACCGCGTGCGCTGGCTGCGCTCGGTGAGCCGCTGCTCGACCGATGTCGCCGGTGCGCTTGCGATGCCCGCGGGCCCGCAGCGCGACGCGCACATCGCGGTGCTCGCGCAGCGCTATGGGCAGGAGCTGGAGATCGATGCCGACGCGCTGGTGGAGATCGCCGACCGGCTCGCACGCGAGGAAGCGAGCGACACCGTGATGCGCGAGATCGTCGAGCTGCGTGCGAACGCCGACGCGATCGCACGGGCGCAGCCCGAACCCGAGGCATGCCTCGAGGCCGGCCTCGCGGACCTGCGCGCGCTGCCGTCCGAGCACGTGCTGATGCCGGTGCTCGCGCTTGCGTCGGAAAGCCTGCTCGCGGGGCTCGCGTTCACGCGCACCGTGATGTTCGTGCGCCGCGACGACGGCATGTTCGCCGCGCGCCTCGGCTTCGGGCCGGACGTCGATGCGGCGCTCGACCGGCTGTGCTTCGACGAGCGCTTCGAGCCGGACGTGTTCCATCTCGCGATCACGAACTCGGTCGGCATCTTCATCGAGCAGGCGAAGGAGCCGAAGATGATGAAGCGCCTGCCCGCGTGGTACCTCGATGCGCTTCCCGACACGCGCGCGTTCGTGCTGCTGCCGGTGCGCGTCGGCACGACGACCGTCGGCCTGCTGTACGGCGACTGGGCCGGCGCGCAGCCCGCGCGTAAGATCACGCAGCAGGAGATGAGCGTGCTCAACGAGCTCGCGCGCGAACTGGGGCGGTTCTTCCCCGCGTGACGCACGCGGCACGCCGCCTTGTGCGCGAAAAGCGGCGCCCCAAAAGCAAACCGGCCGCGAAAGCGGCCGGCTGCATCGTGCGACGGATCGAAACGCTTACTTGAGCGTGACCGGCACGCTGAAGTACTTCTTCGCGAGGTTGTCGATCGTGCCGTCGGCCTTCAGTCCCTTCAGCGCCTGATCGAGCGCGGTCTTCAGCGCCGCGTCGTTCTTGCGCAGGCCGAAGCCGACGCCCGAGCCGAGGATCTCGGCATCGGCCACCGTGCCGCCGGCGAAACCGAAGCCCTGGCCTTGCGGCTTCGACAGGAAGCCCTTCGAGCCCGCTTCCGAATCCTGGAACGTCGCGTCGAGACGGCCCGACTTCAGGTCGGCGTAGGCCAGGTCCTGCGTCTGGTACGGCACGACCTCGACACCGGCCGGCGCCCACTTCTTCTTCGCGTACGCTTCCTGGATCGTGCCCTGCAGCACGCCGACCCGCTTGCCCTTCAGCGCTTGCGGGGTCGGCTGGAGGCCGCTGCCCTGCTTCGCGATCAGCTGGTTCGGGATCGTGTAGATCGGATCGGTGAACGCGATCGCGTGCTTGCGCTGGTCGGTGATCGTCATGTCCGAGTTGATCGCATCGAACTTGCGCGCCTGCAGCGCGGGGATCAGGCCGTCGAAGTCGTTCTCGACCCACACGCACTTCACCTTCAGCTTCGCGCACACCGCGTTGCCGATGTCGATGTCGAAGCCGGTCAGCTTGCCGTCGGGCGTCTTGTATTCGAACGGCGCGTACGAGGCCTCCACGCCGAACCGGATCTCCTTCAGATCCGCCGCCATCGCGCTGCCTGCCGCCACGGCCGTTGCCGCCACTACCGCGTGCGCGGCCACTTTACGCCAATCCAACTTCATCAGGTGTTCTCCTCGATACTCGAATGTTCCGGAACTACGGGCGCTTGCATCATTGCCGGGCCGGATGACCACGACAATCCCGATGCCGCGCCTTGATGCGGCGCAACAGCCGCAAGGCGGCGATTGTACCAATCCGCACGGCCCGATACGGCAAAGCGGCCGGCGGCACGCGATGCTGCGCTGCGTGCGCCGGCGTCGGCCCGGCCGTTCGTCGAACTTGCAAGACGATGTCGCAAATACGCAAGGGCCGATGCCTGGCCGCCGCGTGCGCGGCGGACGGACGTACGTCAACCCCAAAATGCGAACGCGACGCGACGATGCGCGGGCTGCCGATCACCGCAGTCGCGCGCCACCGCGCATCGCTCAGACGAGCGCGGCGAGCGTGTCGCGCGTCGTGTCGACGACGAGCAGGCCCGCGCGCAAGCCCGGCTTCACCGACGGATTCGGGAACACGATGCGCTCCTCGTCGTGCTTCACCGTATAGCGGTAGTCGCCGTCCTGCGCGAGCACGGTGCCGCGCGCGAACGCGGTGAAGTTCGCGACGTCGGCCGCGACGAACAGCTCGAGCGCGTCGCTCTGCTTCGTGATCTGGTCGATCACGGTGAACACGCGCGGCAACGGCGCATGGCTCCCCCGCGGATGGCCGCCCCGCGGGTGGCCGCCCCCCGCATCGACATCGCGCGGCGCGCCCGACACGAGCTTGCGCACCGCGCGGTCGGCCGGCGCGAAGCGCGACAGATCGTTCTGGCCGAACGGCCGCACCTTGCCGAGTTCGAGCGTGCACGCGAGCGCGCCGCACTGCTCGGCCGTGAAGTGCGAATAGGTGTTGCCCTTCGCGGTATGCAGCAGCACGGCCGCGATGCGCGCTTCGCCGAGCCATTCGACCATCGCGCGGGTCGGCGGCGTGCCCGTGTGCGGCAGCAGCGCGAACTGCTCGAACACCGATGCGCGAATCGCCGTGTGCATGTCGACGTGCCAGCGTGCACCGCCCGCCGGCGCGGCCGCGAAGAACGCGGCGGCCGCCGCTTCGAGCTGCGCCGCGCGCGGCGCTTCGCGGCTCGTCGGCACGTGCGTATGACGGCCGCTGAACAGGCGGTTCAGGTCGTCGTCGAGATAGCGTTCGCCCGCGCGCATCGCCGGCACGTTGCCGAGCACGACGAGCAGCCGGCACGCGAGCGGCAGCGTGCCCGCCGCGAGATCATGCACGAGCATCGACAGCAGCTCGATCGGCGCGGTCTCGTCGCCATGCACGCCGGCCGACACGAGCACGCTCGCGCGCGCCGACGCGTCGGCGTCGCCGACCGCATCGCGTGCGGCCGGCTCGAACGCGAGCAGCCCGTCGCCGAGCCATTGCCAGCGCACCGCGCCGTCCGCGCATGTGCCGTCCTTCACGGCCGGCGGGCCGCCGGCGAGCGTGAACGCGAGGAAGTCGTCGAGCAGTGCGGCGGCCGGCATGCGGGACTCAGCGCTGGAAGTCATACAGCGACCCGACACGCAGGATCTGCGTGAGCTCGTCGAGCGCCGTGCGCGATTCGTCGAGCAGCGTCGGATCGGCGAGATCGTCCGGGGCGAGACGGTCGCGGTAGTGCTTTTCGATCCAAGCGTCGAGCGACGCGAACAGCGTGTCGTTCATCCACACGTTCGACGTGACGGCTGCCCGCTCGGCGTCGTTCAGCACGACGCGCAGGCGCAGGCACGCAGGCCCGCCGCCGTTCTTCATGCTTTCGCGCAGGTCGAACACCAGAACGTCGCGGATCGGGCCGTTGCCGGCCGCGAGCTCGTCGAGATAGGCCGCGACGTTCGCGTTCTCGCGACACTCCTGCGGCACGACGAGCACCTGCGAGCCGTCGGCGCGCGACAGCAG
>Ga0105239_10003799_pt1 | contig 18386 bp, 17 predicted proteins | sample KBSC44metaG_FD_92761 | JGI IMG/M metagenome (GOLD analysis project Ga0105239, IMG submission 92761) | Corn rhizosphere microbial communities from Kellogg Biological Station, Michigan, USA - KBS C4-4 metaG | ecosystem: Host-associated > Plants > Roots > Rhizosphere > Soil | place: Michigan, USA...
ATTCGCCGAAGAACGGAGCTCGTGCGTTGCGGGAGAAGTCGACCAGCTGCAGGTGCCGGACCTCGTTTCGGCGAAGGCCCCATCCGTAGAGGGTTTTGAACGCCACCGCATCCCGCCACGCCGCCAACGCGCCCTTGCGCTTGGCGTGCAGGATTCGTTCGGGCTCCAGATCGGCCAGGTCGAAGAACTGTTGCAGCTCCTCGAGGGTGAAGGGCCGTTTCAGCGCTCGCGAATCATCGGCCTGCACGTGCTTGGCCCGGTTGAACTCGGTGATCACCTGAGTGAACACCGTGCCAAACAGTCTCCCGCAGTGTTCATTCCACTCGTAGGCGGGGTTGGTTGCGAAGTCGAGGAAGAGCTTCACGTCGGTCTGATATGCCCGCACCGTGCTGTGGGCGCGGTTGAGCACGCCGCGAAGATGACCACCGAAGAAGTCGTCGGCGTCGGCAGGTGTCCACTGCCACGGGGCGGCGCCCACGAAGTCGGTCATCCGCAGCACCTGGGCGTGGCGTCGGCGGATGGTGTCAGTGGAGGTGCCCTGCGCCAGCTGTGCACGTCGCCAGCCGGTCAGCACATCTTCGAGGAACGCGTCGGGATCCGGGCCCGACGCGCCCGCCGGCAGGTAGACCAGCCGACCCATCGAATCGTCCATCCCAACCCTCCCAACTGAATGCACATTCTGCACTCGGTATGCAGATCATGCAGAGGAACGACGTGAATTCCCAGCTCAGACGCACGACGAACCAGCCCGATCGATCACCGCGGCGCCTCCAGGCCATCAACTGGTGATGGGCTCAACCGAGCCGAAACATCCTCCGCCACAACGTCAAAGCTTCGAAGGGGGACCGATATCCAAAGTCGACGTATTCGCATAAGATGCGAATAACCAATTTACTACCTGACATAATGTGGCTTATCGGCGTTTAAAGCTTGCGAGTTGCATCTAGTGAAAGTGCTCGCACCACATGATGATTGGTCGATCGGCGCTGCTCAGCGCGTCGTGTGGCGGCCCAGACGGCCCGGCCGTGTGGTCCATCTGCTGTCAGTACGCCGTGGTCGTCGTATGGTTCAATCACTTAGTGATTGATTCGGTTGTTAGATGATCCATGAAGTCGTTCCGTAACCGTCGGTTCGCGGCAAGCCGCCAACCCAAGGCTGCCGATCACGTCGCCGGCCGCTGGCAGCGCGGTGGCGGCGATGCGATCGACCGTTGCCGCCCCCACGACCTTGCGTCCAGTTCTCCATTGATTCGTCACAGTGACGAATTACCCTGTGGCACAGGGTAATCGCGAGACGTTGAGTTCAGGCGTGCACATGGCTGAGGCGCTGCAGCCTTGGTCACCAACGCGCTGGGGATGGCCATCGCTAACCGTGACCCGCAGCCCGGTGGGATCATTCATTCCGATCACGGCGTGCAATTCACCTCCTGAGCCTTCACCGATCGAGCCAAGAGATCAGGCTTGGTCCCGTGGATGGGATCGAATCATTCTGGGGCAGAATGCAAACCGAGTTACTCAACCGCAAACGCTGGAAGACGAGAATCGAACTCGCCAATGCGATATTCGACTACCTGGAGATCTTCCACAACCGCCAACGGCGTCACTCCGCCCTCGGCATGCGCACTCCGATAGAGTTCGAACTGCTACACCAATCCGCCCAACCCGTGGCCTGAAACCAAGTATGGCACCACAAAACCCAGGGCACATCACGTGCCGCCCGAGCCGCAGTGCCCCATGGCCGCCTATACCGCGCTAACGCAACCCACGAAATCGGCCGATCGCTTAACGGGGACTTCGACTGAGTTCGGCATCGCCGACTCCTGATTGGCTATCTGTTGTCCAGCCGTTACTTTCGTGACAACTGAAGTGTCTAATCATCTGCTGAGCTACGGCTATCGTGCGCGACGCATCACGCGTTGGTGCCGCCGTCGACGGTGAGGCTCGCCCCGGTGATGTAACCGGCCTCCGGCCCGGCAAGGAAAGCCACCATGGGGGCGATATCGTCGACGTGGCCGTAGCGTTTGAGCGCGGTGGCCGCCAGTTGGGGCTCGGCCCACTCGTCATCGGCCGGATTCAAGTCGGTGTCGATCGGTCCGGGCTGAACATTATTTACGGTGATGCCGCGTGGGCCCACCTCGCGGGCCAACCCCTGGGTGAACATCTTCACAGCACCCTTGGTCGCCGAATAGGCCACCAGGCCCGGTGTCATCATTCTTTCGCCGACGCAGGAGCCGATCGAAATGATGCGGCCACCCTCCGACAGGTGCTTGAGCGCTGCCTGAGTGGCGATGAAGAGACCACGCACGTTGAGGTCGATGACCCGGTCGAGTTCTTCGAGCGTCGTGTCCTCGAACGGCTTCGGAATGGCGGTACCAGCGTTGTTCACCAGGATGTCGAGTTGACCATAGGTCGAGACCACTTCGTTCACCGCTGACTGGACTGCTGCGGCGTCAGTGGCATCGGCCTGGATCGCGAACGCTTTGCCGCCCTTCGCTTCAATGTCATCGACGACATGCGCGGCAGCGTCTGCGCCTCGGGAATACGTGATCGCGACGCTAGCGCCGTCCTCGGCGAGACGCTTGGCGATCGCGGCGCCGATACCGCGCGAGGCCCCCGTGACGAGGGCGACCTTGTTGATCAGATCGGACATGGGAAAACTCCCTTCGAGAGTTGCATCGATGAGTAAAGGGCGACGTTCTGCGCGGCGGGCGGCGCTCCGCCATCCAGGACGGACACCTACCGTCAGAGATGCAGCGAGTATCTCCCGAGATCTAGGCGCCGTCTTTCAAAAAACAGCTACGATTTGCACGAAACTGCCGATGAGCACATCGACGTCCCTCGGCAGCAGACGCAATACTCAGACAATCCGGAGTCCGGCGGATGTCAACCAGTGACAGTTATGGCGAGTCGTTCGGCAGGCGACTAAATGCCCAAGCACGTTCGTTCGCCACGCGGGCGCTTCCGCATTCCACCATCGCGGTGACCGAGCTGCGTTACGACCAGCCGGAGTTCATCTTGTCGACGCCGCCCACCGAGGAGGATGCCTTCGTCCTCGGCGTGCACCTCGAACTATTCGAGCGTTACGAATACTGGGAGGACGGCAAAGCGGCACGACCTTCCACACTGCTCCCCGGCGACACGATCATCTATGACGTGAAGCGCAAGCCCACCTTTCATCTGAACAGCGCATTCCACTCCGTGCACTTCTACGTCCCCGTAGGTGCACTACACGTCATCGCCGACGAGGCCGAAGCTCCGCGAATCCATGAGCTGCGCTATCGGCCAGCCATCAGCCACGCGGACGCATTTCTTCGAAACATCGCAGAAGCCCTGCTCCCCCACTTCACGGCTCCATCCCGCCTCAGTCAGGTCTTCATAGATCACCTGATGCTCGCAGTCGGTCATCACGTCGCCTCGACCTACGGCGGGCTTACAGCTCAGCCAAGGCCGACAGTGGGCGGCCTGACACGAAGACAGGAGCGATGGGCGAAAGAGCTTCTGGCGGATGATCTTTCAGGCAGCTTGCGGCTCGCAGATCTGGCACGGGAGTGCGGTCTATCCGCTTCTCAGTTCAGCAGGGCCTTCCGGCGTACCGTTGGTGAGACCCCACACCAGTGGCTCATCCGGCAGCGCATCGAGCGCGCGAAGGTCCTGCTCAACGGCAACGAGTCGACGCTCGCAGATATCGCGCTCGCGTGCGGTTTTTTCGATCAAAGTCATTTCACGCGGAGCTTCACCGCGTGGACCGGGATCAGTCCAGGGCGATGGCGCCGATCAGTCGGTTCGAATTAGGGCGCTGCTCCATCAAACCCACAGCGGTTCAAATGCAGATGCTGTCTGGATACAGCCCGGAGGAACTCGACTTAACTTCATAAGGCCGATATCCAGTGCTCACGACATAGCCTGCCGGTCAACCGTTTTCAGCATCTGATAAGACCAAGTCTTGTGGTTACTTGTCTGGCGGCTGACGCGCTTGAACAGGTAATCCTGTTGCTCCGCATAGTGATAGCGGCTGGGACCGGAACGGTCGAGCTTGTCCGATACGCCCATTCCGATGAGGTCGCACGCAACCAGCCGACCCCGGCTCTCCAGCTGCGGCTTCACGTTTCGCCACGGGTATTACGAGGTGGGATTGCCGGTCTGGGGAACGATCGCGGATGCAGCGTGCCGTCACCTTCGTTTAGGTAAACGCATTTTTCTGCGTTGATCTCGCGGCACTGCAACTTCCCGCACGGTTCACCGCTGACCGTGGTGTTCTCCTCAATGTCTTGATCCTCAGAGATTTTCACTGCGGTGGCTAGGCGCTGCGTAGGATGCGCGCGGAGAATCGCGGGTCGGCAACTACTCCGTGGACAGCGCTGGCTGGGCGGCGACGATGAATGCTTCAAGTTCGGCGGGGATATCGGGTCCAGTGGGCTGATAGATAACTTCGGTAATTCCTTGGGCGGCAAATCCGCTGAGCTGCTTAGCGATTTCAGGAGCGCTGCTGGTCACGGTGGTGGCGGGGATCGCCTGCCAGGCGCCGGCCGCCCATGCTGCCTGGTCGGCGGCGTTGAGTTCGGTGAGGTGTCGGTCGTGCACGGCGAGGTGGCGGCGTTGCTGGGGCACGGCTTCGATGTGATCGAGCCAGGCTTGGCCGCCCGGCAGTGCGGTGACGTCGCCGCCGAATTCGTAGGCAGCGTGGTAAGCCAGTGCGTTACCTGGTCCGGCCGCGGCGCGCACCCGGAGCGAGTCCAATGACTCGTCGTCAGCGATCACTGCGCCGTGAATGCCGAGGGTCGACCACGCGAATTCCCGTGCACTAGCCGTCTCGCCGTTGACGGAGAACAGCCCATCCGCAATCTCCGCGGCTACGCCTAATCCCTTGGGACCCAAAGCTGAAATCAAGACCGGAATCTTCAATTGTTGCAGCTCGGGTGGATGCAGCTTCTGCAGTGTCGATCCCTGCCAGTTGGCCTGCTCGCCCGCTAGCAGTGTGCGGAAAGTCTGGACGTAGTTCTTCAGGTAAGCCCAGGTAGTGGGCGGCATACCAAGAGCACGGGCCCCGGCGAAGCCTGTGCCGAACGCCACCGCGACGCGATCCGGCGCCAGAGCGGCCAGCGCTGCCGTTGCCGAGGCGTTGACCATTGGGTGCCGCAGGGTGGGAACCAACACTCCGGGGCCCAGGCCGATCTGCGTGGTGTTTGCGGCCGCCAAAGCCAGCATCATCCATACGTCGGGACTCTGGTGGGGTGTGTCAAACAGCCAGGCTCGGGTGTAGCCGAGTTCTTCGGCGATGGCGATATGCCGTGGTGACTGCATTGAGGTGGCGAATTGCGCCGAAAGGGTAAGGCTCACTGCGGCTCCTGCGCGGGTGGGGTGTCGGGAAAGTGCGCGCCGAACATGGGTAGACCACTTAGGGATTGATCCGCTGTCGCCTCGTCTTGTAGGACGTCCCAGTGTTCGGCGAGTTGGCCATTGTGCAATCGGACGATGTCGACGGCGATCCAACTGAGCGGCCGGCCGGTGTTGGAGAAGCGGCCGTGAAGCATGACGTAGTCGCCTTCGGCAACGGCGAGTGCGTTCTCGTAGCACAGGTCGTCGGGTGCTGCTTTGATCAGGTCAAACAGTCCGTCGCGCCCGGGCGCGATGTGCGCGCTGTGCTGCACGTAGCCGGGTGACCAAAATTGTGCCGCCGCAGCATAATCGCGTCGGTTGAATAGCGTGTCGAATGCTTCCAGAACGATGGCCTTGTTGTGGCGTTCAGCATCATTTGACATGGGGGCTCCCGGAGGTTTGGGTTAACGCGGTCCGGGATTCAATCGCCCGCGTGAGGATCGAGAACCATGATCGGAATCTCCCGGCCCGCGGCCAGCCGGCGGTATTCGGGGAAGTGTGGCCAAAACCGCTCGGCCATGCTCCAGTAGTAGGTCTTTTCATCGCCGCTGACCTCCCGCGCGGTGTATAGACGCACTGAGGCCCCGTCCTGCAAGCGCACCACCGGATGGACGACCAGGTTGACGTACCAGCCGGGATGCTGCGTGGAGCCTGCGGCCGAGGCAACGACCACGTACCTGTCGCCATCGACGATGCGCATCACCGGAGTCTTACGGACCTTGCCTGACTTGGCGCCATGCGAGGTCAAGATCACCACCGGTTTACCTTCCAAGGTGCCGCCTTCAGTCCCTGCTGTGGCTTCGTATGCCGCCACCTGTTCACGCACTCCCGCACTGGAGCTCGGCACGTATTCGCCGTCAAAGACGGCAGCACTGTTCTGAGTCACGGTGGAACCCTCACTTCGATCGCGGTAACTTTTAGACTGGTTGTACTAAATGTCGACTGTAACGCGATCAACGCCTGCGGGTCGACGAACTATTCCGTGCATCTCCACGCGTGAGCCCCGCGAAGAGATAGGCATACTTTCAGCAGGTTTGACCGAATCGAGCCGCGGCGAGGACCGCAAGTCGCTGCGGCCCGGCCGTCGGCCCAACCAGTCCGTCGTCCCGCCATCGAACCCTCACTGAAGAAGCGGCTGGGGTGTTGAGCGATTGCGCATTTGGACCGCTGTGTCTAAATTCGCGTGTGTGGATCAGACCGACCGGTACGCGAATCAGGCGCCGGTGGTACCAGCTGCGGCGAAGCGTCTGGACGGGCGCACCGCGCTGGTCACCGGCGCGACCTCGGGAATCGGCGCAGCCGCGGCAGTGCACGCTAATCGGGGCAGTGAACTTGTCGACCACATCCAGCGCACCGGTGGACAAGCCCGATTTGTCTCGGCGGACCTGCCCGAACCGGAGGCCGTATTGCGGCTCGCCCATGACCACTCTGAGGTCGACATTCTGGTCAACAACGCAGGCTTCGCGTGGTTCGGCGCCACCGCAGAGTTGGATGCCGCCACCCTGGATCGGCTTTTCGCCGTCAACGTCCAGGCGTCCTACCTGTTGGTCTCGGTGATCGGGCCAGCAATGGCTGTCCGCGGTGATGGCGTCGTCCTCAACATAACCAGCATGGCGGGCACCATCGGAATGAAGGGTGCGGCCGCCTACGGTGCCACCAAGTCCGCCGTGGCCTCGCTGGCGCGATCGTGGGCCGCCGAATACGGAGCGGCGGGAGTCCGGGTAAACGCGATCGCACCAGGTCCGGTCTATACCGGCGGCGCGGTCCCAGAGCGCACTAAAAGCCTCGGTGAGGCAACACTTTTGGGTCGTGCCGCTCAACCCGACGAAGTAGCAGACCTGGTCGGATTCCTTGCGTCATCCAGCGCCCGCTACCTCACCGGCGCAGTCATTCCCATCGACGCCGGCCGCACCGCCGTCTGAACCTAAAGGAGCACCACCATGACGACATCCCTGTTCGGTATCAGCTTCGATGCCCGCAATGCCGCCGAACTCGCCTACTTCTGGGCACAGGCTCTACATCGAACCGTCAACGACGGCGCCACCGAACAATCCGCCTCAGTCGCACCGACCGATGACCCGGCCGCCGGTCCCCTGTTGATGTTCCATCAGGTCCCCGAGGGCAAGACGATCAAAAACCGTGTCCACCTCGACCTCGTCGCCGCCGACGCTCAAGTCGAAGCTGACCGCCTCATCGCCCTGGGTGCCAAACAGGTGCGCTCCCTGGATGAGAACAACGGTGGTTGGATCGGCCTGGCCGACCCGGAGGGCAACGAGTTCGACCTCGTCGCCGGGTAAAGGCCGGAAACCTTCGGTTGAACCCGGGACGCGGTTTCGTCACCGTGCCGGCGAGGCGATCATCTATTCTCGTGGTCGAGCCGATCTGCAGTGGGTGGCGTTTGCGCCGTGGTATTTGCCGCGCTTATCCACCCATGCGACTCGCTCGTGATCCCGCCAGACCTGAATACGCAGAGACGCTAAGGGGTTAAAGCCAGTGAGTGATGCCGTATCCGATCCGCAAGTGGTCCGCCAAAGAATGCTCGATGCCGCTGATGAATTGTTCTACTACGAAGGTGTGCACCGCGTGCCGATCGAGCGCGTTATCGAGCACGCTCGAGTGCCCGAGAATGCACTGCAGGAGGCGTTCGGCGGCCGCGACGAATTGGTCCGGGCATATCTGCGGGCACGCCACACCCGCACCGTGGATGCTATCGAGCGGGGCCTGACCCGCTACGCAACCCCGCGCGACCGACTGGTCGGCGTCTTCGAACTGCAAGGCGACGCCTACGCCGCCCCCGGCTTTCGCGGTTGCGCTTTTATCACCGCGAGCGCTGAAGCCCTGCCCGATGACGTCGTCCACGAGGTTGCCGGTGAATACCGTGACTGGGTGCACAACCTGTTCCTCGGCCTGGCCTTCGAAGCCCATGCGCCGCACCCCGAAGCGTTAGCGGAGCAATTGGTCGTGCTCTACGACGGTGCCGGGATCACCGCATGGATGGACCAAAAACCCTCGACGGTGAACACATCCCGCGCAGTGGCCACCGCGTTGGTCGACGCCGCATTTCGCACCTGACCCTGCCGCACCTACGCCGCTCTAGTCGGCGGTGACATCCCGCCACCACCTAATACACTGAAAGGCATGTCACCGAAGGCGACACCTAAACGTCAGCCATCACCGCGGGATCGCCTGTTGGCCGCCAGTGATGAGCTCTTTTATCGCGACGGTCTACATGCCGGGGTTGAGAAGGTAATCGAGAAAGCTGGAGTCGCCAAGGGCTCGCTCTACTACAACTTCAGCGGCAAAGACGACCTCATCACGGCGTACCTTGATGCTCGTCACGACGCTTGGTTCGCACGTGTTACCGCGTCCATGAAAGACGTCGATGACCCCGCCGAACGCATCTTGGCCGTGTTCGATGCTATCGGCGACTATATCGGCGTGCGCGGATTTCGTGGTTCAGAATTTGTCAACGCCGCCGCCGAAGCCCGCGACAACGACGCAGTCATGAAGGCCGCCAAGAAGTTTCGGAAATCGCTGCGCCAATTCTTTAACGACCTGGCAGCACAAACCGGTGCCAACGATCCTGTTGCCCTGGCTGACCAATTGATCATCCTGCACGACGGCGCCATCGCCACGGCCCAGATGGATAAGACCTCGCGTTCAGTAGCGGTGACCGCCAAACAGATGGCCCGCCTCGCGCTCAATGCCGCCGGAGTTCAGACCTCGGCCTGAGGCTGAGGGTCCATTTTTCCGGCTTGGGCCGGGCGGAATACGTCGACCCCTAGCGTCGTTTAGACCAACATGTCTAAATTGGTGTCGAGCGCGACCGCGGTGTGGCGCGACGGCACCAGCCAGGAACCTATGCCCGACAACGCGGATCACAACAGATCGGCGATTCAACAGAGTGCACGTCGAGCACCGCTCGACGCGCTGAGAAGGAGTGCAACCGTGTCAACGACAAACACCGCCAGCACCGAGCCGCAGCTGTATTCGCCGCTGAAACTCGGCGCGTACGAACTCTCGCACCGGGTTGTCCTTGCCCCCATGACGCGGCTTCGGACGACCCTTCCCGGCGAGATTCCCAGCGCGATGATGGCCGAATTCTACGGGCAGCGAGCCTCCCAGGGCGGTCTGGAAATCATTGAAGGAACCAGTATTTCGGTGCCGGCCCGTTCATACCTCGGAGCCGCGAGCTTCTACCATGACGGTCAGGTCGAAGGCTGGAAAGCGGTCGCCGACGCCGTCCACGCCAAGGGCGGCCGGGTGTTCATGCAACTGATTCACGGCGGGCGGCAGAGTCATAGCGACATGACCGGAGGGATCGAACCACTCGCTCCGTCGGTCGTGCCGTTCGACGGCATTGTTCTGACCCACGATGGCTGGGTACCGGTCTCGCCGCATCGCGCACTAGACATCGACGAAATACCCGGCATCGTAGAGGAATTCAGGGTTGCAGCGCAGCGCGCCAAAGATGTCGGGTTCGACGGCGTCGAACTTCACGGCGCCAACGGCTACCTTGTGGACCAGTTTATCCAGGATGGCTCCAACCGGCGCACTGACCGCTACGGTGGCTCGATCGAGAACCGCGTGCGATTCCTGCGGGAGAACGTCGAGGCGCTGATTTCGGTGTGGGGCGCCGACCGGGTGGGCGTGCGCATCTCACCGTCAGGTGAATACGGCGGGGTCTTCGACAGCGATCCGGAAGCAACGTTCGGCCACGTCGCCACCGTCCTCGACGACTACCGGATCGCCTACCTGCACGTGATCGAACCGCGCATCAAAGGCGACGAGACCCTGCACGAGGGGCACGCACCGGTGGCGTCGAAGTACCTTCGGCCGTTCTTCTCTGGACCCATCATCGCCGCCGGCGGCTTCGACCGCGGAGGCGCCGAAGCGATCGTCCAGGAAGGCACCGCCGACCTGGTGGCCTTCGGACGCAACTTCACCTCCAACCCCGACCTGCCATACCGGCTGAAGAACAAGTTGCCCCTGACCCCCTATCTCCGCGCCGCGTTCTGGGGCGGGGACGAGCGCGGCTACACCGACTTCGCCGCACTTGAGCCAGAGCGGGCGTCGGCGTAGAGCCCGCACATCATTTCAACCCGAAATCCATTACAGACAAAAGGACAACACATCATGACGCGTACTGTCACGTTCACCAAGCCCGGTGCCCCGGAAGTGCTCGTATTCGTCGAGACCGAGCCTGCGGCCCCCGGCCCGCACGAGGTCCGCATCACAGTCAAGGCCATCGGCATCAACCGCGCCGAGGCCATGTGGCGAGTTGACGAATACATCGAGCCGGTGAAATTTCCAGCCGGGCTCGGCTACGAGGCAGCCGGAATCGTCGATGCCATCGGCGACGAGGTCGCAGGCGACTTCGTCGTCGGTGACGCCGTCAACGTCATCCCGTCCTTCTCGATGAATGACTATCAGACATACGGCGAATCGATAGTGGTTCCGGACTATGCCGTTGTACGGCAACCCAAGTCACTGTCCTTCACCGAGGCCGCCGCGGTCTGGATGATGTTCGTGACACCGTACGGCCCGCTCATCGAGGACGCGAAGGTCGGGCCAGGAGACTTCGTCGTCATCTCCGCCGCATCGAGCAGCGTGGGGTTGGCCGCAATCCAGATCGCCAACCTGGCTGGCGCCGCGACGATCGCACTCACCCGCACCTCCGCCAAGAAGCAGCAACTGCTGGACATCGGTGCCACGCACGTCATCGCCACCGAAGAAGTCGATGTGCTGGCTGAGATCACACGAATCACGGAAGGCAACGGTGTTCGCGTGGTGTTCGATTCCGTTGGTGGTCCAGCCTTTTCGACGCTGATCTCTGCCTTGTCTTTTGGTGGCACCGCTTTCATCTACGGACTGTTGAGCACCGGCCCAACGGAGCTTCCCGTGCTCGAAATGATCGCCAAGACGATAACAGTCAAAGCGCACAACATCTGGCTGACCAGCGGCGATGAGGCTCGACGCCTAGCGGCCGTCGATTTCATCCTCGGCGGGCTTGAGAGCGGGACGCTCAAACCAGTCATCGACCGAGTCTTCCCCTTTGACCAGATACAACAGGCGCACCGCGACCTCGAACAGAGCGGACAGTTCGGCAAAATCGTCGTCACCATCGGCGACTAGGCGTTCGGCGTGAGTGACTGCGCCACTCAAATGAGGCGGAACCGCTGCCAGTGGGCGGTATTGGCGAACTCGGCTTCCCCCGTGGAACAACTCGCACCTATCGAGCACGCACCGTTACCAGCTAACTGCTGCGAGTTATGGTGTGCCACAATACTATTCGGTGCCAGTTCTTAACTGGCCAGTCGAGTCTCGAACGCGATGGGAAGTGTTGTCGGGCCTGATAACTCGGTGATCGGCTTCCACGGCGCGGGGCCTGCGCGACGCGGATTCGACATCTTGGCAGTGATGACGCGCAGCGCCTCCGCCAGCTCGATCCGGGCGAGGTGCGCGCCGAGGCAGTAGTGCACGCCGCCACCGAAGGTCAGCATGGCGGGTGCGCCCTCGCGGGTGATGTCGAGACGCTCGGGGTCGTCGTAGACGCCCGGGTCTCGGTTGGCGGCGGCGGTATTGGCGATGACTAACGAGCCCGTCGGGAAGAGGACGCCGCCGAGTTCGACGTCCACGACGGTCTTGCGCAGCACTCTGAAATTGATCGGTGAGTGGCGCATGACCTCCTCGACTGCTTGCGGCGCCAACTCGGGATGGGCGGCCAGCAGCTCCCACTGGTCCGGGTAATCGGTCAGCGCTTGTACGGCCGCGGCCAACTGGTTGCGTGTGGTGTCGGTGCCGGCGTTGAGCAGAATCACGGCGAGGTTGACAAGCTCGTCATGGGTCAACCGATCACTGTCGTCTTCTGCGCGGATCAGCTCGGAGATCAGGTCGTCGGTCAGCGACCGGCGCCGCGCGGCGATCAGCCCCTCGACGTAGCCCTCAAGACCCTCCCACGCCCGCAGAATGGTGAGCTCATGCTCGACGACATTGACGCTGAGAGCCTTGGCGAGCTCCGCGGACCAGTCGGAAAACAGGCTCCAGTCCTCGCGGGGCGCGCCGAGCAGCGAGCAGATGATCGGAATCGGATACGACCGGGCGATGTCGGCGACGAAGTCGCAGCTGCCCCCGGCAAGGTGCCGGTCCACCAGCTCGGTGATGAATTCGACGCACGCACCGCGCATCCGCTCGGCAGCACGTGGCGTGAACGCCTTTGCGACGAGGCGACGCAGCCGCTGGTGCTCGGCACCGTCGAGGTTGAGTAACAGCTTAGTGACCCGGTCCCATACCGGACCGGACCTGATGCCCTGCACCACGAGACCAATCCCCTTCGGTATGACGAACCGGGAGTCCCGCAGCACGGTGCGCACCAGGTCGTAGCTGAGTACTTCGGGCCCGTAGGGGCCGAGCGCGATCGGTCCCTGGCGCTGCGCCTCCGCGAGCGCCCTATGGGCTTCCCCGGGGTTTCGGTCGTCCTCATAGCCGATGGTTGGCAGTGCGATGTCTGTGATGTCACTAGTCATGGCATCGACTATCCGGCGACGCCGACGAGCGGCCATCAGCCGAAATGCCTAATTCCTCGATGGTCGGACGCGTACGTACGCATACCCACGCCGCAACTATTGGCGATTTCGCTGATGTTCTGTGCCGCACGTCACCGCATGCTGGCTAGCATGAGCGAAACAAGCTGGAGCGACGTAGACATGAGCGAGCTTCCGACAGGAACCGTGACGTTGCTACTGGCCGACGTCGAGAGTTCGACCCGGTTGTGGGAGACCCAGCCCGACCAGATGAAGGCCGCCGTCACTTGCCTCGATCAGACACTGTCCGACGCAATCGCCAAACACCACGGTGTGCGACCCGTCGAGCAGGGCGAGGGCGACAGCTTCGTCATCGCGTTCGCCCGCGCCGCCGATGCGTTGGCTTGTGCCCTGGAGTTGCAGCGGGCACCCCTGGGCCCTATCAAGTTGCGCATCGGCGTCCACACCGGCGATGTGCAACTGCGTGACGAGGGCAACTACATCGGTCCGACGATCAACCGCACCGCGCGACTGCGCGACCTTGCCCACGGCGGCCAGACGGTGCTCTCGGGTGCGACGGAACCGCTTGTCGTCGACCAACTCCCGCCGGACGTCTCGCTTACCGACCTGGGCTCCCATCCGCTGCGAGATCTGCCCCGCCCCGAGCGGGTGGTGCAACTGTGCCACCCCGATCTGCACAACGACTTCCCACCGCTTCGCACGGCCAATGCCGTTGCCGCCAAGCGTCTTCCGACGCAGCTGACGAGTTTCATTGGGCGCCAGGCCGAAATCAAAGGGATCCGCGCGGCGCTCGGCGACAACCGGCTCGTCACACTGACCGGTGCGGGCGGCGCGGGCAAGACGCGGCTGGCGGTGCAGATCGCCGCCAACACATCGACTGAGTTCGCCGACGGAGTTTGGTACGTCGACCTGGCACCGATCACCGATCCCGAAGTGATACCCGTGACGGTGGCCCGCGCGCTGGGCCTGCCAGACCATCCCGGTCTACCGACAATGGACGTGCTGCTGCGGTTCATTCGGGATCGCCAGATGCTGATGCTGCTCGACAACTGCGAACACCTGCTCGACGCCAGCGCCGAAATGATCACCGGCCTGTTGGCCGCATGCCCGGCGTTGACATTGCTGACAACCAGTCGCGAGCCGATCGGCGTGGCCGGTGAGGTGAGCTGGCGCGTGCCCTCTCTCTCACTGACCGACGAAGCGATCGAGCTGTTCAGCGACCGCGCCCGCAGAACCAAGCCCGAATTCCGCGTCACCGCCGCCAACGCCGAGACCGTGACCGAGATCTGCCGCAGGCTCGACGGCCTGCCGCTGGCCATCGAGCTCGCCGCGGCACGGGTCCGCGCGTTGTCGCCGAACGAGATCCTCGACAGCCTGCACGACACGTTCCGCCTGCTGACCGGCGGAGCGCGTACCGCGGTGCGCCGCCAACAGACCCTGCGCGCATCGGTGGACTGGTCGCACGCATTGCTATCCGAGCCCGAACAAGTGTTGTTCCGACAGTTGGCGGTGTTCCTCGGCGGGTTCGATCTCGATGCCGCACAGGCTGTCGCGGGCGGTGGCGAGGTGGAGCGCTACCAGGTGCTCGATCAGCTGACGCTGCTGGTCGACAAGTCCCTCGTGGTCGCCGAGGACAGCCTGCATGGCACCCGCTACCGGCTGCTGGAAACCGTCCGTCAGTACGCACAGGAAAAGCTCGGAGAGTCCCGCGAAGGCGATGCTGTGCGGGCCCGTCATCGTGACCACTACACCGCGATGGCCGCCCTACTCGGCGCGCTGGCAGACGGTGACCACGAACGGCGCATCGAGCGGGCGGAAGCCGAAATGGACAATCTACGAGCCGCTTTCGCATGGAGCCGTGAAAGCTCGGATACCGAGCTTTCACTGACGTTAGCGTCGGCGCTGCAACCGTTGTGGCTGACGCGCGGACGCATCCAGGAGGGGCTGAAGTGGCTCGGCGCCGCCCTTGCCGATGACAGCCCAGAGAGCGCCAACACATCGGCGGCGCGGGTCTGGGCGTCGGTGGACAAGGCAGTGCTGCTCTCCTTTCTCGCAAGGACCGACAACATCGACTACGCCGAGCGAACCTTGGCAATGGCACGGGAGCTTGGGGACCCTTCGCTCGTGGCGCGGGCGCTGACCGCCTGCGGTGCCATCGCCATGTACGACCGCGATCTAGCCGGGCCGTACTTCGCCGAGGCAGCGGGCCTTGCACGGGACCTGGGCGATTCATGGTGGTTGGGGCAGATCATCGTTTTAGACACGATTTCCGCGCTCGTGGTCGGCGAACCGTTGGTCGCGGTGCAGGAGGCGGCCGAGGAAGGACTTCGGATTGCCGACCGCACCGGCGACGGCTTCATCTCCCGCCAGTGCCGCTTCGCGCTGGGCTGGATCCAAATCTTCCGCGGCGACCTGCCCGGGGCTGTCGCTCGGCTGGGTGAGGTGATCGAGGAGTCCGTCGCCGCTCACGACGTGATGTTCTCGATGTCCGCATCGGTGATGCGGGCGCACGCGCTGGCCTACACAGTCGACACGAGCGCGGCTCGAACGGCGACTGAAACGGCCCGCCGAAGCGCGTCCCAGCTTTTCGAACACTACGAAGGCATGGTCGACACGGCGTCCGGCGTCGTGCACCTGGCGGCGGGAGATGCGTCCGCGGCGTGGGAAGCGTACGAAGCCGCACGCCAGCGCGCCGGCATGGATCCCCAGATTGCCTCGACGCATTGCTGGGCGCCGCTGGCCCCGTTGGCATGCGGCGATCTCGCCGCGGCCCGTCTCTGGGCCGACGACGTCGTGTCGGTTACGAAGGGCTGCTTCTTATCGCTTTCGTTGGCGGCGCGCGCACGCGTGGAGATCGCGCAGAGCGAACTCGACGCTGCCGAACGCGATGCCTTCGACGCGCTTGACTTGGCGGCCCGCCTCCGGGGTGACCTCATCATTCCGTTCACCCTCGACTGCCTTGCCATCGTGGCGGCCGATGCGGGCAACCACCTGTCCGCGGCGCGACTGTTCGGCGCGGCGGAAGCGGCCCGACAGCACATGGGCATGGTGCGCTTCAAGGTTCTCGATGCAGAAGATCAAGCCCGCGTCGCCGCGCTGCGAGATGCCATGGGACAAGCAGAGTTCGACACCGCGTGGGCGGAGGGCACTGCGCTCTCGATCGAGGAAGCGATCTCCTACGCGCAGCGCGGCCGTGGCGAACGCAAGCGCGCCAGCAGCGGCTGGGCATCGCTGACCCGAGCCGAGCTTGACGTCGCCAAGCTCGTGAAGGAGGGCTTGGGCAACAAGGACGTCGCCGCACGGCTCTTCGTTTCACCGCGCACGGTGCAGGCGCATCTCACGCACATCTACACGAAGCTCGGGCTGACCTCGCGCGTGCAGCTGGCGCAGGAAGCGGCGCGTCGTGGCTGAACTGCCGACCGCATCGCTCACCCCGACTGAGCGCGACGTTATACGACTGGTCAGCGATGGACTCTCCAACACCCTCCCCCGCACAAGACGGATCAAACGGATGCAACAGGGCGCCCGTCGTCAGCGTCCGCGATCCCGAAACCTGAACCACAATCCTCCCGCAATATGCACCGCCCCCGCCGGCGCGGACTACTCGCACCACTTGAACACGCACCGTTACCAGTTTACTTGTTGCGCAATGGGTTCCAATGTGCTCGTGCTTAACCGTTCTGCCAGCAGCGATTGCGACGTGTGGTCGCGGTCGGGATATGGCAGATGGAACCGTGGGAGAAACTCTTCCACGACCGCAAGCTGTAGCCACGCATTTTCGTCACGGTGACGTATCTAACCTGGATACGTTGTTGGGGCACAAGGCTATTCCGCATGACCCAAACGGCGAGCGAACTCGTCGGATGGCCAGGCCACGAGGCGAACGACTGAATACCCGACTCTCTCTGGATCGACTTATCCCCATGTCTGACGTGTCGCGCGCTGCTCCACTTCGGTCGCGAGCCGGACATACCGCGCACGCACGGCGGGCCAGGTGACGATGAACCGCATCGCAAGGAGCGCGTACAACGATGCGATCACCCAGCGGTAGACCGTCGGATGGGTCAGGATCGCTGACACGCCAACGGCCGTCAGAAAGCAAATCCGCAGGACTCGCAGGTTTCGCTCCGACCGGAGGCCGCGTCTCAGCCAGCGTCGCCAGACATGGGGCTCGATGTCTGCCGGCAGCTGACCGAGGCGTAACGCCCGGTCATATGCGGCGACCTGCTCGGCTGACCCACCGCCGCGGCGCAAACGTGGATCCCCAAGCATGACGATCGCGAACACCACACCGACAAGGCCCGCCCAGGACGCCGCCCGCTCGAGATGTGCAGTCCGCGAGTAGGAGTGCACCACGGAGTCGAGATCGGCGACCAGCAAGACCAGCAACGCAAAGACGAACCCGATGAGTGAGAACTGCACGAACCGCACCGTTGTCGACCATTGAAAATATCCGGGTGCGTGTTTGCCCTCGAAGGCCGCCCAGCCTTTGGCTTTCGTCGGTGTGGCGGCGGCGTCTGGTTCCTGCGGCGTGACCGTGTCCTGATTGGGCCGCTCGTGGTGCCCACAGCTGCCGCTGTCGTCGGGGCTGCCGACCATGGGGCCGATGCTATCGCGTTACGTCGCCCATCACCATCGCTGACCTGGACCGCGGCGCCCAGAGGAGGTCCAAGGCCCGACGCACCACGATCGCCGACCCGGCAGCGCCCGACCCGCTGACCTTGTGCAGCGGCAGTTCGGGCCGCCCGCCCCCATACCGCGGTGAGTTCGGGCTGGCGTTCCCCGCCACAGTCCGATCGCACCTGCACCGTCCCACACCAACACCCGCGGCACCGCGATCTCCCCGGCCACATACGTCGTCCGTGACGCCGGATCCGGCGGTAGATACACCGGCCGCAACTCGCGGACCCGCGCGCACAATGTTCGGATCGAATACGCCCAATCGATCCGCTCGGCGATCACCGTCGCCGGCATCCGCGGATAGGCCGCCAACAGCTCCCGAATCCGCGGCTCGGCCTCATCGACCACCGAACCGATCGCCACACGCTGATACCTCGGCGGACCATCAGAGGCCAATGCCGACTTCACCGTGTTCCACGAAATCCCCAACACCCGCGCGATCTCCGAAATCGGCAAGGACTCCGACCGACGCAACCGCCGGATCTCCGCCCAGTCCTCCACGTTCAACACTCGCTTCCTCCCTGGCCCACAGCCAAGGCTCTCCAGGAAGCTGGTCAATTTTCAGTTGCCGCGCAGTAGTCAGTATTCAGTTGCCGCCGACAGACATCGGAGTGCCGCACGATCTGAGTCGTAGTCGTCACCAGCCTTGAAGACGGCGACGCCATTGATTTCGCGCATGGTTTGAGGTTCCTCTCCTGATGTAGAACCCGGCGGCACGTTGCCGTCCATGTCGAAGTCTTCAATCTGACGAGAGAGCCGTCATGAGTAGTCCGCTACCTGAACACGC
>Ga0105239_10003801_pt1 | contig 18379 bp, 17 predicted proteins | sample KBSC44metaG_FD_92761 | JGI IMG/M metagenome (GOLD analysis project Ga0105239, IMG submission 92761) | Corn rhizosphere microbial communities from Kellogg Biological Station, Michigan, USA - KBS C4-4 metaG | ecosystem: Host-associated > Plants > Roots > Rhizosphere > Soil | place: Michigan, USA...
CGGCCGTGAACAAGATTAATCTCATCTTGTACGGGGAGTCTTGTGATTGATGATGCCGTTGGATTGGAGGTTGAGTAAGAAGTTTGTTTAGATCTCGATGAAGTAGAGGATCTCGATGAAGAGAAACTCGAACCTGGCGTGGTATCGGCCCAATTTATGGTAGAGCATCAGCTGCTGAACCAGCTATCAGCCAATCACTAAGATTTTTGTAGAATTAGGTGATCGAGATCTCGAAGCAGGTGTATATACACTAGTTATTACGATGGGTGGAGCCAACCGTGAACTCTCCGTGTGACTTCGGAAATCGGGTTTATGCTGCGCTAGCGCCATCCTTCTGCTCTATGGCTTTTTGTTTTCCATCGCGAAAACCCACGGTGAACCGACTTAACCCCCTTTCTCTCGCCTGCAGCATGACCTCATTTGGTAAGACGCAGGTTGTGGACGGAGATGCAGAATCTGGTGGTTGGGATATAATGGACCGACTGCCGTAGAATCATGGAGTATCTTTCAACCAGCGTTTGAATCCCAGACAACATGGAGACTATCCTACACCTACAAGGTACTAGCGGCTCCCACCTCACTCCGCTTATGCTTATTCATCCCATTTCGGGTCTTGCCTTGCCGTACCTAGCACTAGGAGAACTGAGTCAAGATGGACAGAGGCCAATCTATGGTATCAACTCTCCCATTTATGGCAGGAAACCTTGGCACTTGCCGTCCAGCCTCGATGAACTTGCGGTCGCTTATGTACGCTTGGTTCAACGCATTCAGCCGCAGGGGCCTTACCTGCTCGGGGGCTGGTCGATGGGTGGGATGATCGCTCTGCGCATGGCCGCCATACTTGAAAAGGCCAACGAGCGAATCATTCATATTGTGCTCATTGACTCGATCAATCCAGACACAGTTCCCCCATTCAGATCCGCAGAAGAACATCAGGACTTGGTCTCCTTGACCTATAACAGGCTGGTTGAGAATGCTGGAGCACTCAAACGTCCAAGCTTTGCCCGGTCGTCCAGCTCATCCAGTTTCTTGAGTGATAGCGACCTCTCTCCCACTGGAAAGTCTCAAACCCACGTCACTATCACTGAAATTCCATCCCTCAGCGACTCCAGTGCGGGCTCGAGCCGATGGGCGAGCCAGGTGAACTTGGCCAAGCTCAAGCACCTTGACGGCATGCCTGACCAAAACTATGAGGAGGATGACCTCAGCGACGATAGTGATGACAGCATCTATAACCCTACCGCGAATGATCAGGTGTCGCAATTAGAGGTGCTCAATCGCATGTCTAAGCACGTTGCTGATGGCTTGAAACTGATCGCAGATACGTCCCGCAGTTGCCTACCCATTTCCATTTCAGCTCCTGTCACGCTTTTCAAATGTTCCGTCCTCGAGAAGCTGCCATCCACTATGTCAGAACTACGGCGGCAAGCCATCAGAGCGAATTTCGCTGATGAGAGAAGTGGCTGGAAGCTTCCTCGTCTTCAGACATTATCTCTCAAATCCGCCCATGACAGAGTTTTTGATCCCGAGCATGTCCCTGAATTGTCTTTTGGTCTGAGAGCCCTTCTGGTTAACTGTGCATGAAAAAAAGAGGAGTCAGAGCGCATATAGGAAGTTGGCCTTGCTATAGAGCTGTGGGCAACTCGGGCTAGGGAGCGGGTGGATGTTTATTTCTGCTTCATGATTCAGCAGTCACGCAAAGGCCATAGGATAGGGTGTAGTAGTTTGAAGTGAGAACTATCGAAATACTAAACTGTGTACGTAGTAGAAACGCAATGTGGAAATACAAATTGTACCCCCATGTGGTCAATAGCTCTTACATAGTTTTCGGTTACACACCCACTTATCTGAGCTTCCTAAGATATTCTTTAAAGCGATTATGCGCACTTTTAGTTCATATTTCTAACGGATAGTCACCTCGAGCACCGTCCTTCTTTTTTAAGGTCGTCAAGAATTACCCAACGGATCTATCCGACTGGGTAGCGATTGGCTAGGAGCGCCTCGAGCGTAGAGAGGTAGTATAAATTCTAATAATTCATCCAGACTTCGTTAAAGAACTCCAACTCTCCGTCAAATTATATTTACCAAAGAATTAGCCCATACCCTTTGTTGCTATACCATAAATCATGAAAATAATTCTCGCTGGTGCGACGGGCTTCGTCGGCCGTGAGGTGCTTGCGCAGTGCCGCTACAACCCCTCTATTACTTCAATCGTGGTTCTCACTCGTCGGCCATTGCCACAAGAGATTAATGACGATCCCAAAGTCACATCAGTAGTTATGAACAACTTCCTCGAATATTCAAATGATGCAAAGGCGAAAATAGAGGGTGCAACTGCCGCGATATGGTAGGGCATTCTGTGTCAGTGTAGACGAAAAGAAATGAACTTACATTGCCTTGCTTAGGGCACTTCGGGCCGGCTCCTACGAGGTCGAGCTTGATTATCCACTTGCTTTCGCACGCACAATGCTCGCTATGCGTCAATCAGCAACTGATACCTTCCGCTACGTGCACCTCAGTGGGATACTGGCTGAGAAAGACCAGAACAAGTCCTTATGGTTTCTGCAGGAGGGCCGCCGTGTCAAGGTTCGGCTGTTCTTTACCTACAGATGAGAATTGGCTGACCCTACTTTAGGGAATGGCAGAGATCAAGATGAGGGAATTCACGCGTAGAGACGCTAAAGTCGGATCGTGGGAAACATACATTGCCAGGCCGTCTATGGTGCTACCCAACCCTCCGGGCGTGTTCAACAGCTGGGCAGGCTGGGCATTGGGGGCCGTCAGAGTTGATCAACTAGCAGCAACAATGGTCGACATTGTGCAAAAAGGCAACGAGAATGAGATTTTTGAGAATGCGGACCTGGTCCAGTATGCGGAGAGAATGGGATTTTCTGAGTTAAGAACATAGAACGAACTCTAGATGTTGAGGTAGAGTACAACATGAACGATACTGCGGAGTATGCTTCCGCTTGATATCTACTTGATTGCCTACCCAGTGACCATGATGCCTTCGTTATCATGGTATTTCCCCCAACAAGTAAATCCGATTGAAACAGCCGTGGCGACGCAGTTTTCTGTCTCTGGCTTCGGGCAGACCTGATGCTCAAGGGTATAAGGTATAATGGCTCTTGTATCATTTGGATCTGAAGGGGAAATGAGCCGCTCCTGGGTGTACGACAAGGGTTATCGGAATTATCTTGCCATTGCTAGGATTGTGTAAAATTCATGGAGGTTACAATCATCACGGAATACGATAATCTCTATGAAAGGGTGCCGGCACTGTAAGAGGTGTACGTGGTAAGTGTTCCAATGCGGAAGGTGTACAGTATCAGGTGTTAGAATTGTGTGGCCATCTAGGCGCGCAAAACAACCACGTTCCAGAGTCGCGCTAATCAGAGTTGGGAAATCGACGGGGTCGGTATATGGCTTCTACCAAGAACGATTCAATAACTTTGAATTCAGTATACGGAGCACTTTGGCGGACACTTCTTTCATGGGAGAATGCCTCGTAACTCGCGATGACTGCCTGATAAAGAAGGCAGCTAGGGTACGCTGTATATCGGGGTGTGGTGTTGGGGTTGGCTGTGGTTATTGTCCTAATAGTTTGCGCCTGGTGCGCTAGGTAGATAGGGAAAACAATGCAATGATTGGAGTGCTTGTTTGCTGGGCCTGTCACAGACCTTGCTCGACCGTTAGTAGTCTCACCCCTGCACCTTGTACTTCCAAGTCCGTACGCGCTGGTTTCGATCTGCAATGCATGGGCTAGTTCGGCCCAGGCACTCGTGCAGAGCAGGGTGCAGCCATCCAAGACTCAACTTTCAGGGGGGGCGGCCGTAGTCTCAACGAAACTCAAATATAGCTCTAACCCTAGCGAGACAGTCTTACTCTCTTTGTCATACGGGGATTCACATGGCCGCAAACACGGAGTCATTGCAACGGGCATTTCTCAAACCGAAAATGATACTAGTACAATACGTGCGACTTGCCGCAACGACTTCGTTTGCTAACGAGCAAATGAGGACCCTGGAACGCCCCGCACGTCTGGTTTTTTGTGCTGGGTCTCTTGCCAGCTCATGTTTACTTCCGTCTTGTCACGGGCAGGCCATCTTTTATGCCTCGACGGTCGGCAGGACATCGAACGACGAAGACGGAGCCTCAAGAGTCCCAAGGAAATGGCAGCAATAGTACTGAGCCTCATTCACTGTTGTGCGGCTTGGGTCAGCAGAAATATAGAGAATGTACACGTAGGGATCGAATTGATGGATTCTATAAAAAGAGATCATCACGCTCGAGGATTTAGCTACGAGAACTCATATCTTCCGTTATCAGTCCTTTAGCTGCCACTCAAGAATACCACGTCAGTCCAAGACAATATCAAAATGAAGTTGACTGCCGCTATTGGTTCCATGCTGGCGGGTATGGCTCTAGCTCAGCTGGAACCCGTGACAATCACTACTGCACCCCCAGCAACGGTATGTTGGAGTCAGTTTGGTCAAGACAGTTTGATAGGTCACTGACTAGCCGTGACTAGGTAACGGCGCTTGTTTCTCTGTTTTCGGACTGGAATCATCACACACTCGGTACCAATATGACCGTGGGCGGTGTCATCAGCTCAGTGTACGCTGTGTCTGCAGCGAATCCCACAGCTGCAGACGCTATCCTCGGGGTTCGATCACACCTCAACTACATGGAGGTCAGTCCTGATCCTGCAAGATGAAGTCTTTGTCCACTCAAAAGAATCAACTGACTCACCACCTCAACTTGAGGGAAGATAGGGACCTACACCCCTTCTCAAGGATTTGGAGAACCCTGCATCCGTTCTTGAGTCCATCGCTGCCCGGATCCCGACAGAGGCACCCTACCCATCCGCTCTGATGTTCATTAGCGATATCTATGCTCACCTAGGGAGCGTCGCAAGCTCTGCACTAGATGGGCAGACCACCATCCCCCCGGCCCCTTCTGGGTGGAGCTGGGAGCCAGACACTGGCGAATCTGAAGCCTCGAGTTCTGCGGTCTCGTCTGTGACAGCAGCAAGTGAGTGTCCCGCAGGTTCCTCGAGCGGTGCCTCGACACTGATAACCGAAGCAGCGTCGGCGACCGCTGCAGCAACCGGAGGTCAGACTTCAGCGAATGGCGCTGCGAGCTGGCAAGGGATGACCATGTGGGCTTTCGCTGTCTTTTTCGGAGCGGTTGTCATCGCATTGTAGGTCTCAAGAAATTGACCTGCCTAATTTGAGCTTCAGCGGGCAGAGGAAGAACTCACCATAGTCTGGACGAGGAGTTGGAGTTTGAGAACCACAAGGGAGGCGGAACCAGCCGTCCCCGCCTGGATTTGAAGGATTTCTGGTCGGAGCAATCCAGGCGCGTAGCGTGGGGAAGGTGAAGCTAGTGGTGAGCCTGTGTCTTTGTTGGGTGAACAAATGATAAGTGGATAACTTGCAACGGGACGGGGGATCGACAGGGAGCTACCTTGTTATTGTATGCAGGAAATAGACACTGGATGCAGACAGAGAATACAGATGCACCTTAAACAGCCAACACGAACGGACCTCGTACTCGTTCGTACACTAGACAAGGTGCTTCATTGTTCTTCCCACTAGTTAGTAGTTACCGAGAAATGAATGGGCCTCATGGGAGATCCATGAACGCCATGAACGCCATGAACGCCACGGGCGTAACTAGAATCCTTGCGAGCCCGTCGATCATCTTGGCGCGGTAAGCCTATCCTAGCCGAAGGGAAGAACAAGGAAGAACAATCCTGGAACCTTGGAAACAAATTTCGCTAAGTCAGCTCGTGAAGCCCCTTTCAGGAGTTCCGTACTCCGTACTTTATCCATCCTCATCCAAAAAATACGAGTCCTGCCTTACTTGTTCAGACTAGTTGGCTTTCGAACTGCTAAAAAGTATGTACAGACGACTGAATCCTTAACGTTGCTTCTTATCTCCCCCTCCTAAAGCAATAGTCCATTACGTGACATAGTACGGAGTCGTAGCGGAATCCCGTATGGCAAACCTAGTGATAATCAGATATAACAAGGCACGGTAATTAATAAATGCCTTTCGAGCCCCAAGGCTCACCGGGATAACCCCGGGAACAGCTCACATTTTCAAGATCGCTGCCCGCGCGTGGAATTGCGGCTGCTTGACACGAGTACGAGTAGGAAACCTGTCACTGCTGGTGATTGGTACATCGGGTTCGTATTGGCAGATTCTATTGGGGTTAGTTCGCACGAGGGCCTACCTACAGGCTCTACGTTGACCTCAAACCTCGTGGGGGATCCGGTTCCCTGCAGAATGATGATGTGTGACACCACTTTGTGGATGTTGAAGTCAGGTAGTGATAGCTGACCGGATCCATGAACACTGTGGCTAATGACAATGGCCGTGACCGATCAGGGCCTTTGCTCAACCACCTCGTGGTTTACTCCCGCAAGAGCATTCGCCAGTCCTGACTCGTACATTCACGGCACTCTTCACACTGGAGACCGCACGCCATGATCGGGAACTGTTTTGTACTTAGGTAATTACGAGGATTACTGCGGGACGAAATGGAGTCTCAAAAGCCAGATATTTTAGCCGAGCCGTGACTCCGCGTGAGACACTCAATTTCGCAAATGCCGGGCCAAAAGGCATCCCTAGGCGGATCATGGCTAAGTAAGTAAGGTAAGCTGTATGTAGGAGGACTGCCTGGTACTCGATAGAGTTTTCCAGTACGGAATAATACTATGCGCAAGTCCTGACTCATAACACTCTCAAAAGTCTGGTACTCCATCTGCCCTCCACCTATGAGTAGTGACCACAACACTCACAAAAGCTTGTTTGGTAGAGCGCACCGCCCCTTTGTTTCTAGGTGTAACCCGTACCTGTACGGCCCGGAGATGATCCACCGATTTATCTGGATCTCTTCCACCTCCACCGCTCGTTCCTCGCACTACTACAGACTGAGGCTTCGAGCAATTGTTCGGATGAGAGTCATGAGATTGCCTTTCCACAATTTCAAGCAAAGGTTTCAGAGTTGGATCGATAATATTATCCATTGGAACTAAATTTACGACTACGTTATTCTTTACTTGTAGGTTGTTTGTCAGTTTCTTCAATCTTGCTTTGTCATGCTCGCGCTTCATGTCATATCTCATATAAACCAGGAAGATACTCGTAGTTGGCCTGAAATCAAAAAGGGAAAAGCCAAATACGCAGAAAGATTACTCCGTACTTCATCAACAGGTCCCCCAGTGCGTAATCAAAGCATCAAGAGGTATAATTGGTCCACATTTCCCCTCCCATGAAGTCCATGACCGAAGGGTCGGTTACATCAATGCCATGGCTCTGCATCGGCACTGAGGCAACTAGCCCATCAGACGAGTGAACACGGCTACTCGATACCGTGCTCACTGTGGTGTGTCCACTGCTCTCACTGCTACTCCAGGAAAAGTCTGAGTAGTCCTCGATTTCCACTCCGTTAAGGTAACACATCACGATTTCCAGTTGCTCGATCACAGACGCAAGCCGTACTGCATCAACCCGGAGGAGTCTCTTTCCAAAGAAATGCAGCTCTGTGGCAAGACTCTGGAGCTCGCTCTGCCGAGATCTGAGGTGTTGACGCTCTGTGTCGGTGCCAAAGCGACGAAGGGACCAGAGGCAGTGTAGGCCTCGGACACAAGCATCAAGGGCCAAGAGCATAAAAGAATTCTTGGTCGACATCCGTTGTGACATAGCAGTACGAGGTGCGCTGTGCCGCAATACGCCAAAGACTTGGAGCAGCACCCGGACTGATGTGCAGTACTCGTCCAAGAGCGTATGGATTCCCCCAGCAGCAATGACTCGTCTGGCACCAAGTGACTCCATATCATAGGAGCCTGTGGAGACAACAGCGGGGCCAGACGTCAAAGATGGTACCAAGAGGTGAATCAAGACCGTATGAGCGACTAAAAGCTCAAGAGCTTGAGTCTGAGTGTTCATGGTCAACTTCAGGTCGTGTAGGACGTGGCGGACTTGCGTGCATATGTTGAGAATGTCTTCTATTGGGTTCGATAGGCCACGGAGCCGCCTTAAAACCTGACTCTGCACGCCTTCGGTTCCCTCAACCACTTCCAGGGCTGGAGTCTGGACTCTGGGGCAAAGCTTGTAGATCTGGGAGACAAAGGCAGTTACGTGGCTCAACAGCCAAAGCTCCCGATAAGCTCCTTCTTGGCACTGGAGGGTCGAAAAGCTTCCGGATGATTGATCGAGTCGTAACATTGCCAATTCATTCGGGTCCGCGGTGGGAAGGACAGCAGGCACATCCCATGGCAGGAAATCACGGGAAGACATCTGAACCTGCATGATGATCCACAGGAAGAATGAGCACAACAGCCATTGGGTGCTACGCAACGCCTCTGATTCGACTTCTCCCACATCCACTCCATTGACGATGTTGACACCAACCTTCGAGACCTGTACGTTGCAGATGTAATGGTCGGCCCATGCCAACAGCACTAAGCCTCGCCGAGCCTGGCCGGTGCAGAGTGCATGCCAACCGAGCAAGACCATTGCTTGGCATGTTGTGAGCTGGACATCGGCTGTTGAAGTAGTCCCCAGCCGCATGTTCGCATATGAGTACAGTGTCTGAGCCCTGTGCCGCGCTGTGCCGGTCGGCCCGCTGGATAGGACGTCCCCAAGCATTGCAGCAATAAGGATATCGTCGTAGGTATCTTTCCTGACATCACGGAGAAGCAGTGTTTTCGAGAACATGAATGAGAAGGGATGCTGCGAGAACCAAATCTCCAGCATCGGAGGCATTTCGTGATTGTCATAGTCTGAGAGAGGATTGTGAATCCTTTGGGGAATGTCTTCAGGAGAGGAATTGCTTCGTTTATCGGGGCCGCGAAGGTCGAGATAAGGGTCGAACATTGTGGAGGTTGTGTCGGCAATGAACGACTTAATGAAATATTGTGACCGTCCGTCGCCGAGGTCGCTGCATCCAATTTCACCAAGTCGGACGGCAAGTAGCTCTATGAGCTCCTGTGCGATTGTGAAGAACACATCTTCGTATGAAAGATCACTGGAGAACTGGCCATAGCCAAAGGAGTCGGCGACCTTGATGTCCTGCTTCGAGATGCAGTCTCTGATTAGAAAGATCTTCTTGTCCACCGGATTCTGAGGCACAATGGCCATGCCCTGTGGGCTGAGGTCAAGCCAGAAAAATGTGCCGATCATCTGAGCTGCGATAGAGTCTTCTCTAAACCAAAGCACCTTGTCCCCGTCGAATTTCTCCATAGTCGGTAGGCTGAGGGCTTGATTGATCAGAGATTGCTGGTATGCATGGTTGGCATCGCCGTTGGGCAGTTGTACCAACATCGACCAGGCATCAGGGAGATCAGTTGGCTGTTCGTTCTGGCCTTTACTGGACGAGCCAGAGAACGAGTCTTTGGATTTGTTCTTGGGGCGGCCTTTCGGCTCGCCTTCACTGTAAAAGCATTCGAGATTCCTCTCACGACAAGCTTCACAGATCATATGGCCTGAACATTTGATCTTTCGAGACCTGCAGAAGTGACAGCTCTTTCTCATAAAGCGGCGAGACTTGGTAGCAGGTGCCCCCTGACCGTTGTCATTGCTGACGGGCGGCTCATCTGGACTTGGGGAGCCAGACATGTTGGCAGGGGAGGGGAAATCTCGCCGAGGTTGACCATTAGCAATTTCAGAAGGCGTAGTAGGAAGGCACAATAGTGAGGAACAGTCAAGAGGCACAGCGATCGACGAGAAATGTGTAGATCTATGAAGCGTGGATGCTCGATCGCGATTAACCTCTCCAAGGTTGCATCATTCAGTTGTGTGGCAGTGGCGTCTTCCTTATAGCAATCCACTTATGCAGCAATATCAAACAACACGGCTTGCATATGCAGAGTATATGCCAGCATCCCGTAAGTTCAGTGTCTCATTTTACAATCTAAGGAAGCCTTTTGCCGCATCACTGTAAAACACAAGGTATGTCTTTGGCCGTATTGAGAACTCTGGAAGCGAGAGCGTTCGACGGACAAGACATGTGCTCGCGTACTCGTTCCAGGGAGCTAGGGAAATCCTGCGAAGACAAGGGTTGGAGACAGACAGACGCACTAATGCTGTATACAAGCCTGGTTTTTCTTGGCCTGTAATGAATGGCCTGTGTAAAAGCTTATTCAAAGTGGTTTGGTTACATGTATCCAGGTCTCAACGTGGCGGCCAAAAAGTCGTTACCTAAACCCGGCCCCCGCTTCAAGAAATTTGGTCCACTATCGCTTCATGTGAAGGATGGACTATACGACAATATATCTGAGTTCACGCCCTCAAACTCGCTTCATCATTCGACGGTTTCATCTGCCCTTGCTTACGGTGTACACAGGTCTCCTTTCGACGCACCGTAGTAAGTTCATGTAAGATCTACTGCTACCGATTCGGCGTCCCTAGGTCCGCGAGTTTGGAAACGAAATCTTGCACCCTTGCAAAACCCTGAAGCTGTCGATATAAAGAATGGAGTCTAAGATATGTCCAACTCCGGTGTTTCACGGTACATACACAATGGTTGAATATAGAGATAATGATGCATCAGCAAAGACCCACTCGACCAACCAGCAATCACCTGTCACATCCAGCAGCCGTTCCGTAGTCGGGGCCGAGATTTAGCGGGTAGACCCGCATATTCGTGGAATTATACCGGTAAGATGGTCTTACTCTGACCAGTGGAGTCATGGGTGGGATTTGTCCAGGGTCCTCATTTCCGGGGAGCCAACCTCTAGGGATGTGGAAGCATCAATCACCTGCTAACTACAAGTAGACTTCAATGCTGCCAAGCTGACGACAGCTGGTGACTAGCTCTTAGGAGTAAATGTAGAAATGTTCGAGTGCTTCAACAGTGTACGGATTACGGAGTACTCGGTACTCGAAAATCCATATGAGGTAGGTCATCTGGAGGATTCATTATCACGAAGGTATGGTACGGAGCAAAGGATAATGTATGATAACAGTTAACCCTTTGCGGCCCACGATATTGATAGCATGGGCCCCGAATCCTCCGGCCTCTCTTGCGCCCCCCGACGGGATATTTAGTGTGGACTAATTGACAATGGCAAACAAGTTTCCAGATGCACTGTCCGTTGTACATCCAAAGAAGCTCCGCCATTCTACGGCACATTCTAGCGGTCTTTCACGTGTTGAAACAGCTTCTGCCGTCTATCGGGGACGTCTACAGCCATAGAGAACCGTGCGTTGTTGACAGAACCACTAACTCACTGGAAACAGGCCCCTTTGTTCGAGGCGACGGTCCAGCATGAAGGGATTTCTTTAAGATCCAATGCCATGCCAGTATTAATATCCGACCTGTCTGCCGTTCCGAAGAGCACGAGAAAGATCCCATTCTCCCCTGTTGACAAAATAGTGAGCGTGACGGTTCCCCACCATGACTACCACCAAACGAGAAAGTCTTGGGTCAATGCAGCGAGCCGATGAAAGTCCCAGCTCGTCAGCAACCTCGAGCCATGACGTGCCGGTAGAGAACAGCAATGAGGGTGCATCCGTCCCACAGGCCATACCCGAGTTCAAACCGACTCTCATGTTCTACGCTGCCATGACCATGTTGGGGCTTCTGACCCTGGCTGTCGCTCTGGACGCCACCGCTCTTGCAGTAGCACTTCCGGTACGTCAATCCTAGTGTCACAATCGGGTGTTACCTAACACAACAGCTAGTTCATTTCCAAAAGCCTTGGTGGGACGAGTTTGCAGGCATTTTGGAGCAATACTGGCTATTTGCTCTGCGGTGCCGTGTTCCAACCCGTGATTGGAGGCATCTCCACTCTTTTTGGTCGCTTCCAGATCCTGACAATCTCTATCCTCGTCTTCTTAGCTGGCTGCCTTGGATGTGCATTGTCTCAAAATTACACGACAATGATTGTTCTTCGAGCTCTCCAAGGCGCTGGCGGGGGTGGCGTGGTTGTGATGAGTGAGGTTCTGGTGTGTGACATGGTTCCACTGAGAGAGAGAGGTCAATATTTCGGCATGCTAAGTGGAGTCTATGCCATTGGCACGGTTCTTGGGCCAATCATCGGTGGGCTCTTTACTCAAAATGTCTCCTGGGTAAGCCTCGTTTTCAGGCCCGTATTCGTAACTTCAGACTGATTTTAACAGCGGTGGATCTTCTATATCAACCTTCCTCTCATCGGAGCCTCGTTGGTCATTGTACCATTCGCCATTAAGCGTAAGACACCAACACAGCCGCTGATAGCCAGAATCAAGCGAGTCGACTATGGTGGATGCATTCTCGTCATCGCAGCTGCCACTTCCTTCATCTTGGGCGTCGCATGGGGAGGTGTCCAATACCCGTGGTCCTCGTATCAAACCGTTGTCCCCATTGTACTCGGAATCGTCGGCTGTGTTGCCTTCTTTCTTTACGAGGAATATGTTGCTGTTGAGCCTATTGTTCCAACGATGGTTTTCAAGAACATGAACTGCTCAGCGTCCTATATCAACACAGTTCTACACGGCATTATTGTTCTGAGCCTGGTCTTCTACTTGCCGCTCTATTACGAGGGCGTGAAGGGGTACAGCACCACGATCACCGGTGTCGCCCTGTTTCCCGAGACATTTACTGTCGCTCCAGCTGCCGTCATTGTTGGAATCGTCATTGGCAAGGTCGGCACCTTCCGGTGGGCTGTGTGGTCAGGCTGGCTGTTTTGCATTCTTGGTCTCGGTGTGATGTGGCTCCTCGACGTGGACACCAGCATCGTCAAGTGGATTTTCCTGAATCTAACTGCTGGTATCGGCACTGGCTTCCTCTATCCCGCCCATCAATTCAGCATCCAGGCTGCGACTGCTGACGAGCACCTTGCTCCGGCGGTGTCGATGTGGAGTTTCTTCCGCACTGTCGGCCAGACCCTCGGTGTTGCCGTCGGCGGTGTCATTTTGCAAAACCAGATGAAACACAACATCGCCACATATCCAAGCATTTCCTCTAATGCTGCCGCCTACAGTCATGATGCTGCCGCATTGGCCGCAGCATTGCGCGACATGGCGCCGTCATTGCTGCGCGCAAACTTAAGATCCGCGTACGCAGACTCACTGAAGGTCATTTGGGTCACTATGTGTGGCCTCTCCGCTCTTGGCTTCGCTATCGGGTTGGTCGTTAAAGACTACCCACTTGATCGATTCCTACCTCCCCAAGCTGATGCCGAGGCTACAGAGGCCGTCAAATTGCCCTCCCAGTCATCAAGTGGCACAAGTCTGACTGAAAAACCCACACCAGCCTCGAATGGCCCAGCGGCCGAAATGGTCTAGCATCAAGATCTCCGCAGCAGTAAACTTTCCGTACATTCGTTTCTCTGTTTTGGATGATTAATTGAAATGTTATTCAATCGTTATTTCTGCATCTCAGGATACAACGGGGCGGCAGCTTGCCCAAGAAACGCAAAGAAAACTAACCCGGAGTTTTGGGAGAGATGGCGTTTACAGCCTGACAGGCTACGAAGCATTGATTGACATTGTTGCTGGAGAAGTGCATCTGAAACACAACTCCAGGGACAGCTTTAATAGCAATATGCAATAGAAAAAAATTGCTGCCACGCGCGTACCTTTTGCGTCCCGAGTACATGTTAAAACTCTCCTGTATCACGACCAGGCTCTCAATATACCGTGTTACCTTTTTCATTACTGATCTACTTGGTGCATCGACACCGAAGAAACTTCAATCTGGCCTTCCGCTTCTCCTGTTGCATGCCTTTCCCACCACCTGTCGATGGCATATTGATTTGGCACAATGCAAAGGTCACCGCTTTCAACAGCCACTGCCCAAAACACGCTCCTCGCGTTGAATTTCCTCGACAATCAAGTTGATCTCCTGTCGAAGACTAATCTGAACAAAACAAAACTTGGAACTATCTCTACGCACGAGAATGCTTTATCCACAAGGATTATTGGAAAGATATGGCCGTTTCAAAACGGGATCCTGTCTGAGTAATCTGTTCTTGAGTCCCACAGTGTTCGTAAGACCATCTCTTTGTTCCTGACCGTATTAGTATATCGGGGGAACTCCGCCATAATCACGATCTCTCAGTTTTCACTGTAGATAGTCAATATGTCCGTTTCTCTGCGGAAGCTTCAAGTTCTGCGAAGTAGCCCTGTATTTCCAATGACGTCTTTACTCAACACTCAATAAAACAGCGCAAAGTCCAACTTTCGAGTATTACGATTCTCAAGTGAAGTCGACTTCGCTTTGAACCCATTACTTACACATTGCGGTAGACTCGGGCAATATGTCGGTCGCTCTTGATAACAGGCCATCCTCCTTCCTTAACAAGAGTGCTTCCATCGCCTCATATACCGCCTTGAAACCAGCTTGGACACTTCACGACACTCGGATCCCATTGCCAAAATGGTGGTTACCGACATATCTCACCCTTCTGGTGGTGTCCCTTGCGCTTCCTCGCCGGACCCGAATATTTTATACTCTTCCCATTGTCACGGCAATGGTTGCAATGCTTTCATTTCACACAGAGGGCACCTTCAAGGAGGATTTTGATCTTGGCAATCTCGCCCTTGGTTGGTTCTTTTTCTATTTGGGTCTCTGTTTTGGCGGACCTGAGCGAGAGTTCTGGAAAAAAGACGGCCGAGACTTGAAACCAGAGCAGCGAGAGTCAGAACTTCTCTCGAAGTCATTCTTTGAACGACTCCAGTGGAGTTGGCAGATCTGGACCAATCCTAGAGGTGTTGGCTGGAGCCATGAAGCACCCGGGCTGTTGTCTGAGACCTCTGGCAAATGGTCAGCCTCTTAATCCACGCTACAATAAATTCTATTTGAAATGTGAGCTAATACTAAGACAAGGGAGTTTGTTGCCAAAAAGTGCATTAACTGGTTGGTGCTATCAGTCCTCTGGGATGTTCTTCATCTCTGGTACAAGCATTTGCAGGCCACGAGTGTAACGGTACCCTGGACAGTCTATCAATACCCTCTCTACCTCCAGATTTTGTTAGGGGTTAGCAATCAGGCACGCATATACTGTGAGATTGTCTCAATGCACTCACTAGCAGCAGGTATCACTGTAGGTCTTGGTCTATACAAACCAGCAGAATGGCCTCCACTCGTGGGCAGCTTCAAGGACGCGTATACGTGCGCGAACTTCTGGGGGTAATGTTACACGATGAGAACTGCGAGGCATAGTAAGATGCTAATATCGACTCTAGGAAAGTGTGGCACCAGCTCATGCGGCAGGTTGCGGCTGACGGCGGCAAGCTTGTGGCATCCATTTGTCCCTTCCCGAAGCGGTCAGCAGGCAGCAGACTATTCTACCTGATCGGTGCATTTGCTACAACTGGCTTATATCACAACATCGTTAATGTCTTCGCAACGGGATTCCGTGCAGGCCTGCACCCATGCGGTGATATGGCCTTTGTACTCATGGCATTTGCAATCTTCATCGAACATTATGCCATCGACTTCGTCAAGAAGTCTGGTCACACCTCCAATGTCGCGGGCTGGAAAGCTTTCGGTTATCTCTGGACTGCCGCTGCCATTGGATGGGTTGAGATTGGCTGGGTAGATGGACTGGCAAAAGCTGGAGTTTGGGAGGTTGATCTGAAGCTTTTGGGCGGTGCCGGATATTCGATGTAAGGCCTTCAGTCGGACCTTGGCCAGTTTGCTTCAAACCTCTGGTATTGAGTGAAACTTGGGTCTCTGTTCCAAAGCGGCAGTCACTGCAGGAGGAGTTAGTTGGAAGAATCTTTCATATTTGAACCGGCGTCGGATAGTAAAACTTTGCAAATACAAAAGAGCTGAGATGATCATGTTGGCCAGTGGCCAAGCCAGGTATGTAGTCTGAGGGTATTGGAGTCACGTGTATTTAGGGATCCCAGCCTCGTTATTTATAGTAAAATCTATAGATGTTATACACTTCTTTCCTTTCTATACGATTGACCTCTTTGATCCAGAATATCCGCAAGTGTTAGACCTCATATGAAGCTGGAGAAATTGATTATCATGGCAATTACTCATTGCAAAGTGTCCACCCTACGCTGGCAATATACTAGATAGATCATAGATGGACAGTAGTAGGGGCCTCCCTGTCGCCGTATATCAACTTCGTCAAGTTTGGGCGAGATTGCAATGTACCAATGTATCGACGGCGGTGACTGGCCTAGGTTGTGAAACTTTAACATCAATCCATCCATACCACATGCCACCCACGTTCTTTACTAAAAGTTAACTCACTGAGGGTCTCCATGGCAGGGAGCATCTTGGTCACTTCCTAGCTCTCGTCTCGTGGCATTGTCTGACCAGAGACCAGCGTAGGCCTCGTGTTCCACACCCAAGGAGTCGATGGATGTGCCACCCTGCATGGGGCGGATCGTTGGGCACGCCATCGGGTACAACCAGCATACAAACAAAGAAGCACGTTGGGAACTGGAACTGCCGCATATCAACGGAAGCACAGGCTCGAGATCGGGATTGGATTGGACCGTAACGTACATGGAAGACTATACCGTAAGATCCGGGGGCGGGTGTGCGGGTCTCCCAGCCTTTCGTCGTGATATTCCGTTGACGGACGGAAGCGGCGGGGGGCCAAGAAGTCACGTGATGCCAACGTTTCCCACAACGTTTCCCCGACCCCAATGTTTGTACCTTATCTTTCGCCTAAACACGTCCTCGCCAGTATCGATATTTGCATGGCTTCACAAGGTACCTTCAGTCGTCGGATAGTGGAATGTATGCATGAACGGAATCTAGCTGTCTCACAATCCAGCTCCACTCCGGCCACGGCCTGCCTGTTCCCCTGCTTCCCCAAAGGGCCATGTTCACGGCGAAGTCACTGTGTGGTTGGACAGGCCCGATTATTTCGGTGCCGCCCCTGGTGCTCATGGCTTGTATATTGCTAGGGTATCAGGTAATCACGATGTATTGCGAGCGACCCTGCATGCTCCCTCCGCCAAGTCACGGACATGGCACCATTGATGCCCATTATGGGGGGCTTTATATACTGGACAAGTGCGTGCCTTGGTGTTTCATCGCCTCAAGCAGCCAGCCCAAGCTATCCCAGACCAGCTTGCAAAAAAGAGTGACCTCCACGAGTATATGACTTGGGAGCACCATTCGTTCCTCCTTGCAAACAAGCCAGCCCAGCCCATCCCAAACCAGCGTGCAAAGTTGACCCATCGCCACGAGCACGTTACTCGAGTGCACAAATCTTTGCTCCTTGCGAACAAGCCAGCCCGATATCAGCATTACTCGCTGTCTTCTTTGTGTCAAGAACCACCCATTAGACAGCAGCAGGTGACCAAAGACCCCAATTGTTGCTAACAGTCTTCATAGAATATAGATTCACTTCAACATAGATAAAGAGCCACTGAGTTGAACATCACAATCTCCACATCAAATCGAACAACAAGATGCCTTCTTCCATCTCATCCGAGTCCGATGGCACCCAAAATCCTACAAACCAACTGACGACTCCAGCGACCTCGCCTTCTCTTATGGATGAACCTCTTCAAGGAGTGGCCAGCGATGCGGTCATTGTTGGTATGGCATGCCGCCTTCCCGGTGCAAAGAGTCCTGAACAACTCTGGAAGAATATCATTCAGCAAAAGGATCTTCAAAGAAAAATCCCGGCGGACCGATTCAACATTGAGGCTTACTACCACCCCGATGGCACCCACAAAGGAACGGTATGCATTTCTCATTTTCAATTGTCCAGCCGCATGGCCATGTGTCACTAACCGTTTCTTAGATGAACGCGAGATATGGCTACTTCCTTGATGATGACATCCGTGAATTTGACCCCGAGTTCTTCCAGATTTCTGGTAAAGAAGCGGAGGCTATGGATCCCCAGCAGCGAATGCTGCTAGAGGTTGTATTTGAAGCCTTGGAAAATGGTATGTCTTGGAGTCCGCACCCTAATGACACTGGCTGACCCTTTTTAGCTGGTATTACTCTTCAGGATATTAGCGGAACAGATACATCCGTGTTCTGTGGCTGCTTCACCAATGATTACCGCGAAATGACCTACAAGGATATCGAAAGCTATCCCAAGTATTGTGCTACTGGCACCGGAATGGCCATCTTGTCGAATCGTATTTCCTATTTCTACAACTTGCACGGAGCCAGCGTCACCATGGACACAGCCTGCTCATCTTCGCTCGTCGGTCTTCACATGGGCAACATGTCCATTCGTAATGGCGAATCTGACATCTCCATCATTGTCGGTTCCGCCCTGCACTTTGACCCAACGATATTCACAACGATGACCGATCTTGGCTTTCTCTCCACTGATGGACGCTGCCGTGCATTCGATGTCGATGCGAAGGGCTATGTTCGAGGAGAAGGTATCTGTGCGGTCATTTTGAAAAACAGGACAAAGGCTCTGCGAGACGGTGACAGCATTCGCGC
>Ga0105239_10003803_pt1 | contig 18376 bp, 11 predicted proteins | sample KBSC44metaG_FD_92761 | JGI IMG/M metagenome (GOLD analysis project Ga0105239, IMG submission 92761) | Corn rhizosphere microbial communities from Kellogg Biological Station, Michigan, USA - KBS C4-4 metaG | ecosystem: Host-associated > Plants > Roots > Rhizosphere > Soil | place: Michigan, USA...
CAACTCATTTGCAGGGCATTAAGATCATTCCCTTCGCCAAAAAATTGATTCAGTAATTCCATACAGCTGTTAAAATTATTTAATCATTTGATAACAGCTGACAAGCGTAAGTGTTTAATTCTTAAAAAGAATAGAGTGCTAATACTGAAGTAAATAGCGGACTAATCCAATGGCAGCGTAAACCAAAAAGTGCTTCCTTTGCCCAGTTCGCTTACTACACCAATATCGCCGCCGTGGCGTTTTATAATCTCCGCGCAGATATAGAGCCCTAATCCCAGTCCGGAATTTTGAAAGCCGGAAGATTCGGCACGGTAATATCTGTCGAACAGGTGCGGGATTTTCTCGGGCGCGATGCCTGGGCCGGTATCCCTAACCGCAATTTTAGCCATGTCTCCTTCCCTGCTAATCGTCATAAATATGTCTTTCGAATCGGGGGCGTATTTAACAGCGTTGTTCACCAGGTTTACTACCACCTGGTCAACGCTATGCTCGTCGGCGGTTACCTGCAATTGCATATCGCCCTGCACTATCAGCCGGTGCTTACCGGCAATACGCACATGGCTACAGCAGCTGTTTAACATTTCAGCAATTGTGAACGCTGTTTTATTAAGTTTTAATTCGGTTTTGCTGGCGCGGCTCACATTCAGCAAATCCTCAACCAGGGCACTTATTTTGTGCATGCTGCGGCTCGATTGGTCAATCAGCTTAGGTATCAGCTCAGACGTGGGGTCGTGTTTTACCCGTTCCAATAATTGAAGCGACGCTTTGAGGCTCGTGATCGGGGTTTTTAGTTCGTGACTTGCAATACTGATGAAATCGTCCTTTTGTTGTTGCAGCCGCTTAAACTCTGTGATATCAAGAAGGGTGCCTAATATCCGTACCGCTTTGCCGTCTTTATAATATACTTTGCCCTGCACGCGTACCCAATGTGTTGAACCATCACTATGCAAAACGCGGGCTTCGTAAAATAACTTGCCTGATTTTATAGCTGCTTCGTGCGCAGCAATACGTGTGGCCTTGTCGTCGGGATGAATTACCGAAGCAAACATTTCCCAGGGCACCTGCCGGTCGAAGCCAAATATTACGTTGAACCTGTCGGATGTAAGCATTATCCTTTTCACCAAATCAAGGTCGAAAGTACCTGTCTCGGCGGCTTCCACTGCCAGCCTTATGCGTTCTTCCACGTCCTCTATGCTGCGGCGGGCAATCACTTTGTCTGTTACCGCAATAGCCAGTACCATTATGGCTGTTACCTGCCCATCATTAAGAACTGGCTCGTATACAAAATCAATATACAGTACTTCGGGTACTCCATTGCGGGTTAACGTAACCTCATGCTCCCTGGCATTAAAAGCTACGCCACTGCGTATCACATCGTTCATTACAGGTGCATAGGCTTCTGCAGCCTCGGGTATTGCATCCCATATCGTTTGATTTTCCAGTTCTTCACGTCTGCGCCCCACAAGCTCAAGGTAACTATCATTAACATCCTGTATTAATAGATCCTTAGCACGTATGATGCATATGCCAACCGGCGCCTGCCTTACCATATTTCTGAAACGAAGATCGCTTTCGGCCAGGTCGTCGTACAAATCACGCAAGTTTTGTTGCGATTCGTTTAGCTCTTCGTTGGAGGCATTAAGTTCTTCATTTGCGGCCCGTAATTCTTCATTTGATGCGCGTAGCTCCTCCGTAAGGCTTTGTACTTTTTCAACATTTAAAAAACGTTCGGTAACATCGGTTGCAGTATGCAGTATGCAATATGTTTTACCGGCACCGTCTTTAACAGCACGGTATTCAAAATCAAAATAGTAGGTGTGTAATTCGCCACCCACTTCCAGTTGGGCAGGTGTATCGGTCCCGCTAATGGTAACACCCTCATTCCATACTTTTTTAAACAGGTCGATAAACGGCTGCCCCTTGAGTTCGGGCAAGGCCTGCTCCAATGACTTTCCGATTATGCTCCTGTCTTTCCCCCAAATTGCAATCATACGGTCGGATGCGTACTGGATAATTGCATCTTCAGCCACGTGTACGGCCACTGCGTTGTTTGATGATGACAGTACTTGTAATAGTTGCTCGTTGTTTAACAGCGGGATGGAATGGCTCATTTAGTAGATATTTTCGGAATAAAATTAAAATTAGTTAAAAATCAATACCCGCAATAAACCTTATACTCCAATAAAACTGCGCTAAAAAATATTCATTAAGGTTTGTTTGCTGATAAGGTTACTGCTTCTGCAAAAATCAAACCAACGAGACAGTAAAAAGCCTTGTTATAAAAATAAACGCGGTTTAAAGTAAACTGAGAGGCAAACTCCCGGCGACGTTATTAGCGCGCGAGGTAGTGAGCCCCACACTATAAACTTTTATTTGCCATAAAATGAACATGTTATGAAAATTTAGCTACATTTAATTTCAATTACCAAAACAATTAAACCTTAAGTCTTATGGATCCAATTAACAACATCGGCACAGACAATGGTAAAAATGTGGGCATTGTTAGCTACCTGACAATTGTCGGTTGGCTGATAGCTTACTTCGGCATGCACCAAAACAACAAAACAAGCTTAGGCAGTTATCAATTGCGGCAAACCTTGCTGCTTCATATTGCTTCTGCGGTAGTCCATTACGCGTTACAAGCTATACTTTTGCATATTTGGTTGTCGGGCGGCTTTTTCTCACTATATTCTTTACTCTGGCTTGTAAACATTGCATTTTTTATTCTTTGGTTAATTGGTTTTATCGGCGCCGTTAATGGCGAAAAAAAACCGATACCGATCTTTGGAGAATGGGCGCAAACAATGTTTTCGGGAATATAAGGACCCTTTTTTACAGCAACAACGAATCCACAAAATGTGCATGCACTATATTTTCGCAGGGCGACCACGAGAATATGGTGAACCGGCCGTCTTGTGATGAAACCAGGGCAATAGCGTCGCGTTGGTCGAACACAAACTGGGCCGCCGAAAGGTGCCTGGTGCCGCCCATTTGCGAAGGATGGATGATAGCGGCCATGCTCCCTACAACCGGCTCGGTAACCAGCGTTTCTTCAACAGGCGTTCCGTTTGACGAAAGGCCTATTTTTGCACCGAAGGCCAATAGTTCCAGCTGGTCGTTTATAATAGTTGCGCCATCAACGGCAGTGAGGCCGGCAACACTGTCGACTGCACGGTTTACGTCATCCTGCCACAGGTTCATACTGCGCTCGTTTACTACCTGGCCCATCAATTTTTTCAGTTCATCGAACGCAGGGGTTACCGGGTAAGTTATCGGGTGGATAATCGAGTCGCGCCAGGTATCGCTGCCCGAACGAACAACCAGCAGGGTCCCGCCATGGCCGTGCAGGCGCATCGAAGCGGCCAGTTGCACCAGTACGTTTACCGAATCGTTCCAGCCGCTGGGCGAATTATAATCCAGCAAGGAGGTAAGCATTGCGGGGCAATCGGGCAGGCTTTTGCTGTGTTCGTCGATAATTTTTATCTCATCGCCCTTAAGCACTGCCACGTTTATAAACTTGCCGAAGCCTTTAATACGCCGGTGTTTAATAACCAGCAGGCCCGGCTCAATTACTTCGAGCACAAAACAACAATCGGGTATGTTACGGGTAGTTCCCCAAACGTATAGCTCACCGTCCTCATCCCACACGCCCAGGTGAATACCCGAGCGCTCAACGGCAGGCGCCAGCTTGGTGAGCACATGTGGCGTTATCAATATCCGTTCTTCAAATATCAACGGTTGCTCAGCCAAGTGGGGTGGCAGGTATGCAAGCGAAACCCGCGGCGAGCGACCTTCTTCGCGGCGCAGGCTCGCCCAAAAGGCAACATCAATAATAGCTTCAACCACGGCCAGCGACGGCTCTGGTGCCAGGTCGGTTTCTCCCTGTAGCGCGGCACTTGCCAGCAGCTTAATAAAATGGCTTTCAATTGCCGGTGCTGCCACTGTTGCTGCCTGGTAGGTTGATTTATAAGCCATGCTTGATGAATGATATTTTGAGGCGCTAAATTACCGCAATTATATTTTAGTTGGTAACGGGTCTTCACATTGGTTTGTAAATTTAACCGGGGAACTTACAGCGCGCTTTGCTGGACGAAATATTAATTTACAGATGTTTTTTTCTTTTAATCTCCGCGCTTCTTTGTGTTTTCTCCTTCTGTGAACTCCGTAGGTAAATTTACTACGCAGTTTCATAGTTTAAAAACACATCCCCATCTGTATTTGTAATATATCTGTCTATAAAAATTGATATTATAAAAAATAATATTTACCATTGTGTATTAATGACACAATAGTAAATCATTGTGTTTCAAACTAATTTAAATTAACCACAACAAACCATTAATTATGAAACTAAATTATAAACTAGCGGCCATGATGCTCTTGTTGCTGATATCCAGCCACTACAATGCAAGTGCACAACGCAAGACCAAAAAAGGCGTGCCGCAGCTCGGCACAAGCACTTTGAAAGAAGTTATCAGCGCCATGACGCTACAGGAAAAATCGAAATTGGTTGTGGGCATGGGCTTTAAAATGCCCGGCGTACCCGCACCGGTAAAAGGCGAAAAACCTAAGGCGGTAGACATCGGCGGGTTTAAACTGCCCCCATCTGATCCCGAGGCTTATGAAGTCCCGGAGAAAGTACCGGGTGCCGCAGGCCGCACGCATGCCATCGCGCGTTTGGGTATACCGTCAATTACCGTATCTGATGGTCCGGCAGGGGTTCGTATCGAACCCAAAAGGCCGAATGATGATAAAACTTATTATGCAACCGCCTTCCCCGTTGGCACGCTGCTAGCCTCAACCTGGGATACTGCCATGGTTAGAAAAGTGGGCGTAGCATTTGGCAACGAAGTGCGCGAATATGGAATTGATATTTTATTAGCCCCGGCATTAAACATACACCGCAACCCGCTGGGTGGCCGTAACTTTGAGTACTACTCCGAAGACCCGCTTATTGCCGGCAGCATGACAGCCGCCATTGTAAAGGGCATCCAGAGCAATGGTGTTGGCACATCGATAAAACACTACGCAGCTAACAACCAGGAAACAAACCGCAACAGCATTAACACCATCGTAAGCGAACGCGCCATGCGCGAAATTTATTTGCGTGGTTTTGAGCTGGCTGTAAAAACTTCGCAACCATGGACGGTGATGTCATCCTACAATAAACTAAACGGCACCTTCACTTCCGAGCGCCGCGATTTACTAACCGGCATTCTTAAAAATGAATGGGGCCTGCGCGGTTTTGTAATGACCGATTGGTTTGGCGGGCAGGATGCTGTTGCGCAGATGAATGCGGGTAACGATTTGCTGATGCCCGGTAACCCCGACCAAAGCGACGCCATTGTTGCTGCAGTTAAAGGCGGTCAATTAAGCATGCAGCAACTTGATGCCAATGTGGAGCGAATATTAAAGGTTATCCTTAAATCGCCAACGTTCACCAAATACAAATACAGCGACAAACCCGATCTTGCGGGTCACGCAAAAATATCGCGCATGGCTGCTGCCCAGGGCATGGTTTTGTTAAAAAATGATGGCAGCGTGTTACCGCTGTCGGTTAATAAAAGGGTTGCTGTTTTCGGCAATACTTCTTACGCCCCCATAGCCGGTGGTACCGGTAGCGGCGACGTGAATAAAGCATACAGTGTATCATTAGCCGAAGGCTTTAATAACATGGGCTACAAAGTGCAGGAATCATTGGCGAAAGCTTATAAAGATTACATTGCCGATGCTAAAAGCAAACAGCCAAAACAACAAAACTTTTTTATGCTGCCGCCACCCATCCCCGAGTTTGATCCCACCGACTTTATATTAAAAGAAGCCGATGGCGCCGATGAAGCAGTGATAACAATAGGCCGCAATGCCGGAGAGGGCCGCGACCGTAAGCTTGAAAATGATTACTACTTAACCTTCGGCGAAAAAGCGCTGATAGCCAACGTTAGCAAGGCTTTTCATGATAAAGGCAAAAAAGTAGTTGTAGTATTAAACATAGGCGGCGTTATTGAAGTAGCCAGCTGGCGCGACCAGGTTGATGCGATTTTATTAGCATGGCAGCCAGGTCTTGAAGGCGGTAACGCCATTTCCGATGTTATTAGCGGCAAGGTAAACCCATCGGGCCACCTGGCGACCACTTTTGCAATGGATTATAAAGATGAGCCAACAGCAAAGACTTTCCCCGGCACTCCTGAAGCCAAACCTGAGCAGGTTACTTACGATGAAGGCGTATATGTAGGCTACCGCTATTTTGACACCTATAAAGTTAAGCCAGCTTATGAGTTTGGTTACGGCTTATCGTACACCAAATTTAAGCTTAGCGATATTGCAGTAAGTGCGCCTGACTTTAAAGGGAAAGTTACCGTAAAAGCAACCGTTACCAACACCGGCAATGTGGCTGGTAAAGAAGTAATGCAGCTTTATATAAGCGCCCCTGCAAAAAACATTGACAAGCCGGAGCAGGAACTAAAGGCCTTTGCCAAAACGGATTTGCTGGCTCCCGGCCAATCGCAGTTCCTGGTGTTTACACTTCATGCCAGCGACCTTGCCTCATTTTACACCAATAAATCAGCCTGGATAGCCGATGCAGGTGAGTATAAAGTGAAAGTAGGCACATCATCGCGCAATATCGAAAAAACGGTATCTTTTACTTTGGCAAAGGATATAGTTACTGAAAAAACCAACACTGCCCTTACCCCGGCAACCCCTGTGGATGAGTGGAAAGGCAAGCAATAAACTAAAAACTATATAACTGACCGGAGCCTCGTAGCATATTGCTGCGGGGCTTTCTTGACTAAGATTAAACTAAGATTCTTTGGATTGGTAGGATTTCAGGAAGCTTGTCGCTTGCAATTAGGCGTCTATAAAACAAAACGAGAAGTTAATCGTTAAATTTAATTTTCAATAATTATTGAAAATTCAGAATTAAAATTTATATTTGTATCGTAATTGACGAGCCAGTGGGATAAGGTAAGCACCAGAAAAAAAATCCTAAAATCCGATCAATCCTATAAATCTTAGTTTATGAAAACCTTAGAAAACCATATGATACTCTTCGACGGCGAGTGCCCCATGTGTAAAGCCTATACCAACGCATTTGTAAAAACCGGCATGCTTGTGGCCGGTGGCAGAGCGGCCTATCAAAACGGAATGGATGGCGTTTGTCCGCTGATTGATAAACAACGCGCCGTTAATGAAATCGCTTTGGTTAATATAGAAAACGGCGAAGTAACTTATGGCGTAAAAAGCATTTTCAAAATTCTGGCCAACGCCTGGCCGGTGTTTGCGCCATTGTTTGCCTTTAATCCATTTGTATGGCTGATGGGCAAGGTCTATGCCTTCATATCATACAACCGAAGGGTAATTATTCCTGCACCAGTTGGCAGCGACAGCTTTGCTTATCAGCCTACATTTAAAAAACATTACCGCATAGCCTACCTGCTGTTTACCTGGTTTTTTACCGGGCTGATACTTACCAGCTACACACGTTTGCTGGCACCTGCAATACCCTTAGGCGGCGCATACCGCGAGTTCATGATTTGCGGCGGGCAGATAATTTACCAGGGAATCATCGTCCGGATATATCAAAAGCGTAGCTTCTGGAGCTACCTCGGCAATATGATGACCATCTCTTTCGCGGGCAGCTTGTTGTTGTTAATTCCGCTGATATTAAACAACTGGTTCCACATGCAGCCGCTGTTTTTTATACTTTATTTTATGGCGATTGCCGGCCTGATGTTTCTGGAACACATTCGCAGAACCAAACTATTGAACCTCGGCTGGATGATGACCATAACCTGGGCCTTATACAGGATGATTTTATTAGGTGTAATTCTATTTTTATAACCCACGGCCAACTTAAGAAACCAATAACATGAAATACAAAAAAATAGTCCTCGCCGGTGGTAATGGTTACCTCGGCACAGTGCTGGCCGGTTATTATAAAGATAAGGCTGATGAAATTGTGATATTGAGTCGTCACGAAAAACAAACTGATGACAACATCCGCACGGTTACCTGGGACGGCAAAACTGCCGGCAAGTGGACCGCTGAACTGGTAAACGCCGACATGCTGGTAAACCTTTGCGGCAAAAACGTAAACTGCCGCTACACCGAAAAAAACAAAGCCGAAATATTTGCATCAAGGTTACAGCCAACAGAACTGCTGGGCAAGGTTATTCACGATTTATACGAGCCGCCAAAGCTTTGGATAAACCTGTCATCAGCCACCATTTACCGACACGCCGAAGACCGGCCACAAGACGAAGAAACAGGCGAAATAGGCGCGGGCTTTTCTGTCGACGTTTGCAATGCATGGGAAGCTGCCTTTTATAAATATGAAACACCTAAAACCCGAAAAGTGGCCTTGCGCATGGGCATAGTATTGGGGCGGTCTGACAGCGTATTTCCACGGTTGCTAAACCTGGTAAAACTGGGTATGGGCGGCATGCAGGGCAACGGCGAACAATACGTTTCATGGGTGCATGAACTTGATGCCGCCCGGAGCACTGAATGGTTAATGGACCACCCTGAATTGACCGGTGTATTTAATTGTACCGCCCCCTTCCCGATAAAAAATGCAGAATTAATGCATATTATCCGCAAAACTTACGGGATGCCATTGGGCTTACCTGCCCCTAAATGGCTGCTCGAAATTGGCTCAGTGGTAATTGGTACGGAAACGGAACTGATTTTAAAAAGCCGCTGGGTACTGCCACAGCGATTACTTGATTCAGGCTTTAAGTTTGGATATACAACTGCCGATGCCGCAGTAAAGGACATCCGGAAATAACTAAAGTTCCGCGTCTATAGCCTTTATAGCCTCGTCGTACTTTTTTATTAATGACGGTGCCCGGTCAAAAGCCCAGCCATGATAATTATCGCGGATAAGGATAAGCGTTTCGCGAATGTTTTCAGGTTTTCTTGATTCATAACTGAGCAGAATGTTGCCAAGTTTGTCTTCCAGTTTATCGATCCTTGCCTGGTTATCATAAATGTCTGTTAGTCGCTCAACCAGCTTAAAATCAACCTTAAGAAAAATATTGTGGGTTTGGCCAACCTGCCAGGCCACCTTACTCAAGTCGTGATAGATTACGCCGGATGGGGCCAGGTATTTAAAATTGAACTCGTTACCCGCCAAAATCCTTTGTTGAATGGCCGGAGAATTCAGTGCAGAATCTATTCTTCGCAATACGCCCTGCTGATAAACATACTGTTCCTGCTCACTACGCCTGTTTTTTACCAGTTCGTCCTTAATATTACTTAACAGCTCTTTGGTTTGCGATTTTTCGTGCTGGGTATTGATAAACTCGGTTAAAATCAGCGCCAGCAAAACGCTGAAAATGATAAGGCCAGATTCGCCGATATACTCCTTCCATTCTCTTAGCACATATACATGCTGGGCAGGTTTGTGTGTAGCTTTTTCAGATTTATGATGATTGGGTTTGGCTTTGTCTTCCATCGGTTTAAATGTTAGCACTAAAATATAAAATGTATTCATTCAATAATAATTTATAATTTAGTGTCCATTATACATTTAATCCTAAATTACCAGTTATGTCACCCTTTAAAACTTATTTGCATAAGGCAGCACGCTTATTTTGCCCGGCCATTTTTTTATCGCTGCTTACTATAAGCGGCTTTGCCCAGGGACGAACCGTTGCTGATTTTGATAAAGGCTGGCATTTTCATTTAGGTAATGTTGACAATGGCGAAAAAAACAGCCTGAACGATGCCGGCTGGCGCTCACTTAACCTCCCGCACGACTGGAGCATAGAAGGTAAATTCGACAAAGACAACCCCGCAACACCCGAGGGCGGCGCTTTACCTGGCGGCATCGGCTGGTACCGCAAAACATTTACTGTTCCGGCAGCCTCAAAAAACAAGCTCGTTTATATCGATTTTGACGGCGTATATCAAAAAAGCGATGTATGGATAAATGGCCACCACTTAGGCTTCAGGCCCAATGGCTATATTTCCTTCAGGTACGAGCTTACCCCCTATTTAAACTTCGGCGGCCAAAACACCATCGCCGTTAAGGTAGATAATTCGGTGCAGCCAAATTCACGCTGGTATTCGGGTTCGGGTATTTACAGGAATGTGTGGCTGGTTACAACCAATAAGGTAGCGATAGATAATTGGGGAACTTATGTTACCACCACCGATGTAAGCACAAAAGCAGCAACGGTAAATCTGAAAGTTAAGATAAAGAACCATGACAGGTCAACAGCAATTACCATAAAAACAGTTATATATGATGCTGGCGGCAAGGCGGTTTCTGCGGCAGGCGAAATTGTTGCCAAAACAGATTTAAAAGACACTGTCATCAGTTCAAATCAAAACATCACTGTAAAAAGCCCCACGCTTTGGTCTGTTGAACATCCATATTTATATAAAGTGGTTACCACAGTATTAGCGGATAACAAAATTGCTGATGTATACACAACACCATTAGGCATCCGCTACTTTAATTTCGATGTAGATAAAGGTTTCTCGCTAAACGGCAAACCCATGAAAATATTAGGTGTTTGCAACCACCACGATTTAGGTTCGCTGGGCGCTGCTATCAACACCCGTGCGCTCGAACGCCAACTGCAAATATTAAAAGCCATGGGCTGCAACGGCATCCGTACCTCGCATAACCCGCCAGCGCCTGAATTGCTTGATCTTTGCGACAAAATGGGCTTTATCGTAATGGACGAGGCATTCGACTGCTGGGAATGGAAAAAGGCCACCTACGATTATCACCTGTATTTTAAAGAATGGCATAAACGCGATCTAGAAGACCAAATACTGCGCGACCGTAATCACCCCAGCGTGATGATTTGGAGCATCGGTAACGAAATACCTCAGCAAAGTGACACGAGCGCGTTAAGATTAGCGCCCGAACTTGCCGGTATTGTACACAGCCTGGATACAACCCGCCCGATTACAACAGCTAACGACAACCCAGGAAAAAACAACAAAATTATTCAATCAGGCGCTATCGATCTGATAGGCTACAACTACCATGAGTTTGACTACGCAGGGTTTCACGACCGTTATCCCGGCAAAAAATTCATCGCTACCGAAACTACTTCGGGCCTCGAAACAAGGGGGCATTATGATATGCCATCAGACAGCGTGAGGGTATGGCCTGCGCGATGGGACAAACCATTTACAGATGGCAACCCGGACAATACCGTATCAGCTTACGATAACGTGCGCCCGGCATGGGGTTCAACCCACGAGGCTACCTGGAAAGTGATGAAAAAGTACGATTTCCTTTCGGGGATGTTCATCTGGACAGGTTTTGATTACCTGGGCGAACCAACTCCCTACAAATGGCCGTCGCGCAGCTCATTCTTCGGTATTGTTGATCTTGCCGGCTTCCCTAAGGATGTTTACTACATGTACCAATCTGAATGGACCGACAAAGCTGTGCTGCATATTTTCCCGCACTGGAACTGGCAGCCTGGTAAAATGATTGACGTTTGGGCCTATTACAACCATGCCGATGAGGTGGAGTTGTTTCTCAACGGCAAATCGCTTGGCGTAAAAAAGAAAGCCGGTGATGATCTGCACATCATGTGGCGTGTAAAATACGAACCGGGAACGTTGAAAGCCGTTTCGCGTAAAGATGGTAAGGTAGTTTTAACCCGCGAAATCCACACCGCCGGTAAACCTGCAAAAATTGAGCTGGTAGCCGACCGCAAAAATATTAAAGCCGATGGCAAAGACCTGTCGTTCATCACCGTTAAAATATTGGATAAAGACGGCAATTTAGTACCCGATGCGGATAACCTAGTAAACTTTAAAATTAATGGCGAAGCATTTATAGCAAGTGTTGATAACGGTGACGAAAACAGCCACGACTCCTTTAAAGTAAACTACCGTAAGGCATTTAACGGATTGGCACTGGCAATTGTGCAAGCTAAAGAAAAGGCAGGCAGCGTTACGTTTACCGCTACATCCAAAGGGTTGCCAACAGCTACACTTATGCTGCAGTTGAAATAATTGCAAAGGCATAAAAATTGCTTGATATTTAGAACTAAAAAATAATTAATTTTAGCAATTAAACCTTTTGCCAACCGTTTGTCTAAATGAATATAATGGTGATACAATCATGAAAAGATTAATCTATTTAGCGCTGACTGTTTTGATGATTTCGGGGCTGTCAGCCTGCAACAGTTACAACTATTACACTGCTGCAATTAACAAAACCAACTTAAGCAGTTATCACACATTTGCATGGATGCCGCCGGCAGGTAAATCTGACAAGCAAATGGTAAATAACCAGGCCGACGCGAAAATTAAGGATGCTGCAACCGGCGCGCTGGTAATGAAAGGCCTTAAGTTAAGCCAAAACAACCCGGACCTTATTGTTAGCTACACCACAACCGTTGGCAGGGGTGCACGCACTAATTATTATACTCCCGGATATTACGGTGGCTGGGGTTACCCGGGTTGGGGACTTGGCTTTGGCTACGGCTTTGGCTGGGGATGGGGTGGTTACTACAGGCCATACTACTATGCGTACGGCGGCCCGTTTGCCTACGCCGGCGGCCCAACCTACGCTGAGAAAGAACATTACAAAGAAGGCACTTTAATTATAGATCTGATTGACCCTCGTACCCATCGCATAGTATGGCGCGGGTTTGGCGTTGGCGAAGTTCATAAAAACTCTCAAAAAAACATCGATGATTTACCAAAGGTAGTTGATGGCGTATTAGAGCAACTACAGTTGATGCCATCTAAAAACTCATAACACTTTGTAAGATTTGACTCTTTTAAAAAGATGTCAAATCTATATTCAATAAAAAACTCCGGATTTCGCCTGCTTAACGCATGGTAATTATCCGGAGTTTTTTTTATATAGGCATCGCGCAATTTTTAAGTTCGATGCGATTACGGCAATTATATTACGCTGCTAAAAGTTTTTTGGTACTACGGGGGCCGCCTTCCGCTTATTGTTCAAATGCCACGCAGCAATTACAATTGCAACAAACGCCAGCAAAATAACCCACGTATCCAAAGGGCAGCCATTATTATCAACATCATTACCGCCACAAGGTTCGCCCGGGTCCTGCGCATAGAGTAGCGCTACATTAACGATTAACAATAATAGTGTGCTAAAAAATATTTTCACCCGCATAAAACTTTACTTTTCGAACTACAATTTATCAAAAATACATTTTTAATTGCAATTCCGTCACTTCCTCACACACCCAACGTTAATTATCAAAGTTTAGTGCTATATTTTTTGTCGATACTTATAATTTAATAAATTTTGCTTTCCCGACCGCCGAGTTATCAGCATTGTTTACAACATCAACCATATAAGTACCTGGCAATAATCCGCTTACATTTTCCTGCCAGGTTGGCTGCGCCGTGGTTATGGTTTTTAATACCTTGCCCATGCTATTGGTTATGTTAATACTGTACGACGGGTTAGTACCCTTTGTAAGGTTAACGCTGTTTTGTACAATGGCCAGGTTAATGGTATTTACCGCCGGATTAGGATAAATATTAACAGCATTGTTGTTTACATCGCTAACGTTTGCGTACATCAAGGTAATTGCGTTTGAGTATGTTATGGTTCCATTCAAATCCTCAAGCTTAATGCGATACGTATCGGCCGCTATAGCAGGTTTTCTATCGGTAAAACTGTAAGTACCCTCATCGCTCGATGCGAAACCGCCCAATACAGCATAGTTTTGCCCGTAATCGGTGCTTCTCTCAACCGTAAAGTTTGTATAGAATTTTTCATTTTCTGTTTTCCAAACCAGTTCTGAACCTTTAGTCGTCTTCGTTGCTGCAAAATTCAACAAATGCAGTCCCAGCGCCTTGCTTTCGCGAATTACCAGGGTAAACCTGTTGGCGCCAAATGAGTTGGTATCGCTTTTCAGGATGTTAAACGCATAGGCCGAATTATGTTTAATATCCAGCGAGTCCTTTTTATAAGCATCTTTCAGCCATATCTCGTAAATTTCAGGAATATCTTTTAATTCGGTACGGTTTATGGTATACTGGCCACTGGAGGTTGCGTTCACAGTTAACTTTATAGCTTTTCCGGCAGCTTTTGGGAAAGGGACAAGGTTAATGGCCAAATCCTTATTATCCGACGATTTGCTCGAAAAACTTACGCCGCCACTACCTGCCATGTGCTCTGAATCCTCATTGTCAACAAACTCGTTTTTTGCCGAGTTGTCAAAACGCACGAGGGTTTCCTCAACGTTATCCGAATCTTTAAACAGTTCCAAACGCATATACCTAAGGTTGGGTTTAGAGTTGCCCACAGGGTGGGTGCTCAATAGCAAAGTTGAGCCGGTAGCGGCGGTGGGGCCGGTTACCTGGGTGGTGGTTTTTGCTGCCTCGTTAAAAGTTAACGACGCTGTTGCATCCTGGGCTTTTACGTAAAAACCCTGCCCGCTCGGAATGATGTTCGATCCGCCATTTACGCCCGAAACACCGTCGTACGTAGCGTATGTCTTAGTTGATTCGTTGAATATATAGATTTTACTGTTAACTTTTGGCGCATAAATGCCGGCTGTTGGGTCGGTGGTACTTCTTTTATCCCAGTCTATCGAGCTGGCATAGGGGTTGCCAACCAGGTTGTAGCCTGCATAACCTGTATTACCTGTAACGGTGGAATATTGCAATGTTGATAGCTGCGTAAACCAGTTAACAACAGTTACCGATTGTTGATTTAGCGTGCCGCGTGTTACAAAAACATTTGCTTCGGGCACAGTTGAGGTAATAAATTTTGTAGCTACGTTAGTCATATTCCCACGGTAAAACAGCCATATACCGGTACCTACATGCAAATTAAAAGTTCCATCAAAATCAACCCCGATGGAGTACAGGGTGGTGTTATTAATTTTGTTTACCCCCCTGAAGTTGCCGTTATTAAATGTGGCATTGGTAAATGCCCTATCATCCCGGTATAAGTACACGCTTGGATTACCTTGTTTGGTCATCCCGCCCGATGTGCCAAAAAATCCGGTGGTGGGCGTATATGATGTAAGATAGCTTAAATCGTAGTAGTAGTTGGTACCAACTTTTGCGGTGTACACCGGGGATGACAAAAATCGGTAGCCGCGATATTTTAATGCGCCGCCACTTATATACCGCTCCACATTTACTTTACCCGTAATGCTATAAGTTGATGGTATTGCCGCCACGCTTGCCGAAAGGGTCGACGAGCTTTTTAACGTCATGTCGCCGCTACCGGTATTATCAATTACCAAATTACCCTTAGTAATAGTTAGCGTGTTATAAATATCAACCGGGCCACCTGTAATAGTAACAGTACCGGCTGACGAGTTATTAACTTTCATTTTGCCAATTTCGGCTGTGTTAATTACGTTTGTGCCATAATATCCCTGTGCCGATAGAGAGCCATTCCAATTAATAGTTGATGTTGTATCACTAGCGTTTAAAATACCTGTGCCGCCGGTAGTTGCGTTATTATAGATATTGCACCCAACGTTTAGTGTATGACCGTTTAAATTTAAATAAGCGCCGCCTGATGCGATAGTTAGCGAGTATACACTTGCGTCGGCAGTCAGTACCGGGTATTTACCTGAAGCCACTACAGGAATAACCATTTTGGTATTTCCATTAAATACCGGCGTAAATCCGGCATCCCAGTTACCTGTTTTCGTTTGGTCGGTCGGGGTTGTTCCGTCAAGGCCTGTCCAGGTAAATGTTAATGCACCAACTAATAAGGGGGCGTTGGCTTGAAAGGTTACAACGCTTTCGCCATAATCGCAAAACTCCCGGGGATGCGTCTGGTTATAATATTCGGCTCTAATCCAATCCGGTGTTTTCTCAACGTTCGAAACACGTACCTCATCCATTTTACCATTGTAAAAGTGCTCGTCATTATATCCGCCGTTTACAGTGCCAGTTCCATGGTCAAGTCCCATCGCCAGCATAAAGCCGTTTGATGGAATCATCGTAGTTTCGTTTTTGGCCATTACTACAGTGCTGGCTACGCCATCTACATAGTTTTTGAAATTGCCTGTTGCAGTACCGTCAAAAGTACCCTGTATGTAATGCCACCCTGTATTATCAACAGTTCCGCCTGTACCCAGGTTGCCTACTACCGTACCATTGGCTATCCTGGTTTCGGTTTGTATCGACCCTGTTTTTACGCTTAGCTTATAACCCCCGCTATTATTATTATGCCCATAGTCTAATTCGTTCGATACGATTTTGTTGTCACTGCTGGTGGTACCGGCATAATATACCCAGGCCGATATGGTAAATGCGCCATTGATATTTGGTGCGGTTCCCGCATTCTGAATAATACTTGTATTTGTACCGTTAAAGCTGTAACCGCCGCCTGCAATGGGAACTGCCGCAGCGATATGTATCTCATCGTTGGTTACAGTGGTATTTGCCTGTGCTGCATTTCTTCCGTTGCTGGTTGCATCCAAAACCGCAGCACTGGTTGAGGCTTCGTTAAAATGATACACGGCTTTATAGTCACTGGCCCACGTAGATGCGGACCAACTGGACGAATGCGCCGGAACTTTTGAACCAAAATAAAAAGAGAGCGGAACATCTGTTGATGTTGCTGAAGGGATGCGAACCCATGCCAGTAAAATGCCGTTTACCGAGTCGTAGGTATCAACCTGGTAGTTTAATTCGGTACTACTGCCGGGTACAGTGAAAGCAAAATCATAGTTGGTGCCTGCGGTAAGGCCGCTCCCATTGCCTAAGGGGAATTGCACCTTGTCGCCACACTGATTTAAAATTTTCAAACCATCGTCCTGAATATACACCAGGGCAGGAAAGTTCGACAACGTTGATGAAATACCGCCATTACTAATTTGCGAAGTATATAAAACTATGGGTTTCATAAAACCATAATCGCCTAAAGCAACTGCTGATACCGTAACCGGAACTATTGTTGTTGATGAGCAGCCGGAGGTATTGGTAACGGTAAGTGTAGCATTGTGGGTTCCGGGAATCGACCATGTTACAGTGCGATTATTTCCTGAACTGCTGTTAATTACCCCCCCATCGAAATTCCAGTTAAACGTTGATGACACCGGGTCGGTGCCGGTATAAGTAAAAGTTACAGATGTACCAGTATTTACCGTTGATGCAGATGCCGTAAACGTTGAGGTTGCCGCAGCGCTTACTGTTGCGGCAACTGCTGTACGGCTGCTCTCAAATGTACCAGACTTATAAGATACGTAATACGTTGCATTAATAGTTAAAGTACGCGTGTAACTGGGCGATGTACTTGTTTGGAGCATTGTGCCTCCGCTCGAGGCTGTATACCAGATATATGAGCCCCCGGCCGGCGAGCCGCCTGAAGCGCTGAGTGTTACCGAGCCAGTACCGCATGTAGTGCCGGGTATGCCGGTTGGCGCAGCTGGCACCATTGTTACTGTTACAGATGTCGTTGCTGTGAAGCCGAAGCTATCTGTTGCGGTTGCCGTAATTGTATAAGTTGTGCCTACTGTTAAGGTGCTTGTGGCAAATGTCGCTGTGTATGGTGTGCCGGTAAAATCTGTCTGGCTTGCCAGCGGCGTCATTGTAAAAACTATTTTGCTTATGCTTCCGCTGAAACCGGAAGCGGTGGCATTAACGGTAATATTTGTACCAACCCCAAATGTTGACCCTGTAGCAGGCGAACTTATGGTTACCGTCCGCGCAGCAAAGGCACTATTTACCAAAAGAATCATTCCGGTTAATACACAAAAAAACCGAAGCAGCTTTTTTGAAATAGTATCTGATAGTTTCATTAGGGCATTAGAAAATTACAGTGATAAAATGCTACCATGCGCCTGCTAAAAGCACATTTTGCCCTTTATACGTAAGGCCCCGAAAGAAGTTCGGTTTTTCTGTCAAAAAAACGGTTGGCACGAAAAATAAAAAAACCGGCATTACCTGCCGGTTTTAAACCATCTATAAATAATTGAAATCAACCTACAATTTCACAAACTTACTTTTACCAACCACAGTTTGGTTTTGTTTGTTTATAACCTGAACAACATATGAGCCTGGTAACAAATTACCAAGCGCAGCTTGCCACTCGGTTTGCGACGAAACCGCTTTTTTTACAACCACGCCATTACTGCCTGTAATAGTGATAGCAAATGAGTTGTTACCGGCTGCATTCTGCAGCTGAAGGGGGCTCGGCGTTATTGAAACGTTAATAACACTGGTGGCTGGGTTTGGATAAACACTGACAGCATTGCCCAGCAAATTATTGCTAAGGTTCGAATACATCAGTTGTATCGGTTTTGAATAGGTTATCGTACCGTTCAAATCCTCAAGTTTTAACCTGTACCAATCTGTTGCGATTGGCGGGTTTTTATCGAGCAGGCTATAGGTTCCCTCATTACTTGACGGGTAACCACCCACCGCTACAAATGTCTTGCCG
>Ga0105239_10003804_pt1 | contig 18372 bp, 13 predicted proteins | sample KBSC44metaG_FD_92761 | JGI IMG/M metagenome (GOLD analysis project Ga0105239, IMG submission 92761) | Corn rhizosphere microbial communities from Kellogg Biological Station, Michigan, USA - KBS C4-4 metaG | ecosystem: Host-associated > Plants > Roots > Rhizosphere > Soil | place: Michigan, USA...
ACGACGCCCGCTCCATCGCCGGCATCGACGCGCTCGCGCGCCTGCAGCTGCGCGGCGAGCTCGAGCCGCTGATGGACGACGCGCTCGCGCTCGGCGGTACTCGGGCGGTCGCGCCGTAGCGGGCGGTCGCAGCGTCGCGACCACCGGGCTAGACTGGCGGCTTGCTCCGAGGTGCACCGTGTCCACCGGATCCCTGCCGCCCGCCAGCGATGAGCCCAAGGACGCGTCGATCGACGAACTGTTCGATGCCGTCTACGACCGCCTCAAGGCGATGGCCAGCCGGCAACTCTCGCGCGGCGCGCCCGGAACCCTCGACACGACCGCGCTGGTGCACGAGTTGTACCTGCGTCTGGATCGCGAACGCGAACTCGCCTTCGCGCATCCCGCGCAGTTCTTCGCCTACGCCGCGCGCGCGATGCGCCACCTGCTGGCCGATCGCGCACGCGCGCGCCTGCGCCTCAAGGCGGGTGGCGAGTGGATGCGCACGACGCTCGGCACCGATGCCGGCAACCTGCCTGCGCTCACCAACGCCGAGCAGGCACTCGCGCTCGAAGAAGCGCTCGGCCGGCTCGAACGCGATGACGAACGCGCCGCACGCGTGGTGGAACTGCGCTATTTCGCCGGCTTGTCGGCCGAGCAGGTCGCCGAACTGCTGCAGCTGACACGACGCACGGTCGACCGCGACTGGCGCTATGCGCGTGCATTCCTGCATGCGGCCCTCGGCGATTGAAAACATCGCCGCGGCTCGTCGTGCGACGGATCCGCCCGCCTCATGCAAGAATGGCTGCGACTGCCGAACCCTGGAGAGGTCGCGATGCAGGTCACGCGGCCGGACCGGCCACCGAAGGCGCCGCTCGATCCCCTTTTCGATGCGGTCTACGACCGCCTGAAGAAGCTGGCGAGCCATCAGCTCGGGCGCTCGGCGCGCGCGACATTGGACACCACTGCGCTCGTGCATGAGCTGTACCTGCGCGTGTGCGACAAGCACGAGCTTGCGTTCGAGCATCCGGCGCAGTTCTTCGCCTATGCCTCGCGCGCGATGCGCCACCTCCTGACCGACCGCGCACGCGCGCACCTGCGCCAGAAGGCCGGCGGCGAGTGGGTGCGCACCACCCTGACCGCAGGCATCGACGCGCGCGCCAGCGTGGCGAGCGCCGAACAGGCCATCGCGCTGGACGAGGCGCTGACGCGCCTGGAGCAGGCCGACGAACGCGCCGCCCGGGTCGTCGAGTTGCGCTACTTCGCCGGACTCCCGCCCGAGCAGGTCGCCGACCTGCTCGGCCTGACCCGGCGCACGATCGATCGCGACTGGCGCTTCGCACGCGCGTTCCTGCACACGGCGCTGGAATGATGTCCTGGGTCGACTGCTTTCGTCGTTATCGGCAAGACCAGCAGTGAGGTCGCGATGAGCGAACCGATACCGACCCTGCGCGATCTGTTCGACCAGGCCATCGCGCTGCCCGCGGGCGAGCGCGCGGCGTGGCTCGACGCGCATTGCGCCGACCCCGCGCAGCGCCTCGAGGTCGAGCGGCTGCTGGCCACGGATGCAGCCGCCGAAACGCGCCTGCTCGACCACCCGTTCGACGACCTGCTCGGACGCATCGCCGAAGCCGAGCCGGAAGCGGAGCCGCCGCCGAGCGGCACGCGCGTCGGTTCGTTCACCCTGCTCGACACGCTCGGCGCAGGCGGATCGTCGATCGTCTATCGCGCCGAACGCGAGCAGGCCGGCGTGCGCCAGATCGTCGCGTTGAAGCTGCTGCGCCGCGGCCTGTACAGCGCGGAGGAACAGCGCCGCTTCCGCGACGAACGGCGCGCGCTCGCGCAATTGCGCCATCCCGGCATCGCGCACCTGATCGAGGGTGGCGTGACCGATACCGGCGTGCCCTACATCGCACTCGAGCTGGTCGAAGGCACGCCGATCACCGAGCACGCGCGCACGCATGGGCTCGACGTGCGGCAACGCCTGGTCCTGTTCGTCGACGCCTGTCGCGCCGTGGAGGCCGCGCATCGCGCACTGATCGTGCATCGCGATCTCAAGCCTTCCAACGTGCTGGTCGCGCGCGAGGGCCGCGTGAAACTGCTCGATTTCGGCATCGCGAAACTGCTCGACACCGATCCCGCCGACGACGCGCACACCCAGCATCGGGCGATGACGCCGGGTTACGCGGCGCCCGAACAGTTCAGCGGCGGCCAGATCACTACCGCGACCGACGTCTACGCCCTTGGCGTGCTGCTCGGTGAATTGATGACGGGCCAGCGCCGCGAGCCCGGCGACACGCATACGCCGTCGTCGCGGCTCGGCGCGAGCGGACCATCCGGCGTGTTGCCGGCCAGCATCGAGAAGACCAGGCGCCAGCTGCGCGGCGACCTCGACAACATCGTGCTGAAGGCGACCGCCGAAGAACCCGAGCGACGCTACGCGTCCGCCGCGATGCTGGCCGACGACATCGAACGCCATCTCGCCGACGAGCCAGTGGTCGCTCACCCGCCGTCCGGCTGGTACCGCACGCGCAAGTTCGTCGCGCGCCACCGCGGCGGCGTGGCGACCACCCTCGCATTCCTGCTCGCGATCATCGCGGCGCTCGGTATCGCGCTGTGGCAGGCACGCATCGCGCACATCCAGACCGGCATCGCACAGGCGCAGGCGCAACGCGCGGAGGCCGTGCGCCGATTCCTGGTCGGCGTGTTCGAGAATGCGAGCCCCGACGAAAATGAGGGCAAGCCGATCAGCGCGCATGAATTGCTCGAGAAAGGCGAACGCCAGCTCGATGCGGGCCTGCACGAACAACCGGTGCTGCAAGCCGATGTGCTGACCCTGCTGGGGCAGCTCCATATCGAACTCGGCGACTTCAAGCGCGCCGGCGCGCTGCTCGAACGTGCGGACTCCGCCAGCGCGCGGGACGGCGTTCCCGCCGACGTGCGCGTGCGTGCGCTGCTGGGAATGGCGTGGATCGAAGGCGAAACCGATGCATTCGATGCGTCGATCGCGCATGCGAACCAGGCCCTGGCGATCCTCGCGCAAGAAGGTCACGCGGATCCGGAGTCGTCGGCGAACGCACACCAGTTGATTACCCAGAGCCTGATCGGCAAGGGCGACTACGCCGGCCTCGAAGCGCGCCTGCGCACGAACCTGCAGCAGGACCGTCTGGCGCTCGGCGACCACAGCGAATACGTCGCCGACCAATGGCTGCAGCTCGCGCAACGCCTCGGCGACCTCGGCCGCTACGACGAATCCGAATCGGCGTTCAACAGCGGCATCGAAGGCTATCGCTCCATCTTCGGCGAGAACAGCAATCGCGTCGCGCATGCGCTCAACGAACTCAGCAACATGCTCGACGACAAGGGCGACCTCGCTGGTTCGGAAGCCGCACTGCGCCGCGCACTCGCGATCCGTACCGAGACGGTCGGCCCCGACCACCACGACACGCTGACGGTGACGAACAACCTGCTCGCGGTGCTCGAACTCGAAGGCCGTTACGCCGAAGCGCTGCCGCAGCGCCTCGCGTTGCTTGCGCGGGGAGAGAAGACAGGCGCGTTGCACGAGCGCGATCTCGTGTCGACCTACAATGCCATCGGCCGCGATCACCGCGAGCTCGGCCGGAGCGCCGACGCCGAAGTCGCGCTGCGCAAGGCGCTCGCCATCAGCGAGCGCTCGCAGGGCCCGCGCAGTCCGTGGCGTATCGCCACGCTCGGCCAGCTCGGTCGGACCCAGGCGCTCGTCGGCCGATACGCGGAGGCGGAAGCGAGCTTCCGCGAAGCCCTGTCGATCATGGCGGAGAACGATTCGCCGAGCGCTCCCGGCATCGGCCTCTACCGCGCGGAACTCGGCAACATCCTGCGCCTGCAACACCGCGTGCCCGAGGCGCTGGCGGAAATCCGACAGGGTGCCGCCGTGTTCACCGCCACGATCAGCGCGACGAACCCGCTGCGCCCCACCGTGCTCGCCGCGCTCAGCGAAGCCCAACTCGACGCCGGCGATGCGCAACGCGCGCGCGCGACCGCCCAGGAAGCGATCGAAGCCGCGCGACGCGCCTTGCCCGCGCGCCACCCGCAACTCGGCGCACCGCTGTTCGCGATGGCGCGTGCGGAGCTCGTGCTCGGCAGCGGCGCCGCGTCGGAGCCGCTTCTGCGCGAAGCGCTGGCGGTGCGCAGTCCGCCGTATCCGGCCGACGACCTGCGCGTGCTGGAAGTGCAGGTGGCGCTCGCGCAATCGCTCGCGCTGCAATCCCGCACACAGGAAGCGGATGCGCTGGGCGCCGCCGTGACTCCGCTGCTGAACGCATCGCGCTCGCCATACGCGCGCGACCTGGTCGCGCGCCTCGCATCGCGCAACGACCACGCAGCGGGCCCGGGCCGGCATTGATCGCGCCCGTGCGGCGCGGCCCGATGTCTTGAAAATGCGTTGAATGGCGTTTTTCGGGGTACGCCAGCAGATGGCGGCCTGCGGAGAACGAAATGGACGTTGCAACGAACGCGAAGGCGATCCGGTTCGGCACGCCGCGCCTGGCCCACGCATGGATCCTGGCGGTCGCCTTCCTCGTCCCGCACGCCGCACACGCGATGATCACGGTCGGCAACGCGTCCGACAGCGCCTGCCAGTTCCACGATATCGCTGCCGCCGTGCAGGCGGCGGCACAGTCGCCCGGACTCGACCTCATCGCGATCTCGGGTGGCCCATGGACGGGCCAGACCACGATCACCGATCACGACGCCGGCGGCCTCATCATCGAAGGCGGCTTCGCGAACTGCAGCGCCGGCATCTCCAGCGGCCGCTCCACCATCGACGGCTCAGGCGCCGTGCCGGCCGGTCCGCTCATCGTGCACAGCGGCAATGGCCCGATGACCCTGCTGCACCTGATCCTGCAGAACGGCAAGGGTGCGGTGCAATCGGTGCTGGCCGGGCCGCTGACCCTCAGCGACGTGCTCGTGTATTCCAACCACGCCGACTACGGCGGCGGCCTGTTCGTCAGTGGCAACGACATCTTCCGCATGCAGTTGACCCTGGTCGGCACCAGCATCAACAGCAACTCGGCGACCGTGAATGGCGGCGGCCTCTACCTCAGCAACGTGGACGCGTCGATCTCCGGTGGCAGCAACATCCTCGCGAACACGGCCCAGGGCAGCGGCGGCACCAGCGACGGCGGCGGCATCTACGCGATCGATTCGAACATCATCATGCGCGACCACAGCGTGTTCCCGTATCCGAACATCGGCAGCAATTACGCGCAACGTAACGGTGGCGGCGTCTACTACTCGACGACGCATGCGGGGGCCTACGAAATGCTGCTGTGGAACGACCGGCCCGATGCGCCGATCATCGCTTCCGAAAACACCGCACAGAGCCAGGGCGGCGCGCTCTACCTGTCCTCGGTCGCCTCCGGCCAGCAGGTGTTCTCGTTCCTCGGTCTCGAGAACGCGCGGATCGACAACAACGAATCGTACGAAGGCGCGGCGATCTACGCGTTCTCCAGCGGCAGCACGAACCCGGTGGGCACGCAGATCCAGATGGCGCAGTCGGTACCCGGCAATTCGATTCCGCCGTGCGCTGCAGGGGTCGAATGCAATACGCTCGACAGCAACCACGCGATCGGCGGTTCGGTCGTGCAACTGAATGCCGCGGGCAACTCCGGCAGCACCAGCTTCTTCATGTATCGCGGCCGCATGCGCGACAACCGTGGCGGCGCCCTCGTCGGCGGCAATGCGTACATCGGGATCGACAGCAGCCTGATCGCGAACAACGAGATCGGCCAGGGCGGCGACCTCATGTTCGACATCTCCAACGAGCTGCGCATTTCCAACAGCACGATCGCCTACAACACGATCGCCGGCAGCGAGCTGTTCACGGTGATCCTGCCGCCGGCCTCGCTGGAAATCCTGCACAGCCTGCTGGTGCAGTCGAGCGCCGGGGCGACCCAGGGCTATCTCGTCGGCGCCGGCGTGGCGGCCAGCGTGCGCGACATCGGCGCGTTGAACGTCGGCATCAGTGGCACCAACGTGCAGTTCCTGACCGATCCGTTCGTCGATTCCGCCGCCGGCAACTTCCACATCCTCGGAACGTCGTCGGCGGTCGACCGCTGGGGCGACAGCGGCGATCCGACCGACCCGCCGCCGACGATCGACCTCGATGGCGCATTGCGGCCGCACCTGCGCAACTCGCCGACGACGCCGTACGATTTCGGCGCCTACGAGGCCGATTCGATCGTCGACCCGATCTTCATCAACGGCTTCGATTCGTGACTGCGATGCGTCAGGCGCGCCGTTCGAGGCGCGCGCTGCGCCGGATCGCGGGTGCGAGCGACACCGCACGCCCGGCGATCGCGGCGGCCGCCCATTCGCCGGTTTCAACGCCGCCTTCCATGAAGCCCTGGTTGTCGAGCGCGCAATGCTCGCCGGCGAAGTGCAGGTTGCCGACGCGTTCGCCGATCGCGCCGCGGATCGTCGTCCACTGGCCAGGCATGAAGCAGGCGTAGCTGCCCCTGGTCCAGGCATGCGTCGGCCAGTGGAAGCGCGCTTCGCGTGCTCCGGCGCGCGCGGCGGCGATGCCCGGGAAGATCGCTTCGAGCTGTTGCGCGGATGCGTCGGCCTGCTGCTTCGGCGTGCCGTTGCCGACCTCCAGGCCGTGGCGACCGCCGACGAAGTTCGTGAGGATACCGGCCGCACCCGCCTGCATGCGGCTCGTCTCCCAGGTCGTCTGCAGCGGCAGGTCGCTGTAGGTGGCACCACCGCTCGCATGACGCGTGCGCCAGACGCGCTCGTTGAAGCCGATCATGAGCTTCGCATTGGTGCCGTAGCGCAACTCGGCGATCGCGCGTCGCTTGGCCGGCGGCAGCTCGACGTCGATGCGCACGTCGCGCAGGGTCGTGAATGGCAGTGCGAGCACGACGCGGCGCGCGCGTCGCTGGAACGCCCCGGCACCGCGCTTGAAAGACAGCACGTAGTCGCCTCGCGCATCCACGCGCACGGCTTCCAGCACGCTGCCGGTCGTGATCGCATCACCGAGTTTCTCGGCGAGCGCGTGCGGGATGCGGTCGTTGCCGCCGCGCACATGGAAGCGCTCGTCGCTGGCGCCGAAGATGCGGAACGCGTCGGTCGCGGGGTCGATGAAGGTCAGCAGGTTCAGCGCGGACTGCTCGCCGCACTCGAGGCCCATCTCGGTGGTGTAGGCGACTTCGATCAGCGTGCGCAACCAGCCCGACGCGCCGTTGCGGTCGAGCCATTGCGTCATCGATTCGCGATCGAGCGACTCGGCGCCACCGGTCGCGGCATGGGTGATCTGTTCGTCCGGCAAGGTATCCGCATCGCGCTTGATGGCCAGCGCGAGCGGCGCGAACTCGCGCAGGATGTCCTGTTCACCGTAGCGACGACCGCCGCAGAACCAGAGGTCGCCGAACGCCGCGGTCGGATCGTCCGACAGGTCGTCCAGGGCGAGGCCTAGCTCGCCGGCGAGCGCACGCATGCGCACATGCCCGCTGTCGATCAGCTCGCCGCCGAGTTCGCACACCTGGCCATCAGCGAAGTGATCGCGCAGGCTGAACATGCGCCCGCCGACACGCTCCTGCGCTTCGTACACGTGCGCGCGCACGCCGGCCTGGCGCAGGCGCCAGGCGCACGTGAGTCCCGCGATGCCGGCGCCGACGATCACGACGTCGTCCGCATCGTCGCCGCGTGGCAACGGCACATGTGCGCAGGCGGCAAGCGCCAGCGCAGCCGAGGCACCGACCGATTGCTGCAGGAAACGTCGGCGCGCGCGATCGATGCGCAGCTCCCGTTCACGTGCGATTGCCTCGTCCAGCGGTTCGCCGCGGGCTTGCGCCTGCGTCGCGATCGCCGCGGCACGCCGCAGCATGTCCACCAGTGGTGTACGCGCCATGCCCGCCCTCCCCAGTCGCTGCCGGCGGTGACAGCCTAGCGCGAATGCGCGTCCGGCACATACCCGGAGCCCGCGTGGCCCCGCCGGCAACCCTTCTGCGTGAAACCGGATGGAAGGCGCACCGACCGCCACGCAGGAGCTTCCGATGATCGCGTCGAACAAGCACCGTCTGTCCTTCGCGACGCTGATGGCACTCGCGTCACCCTTGCTGTTCGCCGCAGGCGGCGACCACGCGCAGGGCACGCTCACGGTGCAGGCCGAAGACAAGCCGCTGCAGATGCAACTGGGGCATGCCTACTACGTGTCGGGCCCCGACACGTTCGAAGCGGACAGGACGACGCGACGACTCGTGTTCTCCGCCGACGATCTCGCCGCGACCATTCGCGCCTGCCCGGACGTCCGTTGCGCCACGATCCCGTCCAGCGACGGCCTCGTGCTCGAACTCGACGATGCGGGCTCGCCACGCTACTGGGCGCATGTGCGACCGATGCAATACAGCGGCTCGGTCGACAGCGGCGGCCTGGTCCTCAGAGCGGACACGGCGGACCGGCTCGCCGGCACATTGACGATCGCCGATTCGGGCGTGAAGACCACGATCGAATTCGACGCGACGTTGCTGAAGGCATTCCCTGCGCAACAGTGACCTGCCGAAGCGGAGTCGAGCCTGACCCGCGACTCCGCCTGCTTCCCGACCAACGTTCGAGGTGCCCCATGAAAACGATGATGCTGATGCTTGTGCTGGCTTTTTCCCTGCTTGGCGGTTGCGGCAGCGGCGGCGACAGCGCCGAGCGCGTATTCGCGGACATGTCCAGCAACATGAGGGAGATGTCGACGATCCTGACGAGCGTCACCGATGAAGCCAGCGCGAAGGCCGCTGTGCCGCGGATCGACGCGGTGCGCGAGAAGATGCGCGACTGCGCCCGGCGAGCCAGGGCCGTGCGCAAGCCCGATGCCCTCACGGAGAAACGGCTCGACGAGGCCACGCTGGCGGTCCAGCGCGAGGTCATGCCGGCCATCGTCGCCGCACGGCAACGACTGATGGCACAGCCGACGCTCATGGCGATCCTGGCGCCCGCGTTGCAGGGGATGGAGAACGACCTCTGAGCGGGATACCCCGGCGCTGCGCAAAGCCAAGCCAGTGCCGGCAGCGCCTTGATGGCCCCTCGCGCGACAGTGCTGCGTGGACGAAACGGGTGCCCTCGCCGCGCGCCCGCGCACGCCGGCCGCAACGCCCGGCCAGGGAATTTCGATGAATCCCTTTTGCCTCATCCTTGCTATCCCTCTCGCCGCCTGCGCAATCACCGTGAATGCCGGCGAAGCCAAGGGCACGCTCACGCTGGCCGGCAGCACGGTCGAACTGAACTCGGCGGTCGCGTTCCGGATCAACGGCAGCGACGAACCGACCACGCTGGTCCTGCTCAGCGAGAAGCCTATCGACGTGAAGGCGGCGCTCGCGACCACCGATCCTTACGTCGCGCTCCTCAACGACGCCGCACTCGACCGCGTGACGCATGCGAAGGTGTTCGTCAGCAGCAAGCGCACGTCGATCAGCGCGCACAAGGCCGGCGATTCGACCCAATACCTCGCGTCGCGGAAGTTCGGCCTCGAGGCGACGGTATCGGGCGGCGAAGGCGCGCCGCTCAAGGGCCGGCTGCATTCGACGGATGCGGCCATGTCCGTGCAGATCGACGCCGAGTTCACGACCGACATCGCCAAGCCCGGCACATGAGCATCGACGTTCCGGCGTGCTGCAAGCGTTCGCGTGCCACGATGAGGAGTGCGATATCCGCATACGTGCTGCGAGTCGCCTGCGCGCTGCTCCCGTCCTTCGGCATCACGTCGGCGTTCGCTGCGGATGGCGCACTCGACCCCGGTTTCTCGAGCGACGGTCTCGCATGGGCGACCTGGCCGCGGCCGGCGACCGGCACGGCGCGCATCGCACTCGGTGCCGACGGCAGGATCGTCGTCGCGGCGACGGTCGCCGACGCAGCCAATCGCGATTTCGCGGCCGCGCGCTTCTCGCGCGAAGGCGCGGTCGACACCGCGTTCGGCTTCCTCGGCCTGCGCACAGTCGGCATCGACCTGGTCGCGGAAGGTCGCGACACCCTGCTCGGTGCGTTCGTCCTCGCGGACTCGAGGACAATGCTGCTCGGGACCGCGCAAGCACCCGACGGCGCGGCGATTCCGGCACTGGTGCGACTGACCGCGGCCGGCAATGCGGATGCGTCGTTCGGCAGCGACGGTCGACGCGTGATCGGCACCGCACCGTGGCCGTTGCCGGATGTGTCGATCGCGGCCGTCGCACGGCAGGCGGATGGCTACTACGTGTTCGCCGGTCATTGCCGCAACTGTCCGGGAGATCGCGCGGCGGTCGCGCTGCGCGTCGATGCGGAAGGCATCGTGGATGCATCGTTCGGTGACGGCGGCTGGGCGAGTCTCGCGCTGCCGCCGGCCACGCATGTCGAGGACGTCGCGATCGACCCACAGGGACGCGTCGTGCTCGCCGGCTACGAAGGCGATCCCGCCAATGACGACCACAACCCGGTGATCGCGCGCTTCCTGCCGGACGGATCGGCCGATCCCACGTTCGGTGCGGGCATCGGTTACGTGCGCCTGACCGGCATCGCCGATGCGCCGGTCGGCGGCTGGATGGGTCACGCGCTGGTGCCGGACCGCGACGGCTCGCTGCTGCTCGCACTTGCGACCGACGAGGATCGCGATTCGCTGCGCGCGGGCATCGTGCGCGTGCGCAGCAACGGAACCCGCGATACCGGTTTCGCGGCCGCGGGCCTGCGTCTGCTCGACCTCGAGAACGGCGCGACGATCGATGCGCTCGCGCTGCAGGGCGACGGCCGCATCCTCGCCGCCGGCTCGATCAACCACACCGGCAGCGGTCGCGACGTGCTGGTTGCGCGCCTGCGCGCGGACGGCAACTTCGACTCCAGCTTCGACGGCAACGGTCTCGTTCGCCATGCGCTCGATGCGCAGACCGACCGCGCCTTCGCGCTCGCTCTGTCCGATGGGCGACCGCTGATCGCGGGCCTCGCGCAGCGCGGCGACAGCTGGGACGGGTTCGCGATCCGCTTGTCGGCGGATCTCATTTTCGCCGACGGCCTCGATCGCGCGCCGTGAAGCGCCGACGTGCGGCACGGCGCCGTTGCGCTTTCGATCGCAATTTCGATGGTAGATCGCGCGCCGATGGCCCTTTCCGCTCCGATCGCCCGTGGATCAAGACGACGCGGCATCGTCGCCACGTCCTCAACGATCTCACGAGGATGAAACCGTGAACTGGAAAACCCTGCTGTTCTCTTTCGATGGCCGCGTCGGTCGCGGTGCGTACTGGGGGCTGGTGGTCGTCTCGCTCGTGCTGTTCGGCGTGCTCGGCGGCGCCAGCATCATGAGCATGCTGAGCGGCACCGATCCCGCCGCGGCAAGCGGCGGCATGAGCATGGCGATCATGGTCGCGAGCCTGCTGTTCCTGTGGCCGGCGCTGGCGATCCAGGCCAAGCGCTGGCACGACGTCGACAAATCCGCCTGGTGGATACTCATCAATCTGGTGCCTGCGGTCGGCGGTCTCGTCGCGCTGGTTTTCAACGGTTTCATCGCCGGCACGCCGGGCACGAACCGCTTCGGGCCCGCGACGGCCGGCGCTTCGCGCGGCAGCCAGGCAACCGCTGGCGCCTGATCGACGCGGAGCATGGGTTCGGCGCGCATCGCCCGAGGCGGTGCGCGCCGTTGCGCGAGCAGGGCAGCCGGAATGAGTCGGCGCCGTCGCTGATGCTCCCTCGCCAGCTTCCATCGCCTCGCTCGCGACGGCTCCATGCTCGGACTCGACGTGAACAGGTCGAAGCGTTCGTTGCGGAGCGGTGCCGGGTCGACGCACGCCAGGCATTGTCCCCGCCCGTCCCTGCTTGCCGTGGTGCATGGATGACCAGCGCATCTGCGCCTCATCGAGACTGGCCATGTCGCGCCCGCTCCCATGCCTGCTGCTGTTGATCGGCCTGTCGTCGGGTGCGCTCGATGCGCGCGCCACCACGTTCACGGTGACGCGCACGGACGATCCGAGTCCCGACGATTGCCTGCCGGGGGATTGCTCGCTGCGCGAGGCAACGCTCGCCGCGAACGCCAACGACCCGGCCGCCGGAACCGACCGCATCCAGCTCGCCGCCGCCAGCTACACGCTGGTGCGCGGCGCGCTGACCTGCACCCAGGATCTCGAGCTCGTCGGCAGCGGATCCGCGGCAACGCACGTGACGACCGACGTCGAGCTGTTCGCCAACCAGCACGATCACACGCTGAGCGTTCGCGGCCTCAGCATGCAGACGACCGTTTCCAATGTGCTCACGATGGGTGACGACGGCCACCTCGTGCTCGACGATGTCTCGGTGCCGGTCGGCGGAGGCTCGGTCCAGTCGTATGGCACAGGCACCTCGCTCGAGGTGCGCGACAGCGATCTGCGCGACACCCTGCGGTGCAACCAGTCGACCGGCCCGTGTACCGTCGTCGACAGTTCACTCCTCAATTTCTACGTGGTCCCCGCCAGCGGTGGCCCGACGGTACTGATCCAGCGCTCGATCGTGGACGGCGACCTCGATCCGGGCGCCACGCCAGCGCCTGCAGTCGTCCTGCATGCAGGCACGACGGCCATCCAGGACAGCACGATCACCCACACCGCCGCCTTGCGCATCCTCGACAACCCCGGACAGCAGGTCAGCCTGCTGCGCGTGCACTACGTGGACAACAGCGGTCCGGTCTCGACCGACATCGACGCGGACGTCTCGATCGCCGACAGCGAGTTTCGCGACAACGTCGGTCGCGCGCTCCGTGTCGACGGCGATGCGAACTGGATCGTGCGCGGCAGCAGCTTCATCGACAACCAGGTCGACGACAGTGCCGGCGGCGCGATCGTGGTCCAGGGCGGCGCATCCGTGCATATCGAAAACAGCACGTTTTCCGGCAATTCATTCAGCACCGCCGCAGCCGGCAACGGCGCACGCGGCGCTGCGATCGGCTACCACGGCGACAACGGGAGCGTGAGCGTGGTGTTGCGCCATGTCACGATCGTGCCACCGACGGTCATGCCGTTCGGCATCGACGGCACCGCGATCGGCGGTTTCGACGGCGCGAGCGTCGATGTCGATGTCTCCAACAGCATCGTGCGGGGTTCCTGCCGCTTCGATGGCGGCGCACTGCGCAACCACGCCGGCAACATCGAAAGCCCCGGCGACACCTGCGGTTTCGACGGCAGCAGCCAGGTCTCGGTGCCGCCCGCCGACGTCGCACTCGGCACGCTCGGCGACCACGGCGGTCCGACGCCGACCTACGAACCCGCAGGCACGAGCGTCGCGGTCGATGCCGGCGGCGCGCCGCAATGCCTCGAGTTCGACCAGCGCGGTTACCTGCGTCCCGCCGGGAGCGCCTGCGACGCCGGTGCGGTCGAGGTCGACGCGATCGACGACGTGATCTTCGCCGATGGTTTCGACCAGGCATGAGTGATACGCGCCGTCGCCTGCGCACGCATCGTAATCCGGAGCACCGCCATGACCATCCAGATCCCCGCCACCGCATGCTGCATCGCGCTCGTCATCGGCGCGTCTTCCGCAGGTGCCGTCAACATGCCGATGCAGGAATACCTGCGCCTGGATCGCACCGACTACGTCGTCGCGGGAGTCGGCGGCATCGGAGCGCCGCAGACGCAAGGTGGCGGTGCAGGCATGCTCCACCTCGAAGGCATCTCCGGCAACGTGACGCTGGCGCTCCTGTACTGGAACGGCATCGATATCGAATTCCCTTCCGCGGGCCTGACCGGCGGCGATGCCGACTACGACCAGCCGCAGATCTCCTTCGACGGCGGCGACATCACCGGCACGCGTGTCGCCGGTGGCGGCAGCAACGATTGCTGGCCGTCCGCGGATTCGACCCTTCCGCCGAGCGCGGCGACGTATCGCGCCGATGTCACGCAACAGGTGCGTCTGCGCGGCAATGGCGACTACACCTTCGATGGCCTCACCGCAAAACCTGGGCATAGCGCGAACGGGCTCTCGCTGATCGTCTATTTCGACGATGGCAATCCGGCCAACGATCTGCGCGTCACGCACTACGAGGGCCTGCAGAGCAACACCGAAGGCACGCACTTCGAATTCGCGATGGATTACGTCGGCGACCGTGTCGAGGCCGTGCTGCATGCCTCAGACGGGCAGAACCTCCTGACCGACGGCTCACTCCTCTGGAAGACGCTGCCGGGGCCGGGCCCGAATCCCGCCGTCGCCAATACGCTCAAATACATCACCCTGCATGACGGACTTCAACTGTGGCCCGGCAGCAGCGTGCCGTATCTCGGCCATCAGCGGAACGCGAATCCAGCCGGCTTGTGGGACATCCGCCACATGCCGCTGACGCCATTGTTCGGCCCGGCGCACCATTACGTGACACAGTTCGACTACCCGCGGTCGGGCCAGGACTGCATCTCGCTGCACGTGATTCAGATCGTGCAACCAGCCGACCCGAACGGGCCACTGTTGAGCCCGAATCCGTACGACTTCGGCGACATCGTTGCCGGCACGACCAGTCCGCCGCAGCGCTTCACCTTCACCAACCTGATGCCGGGACCGGTCACCGTGCAGACGCCGACGATCAGCGACGCCCAGCGATTCCACATCGTCGCGCAGACCTGTGCCGGGCAGGTGCTCGCCGCAGGCGCGACCTGCATCATCGACATCACGTTCGCGACACCCGCCCCGGACCCCTTGTTCCCGCGCGCGACGACACTTCTGGTGCCGTTCACGGATGTCGCTTTCGGCACGACGAATGCGGCCAAGGCCTATGCGACGCTGCAGGGCACCTCCGTACCGTCGACGCCGTTCTCGCGCCTTTCGTTCGAACCACGTCGTTGCACGTTCAACCCGACCGTGGCCGGAAGTCTGTCCGCGCCGGTGCGCTTCAACGTGCGAAGCAGCGGCTCGCTGCCGCTCGTGCTCGACAGCATCGCCGGCGGCGGGGCGCGCTTTCCGGTCATCACGACGACCTGCACGATCGGGTTGAACCTGATGCCTGGCGCGGCCTGCACGCTCGATCTTGCATTCCAGCCGAGCGTCGTCGGCGCAGCCAACAGTAGTGCGAACATCGAATACCACGCGAGCGACGCACCGGCGAACTCCGCAATGTCGCTGCCGTTGAGTGGCACCGGCACGATCGCCGGCGACGCGCTTTTCGCGTACGGCTTCGAGCGCTCCACCTGCATCGACTGAAGGGCACTTCCGCGATTCCTTCCGTTCCGTCGTCCCGGCGAAAGCCGGGACCCAGTGCCTTCAACCCATTGAAAGCGGAGGAGCCGGATTCCGGCGAAAACCGGACAAGCGCGCAGCGCGCAGAACGCGCGAAGACCAAGCGCTCGAGCAATCCGCCCTTTCGCCGTATCGAAACAGAACTGGATCCCGGCCTTCGCCGGGATGACGGAAGTGAGGTTTGTTCAGAGGTTCCCTAGTGCCGCGTGGCGAGCGCCGCGCGGCGCGCCTCGGCTTCCGCCAGCCACTTGTGCGCGTCGACGCGGCGCGAATCGTCGGCGGAAAACGTCTGGTCGAACTGCGGCAGCCATTCCGCGCAGAACGCGATCATGTCCTCGTCATGCTGCTCCGACGCGAGCGTCTCAGCGAGATCCCACGCGTATTTCACGATGCTGATATGGCCTGCGGGGAGTGCGGCACGCGACTTCGCCAGCAGCGTGCGCCGCAGCTTCTCGGCATCCGCATGCGCACCGGTTTGTTCGAGGAACATGCCGAGCGTCTGCCCGAAGGGCAGGGCGACCGGATTGTCCTCGCCATGCACGCGGTTGGCATTGGCGTACGCGCGCTCGAACAATGCGCGTGCATCCGTGACGCGCTGCATGTTCTGGTACGCACGCGCGAGCCAGATCCAGCTGATCCACGTGTTCTCCGCGTCCGCTCCGAGCGTCTTCTCGCGATGGGCCGCGACCGGCTCGAACAGCGCGGCCGCTTCCGCGAAGCGCGACTTGTAGTAGTGGACCACGCCGAGCCGCAGGTTGCAGTCGTGCGTCGCATAGTGCGCATCGCCGAGGCTCGCGCGCGTCGCGGCGCAGGCCCTCTGCATGATCGGCAGCGCCTCGTCGAAGCGATCCATGCTGGTCAGGATGATTCCCTCGCGCTTCATCCATTCCAGCGTCTGCGGGTCGCCGATGCCGAACTTCTTCTCGGTGCCGGCTCGCAGGCGCCGGGCTATCGCCAGCGCCTCTTCCTTGCGCTCGATCCCCATCATGCCGCGCATCTGTTCATTGAGCGCCTCGATGTGCATCGGCTCGAACTCGCCGAACTCCTTCTCGACCTGCGGCAGCAGTGCATCGAGCGACTCCAGCGCCTTCTGCTCATGCCGCTCCTCGACATCGATGCCGGCGAGGCCGACTTCGAGTTCGAGGCGGATCCGGTTCGGGGCCAGCGGCCCCAGCGCCGCGAGGCCTGTCTCGTACAGCGTACGCGCCTCCGCGTAGTGGTCTTGCGCGTGCACGATGCGCGCGAGCACCGAACGCGCGCCCAGTGCATCGGCGTCCGCCGCGCCGAACGCCTGCTCGAGCGTGTCCAGCGATTGCCGCGCCTGCGCATGCGCCGCCTCCACTTCCCCGGCGAGGTACAGCGACTCGGCCAGCTCGCGTCGCACCACGCCGGCCAGTCGCGGTTTGCCCGCGAAGCGCGCGTCGATGTTCTTGCCGGCACCGATCAGCGCGTCGCTGAGGCGGATGTCGAGCTTGCCGCGATACGGATTGACCGCCTGGATCACGTCGCGCGCGAGGAATTCGCTGACCGCGGTGGCAATCGCCGCCTGCTGCGTCGCCTGCTGTTCGGCGACGCGCGCCGCCGTCGCCGCGAGACCAGCGCGATGCGCCTGCCACAGTGCACCGCCGAGTCCGCCGAGCAGCGACAGTGCCACCGTGACCGACGCCGCGACGCCGATGCGGTGGCGACGCACGAACCGGAAGAATCGATAGCTCGCCGATTCGGCGCGCGCGGCGATCGGGCGCCGATCGAGCCAGCGGCGCAAGTCCTCGGCGAATGCGGCGGCGGTCGGGTAACGCTGCGCCGGATCGTGGCGCAGCGCGGTGGCGATGATCAGGTCGATATCGCCGGCGACCGCACGCGCGATGCGCCGCGCGTCGGCACCGGTGCCGTACGCATCCGCCAGTTGGCCGTGCGGCATGCGCGCCAGCACCGCGCTCGCACGCGCGCTGCCTTCCGTGGTCACTTCGGACTCGGGTTGCGAACCTCCCGGTGCGCGACGCCGCTGCGGCAACTGGCCGACGAGCAGTTCGTACAACATCAGACCGAGTGCGTAGACGTCGGTCGCGGTGCCGATCGCTCCGCCTTCGATCTGTTCGGGCGCAGCGTAAGCCGGCGACAACACGCGCATCGCGGTGCCCGTGCGGGTCTGCTCCCCGGTGGTTTCCATGAGCTTGGCGATGCCGAAGTCGAGCACGCGCGGGGCGCCGTTCGCGTCGACCAGGACGTTGGATGGCTTGAGGTCGCGGTGCACAACCAGTTGCGCGTGCGCGTAGGCGACCGCGTCCGCGATCCGCACGAGCAGTTCGACGCGCGCACGCACGTCGAGTTGACGTTGTGCCGCATAGGTGACGAGCTCCTGCCCGTCGACCTTGTCCATCACGTAGAACGGGCGCCCGTCCGTGCTCATGCCGCCGTCGAGCAGGCGCACGATGTGCGGATGCGAGAGGCGCGCGAGGATGCTGCGTTCCTGCAGGAAGCGGCGCAGGATCGCGTGCGTGTCCATGCCGCGCTTGAGCAACTTGACCGCGACCTGCTGCTCGTAGGCGCCGTCGACGCGCTCGGCCAGCCACACGACGCCCATGCCGCCTTCGCCGAGCTTGCGCAGCAGGCGGTACGGGCCGGCGCGACGATCGGCCGGCGCTCCCTCGTCGAGCAGGTTCGGCACCGCCGAGGGCGCGCCCGCATCGAGCAGGGCATTGCCGTCTTCGTCCGCGTCGAGCAGTGCGCGCACTTCCGACGACAATTGCGGATCGGATCGCGCGATCTCGGCAAGCCGTCGCTCGCGTGCGTCCGGCGACTGTTCGATCAGTTCGTCGAACAGCGTCGCGATTTCGTTCCAACGCGCGGGATCGGTCATCGCATGCCCCCCAGTACGATCAATGTTGCGACGGGCCGGTCGGTCGGCAACACCATCGATCAGCCGGCGCCGAGTTCCTTCGCCAGTGCCCGTGCCTCGCGCAGCCGCCTGGCGTGCTCCGGGCCCTGCAACCGGTCGATTGCCTGCGCAACGTCGGCGCGCGCAGCCGCGAGATCGCCGTCGCCCTGGTGGACGCGGCTGCGCACGAAGTACACCAGGCCGAGCATCGGCCCGGTCGTGTCGTCATCGCCGTGCTCGAGCGCCACGCGCGCCTGCTCGACCAGTCCGGCCGCTTCGCGGCGCATGGCGACGTCGCGCGTCGCGACCAGGCTCGCGGCCAGCTCGGCGCGCGCCTGCGC
>Ga0105239_10003805_pt1 | contig 18371 bp, 17 predicted proteins | sample KBSC44metaG_FD_92761 | JGI IMG/M metagenome (GOLD analysis project Ga0105239, IMG submission 92761) | Corn rhizosphere microbial communities from Kellogg Biological Station, Michigan, USA - KBS C4-4 metaG | ecosystem: Host-associated > Plants > Roots > Rhizosphere > Soil | place: Michigan, USA...
AAAGAAAAGAAAATATTGTGAAAAAATGAAGAAAAATTAAAAAGGGGGGGGGGGGGGGGCATCATTAGCAAGGAGAAGCCAGCCAGCCAGCTCGGTAGCTAGACAACTACAAGAACCAAGCTAAACGTGGGCAGTGAGAGTCATGAGGAGTATGAAGCGATTGACCAGACCACAAAATTCTCATTTTACAGAAAAAATAAGGTCCTGTCCAGGCACTCCTTAAGTAATGACATGTTTTGAAGAACCTTGCGCGCGCGGGATCTGAGTGCCCTTGAGCCCAGCCAGCCAGTGCCCGCAATTCCTCGCAAATACAAAGAACTCAATCCGTGCCTGCCCGTCCGCCAGATTTCCCTTTCTGTGGACTGATTGATTATGCAAAGTCTTGTACGGTATGGCATGGAGAATTAGCCCGATGAATAATAGTCACAACAACTCCTAGTCTTCATCCGCTTTCTCTTCCTCCGCATCTGTCTCGTATTCGAACTCTCCGGGAAGAGGTGCTTCTTCCGCACCCTCCTCGTCCTCATCAACAGCCGTCAACACACCAGCTGCAGCCGCTGCTCCAGCACCAGCTGTGAAACCAAGGCCGGCCTGACCAATAGTCTGGCCAGCGGGCGTCTGGGGCTCATGATGAGTTGCATTGCCAGTTTGTGCTGGGTCGGGTGGAGCACGAACAACATCAACTTTGCTGACCGTCAATGGAATGGTTTCACGCTCTTTCTCGGGCTCGGTGTCGAGAACGACAATGATACCGCCAGTAACAGGTCGCTTGACAGGTTGATACCGTTGGTCGGGGAAAGACAAATATTTTAGTTGGGCAGGCAAAACTCTCGACATGTTGTCGATTTCATAGCCCACCTTCTCCTTCTCCGTTCTCTTCTTCACTTCGAGTCCTTCGCCGTCTTTCTTTTCGCCTTCCTTGCCTTCATCGTCTTTGATGGTGGCATCGTCTGTGTCCATTTTGTCAGCCTTTTCAATCTTGGGAGTGACTGGAGTGACAGTATCAACATCCATGCTATCACGTCGTTGTTGCTTTTCCCTGCGAGCGGCTCTTCGCTTGGCTTGAACAGTAGTGCTTAGGACGGCCGTCTTGACTTTCTCTGGAGCCTCGTCCGCTTTTGATGTTTGTTCAGGAGGATAATCGAACAGACTCGGCCGAGTGTTGCTATGGAATTTGAAGACTGGGGCTTCAAGTTTTTGATCCACGGCAATAATGGAAGTGGGTGCCAGGGACAACGAGAAGAAATGTGACAGAGGGAACCAATACCAGTACTGTGTAAAGACCGCGATGCCCACAATGCCGGGCATGTTTAAGTTGCCCGTTTGTGTCTGCAAGCTTATGGTGCAGTTTCGGCCTCCAGCATCGAGAATACCCATGGCGAGTGCGCAACCAAACTTGCACATGGCGTCCTCATGTCGATCACCAATCATCTTCAGCATTTGCTTGCGTATTGTGCCAACTTTGGGGTTGAGAGCTTCATTCTGTTGAACGAGGACCATGGCCAGCGCGATTAAAGCACCTTGACGGACGAAATCTGTTGGATCTTTAAGCATTGGTTGAAGCAAGTCAATAGCTTCGGCGAGACCAGTGCCAGCGCATGAGATACCAAGTGCCATGGCAGCACCATATCTGACATGAGGGTTATAAGACTCGGCCAATAGCTCAACCATCCTTGGTACGCTGGTATGCTTCCGGAAAAGAATGAATCCGAGAGACAGAACGGCAATACGTCGAACATCATCGCTGACATCGCTGACCGCCACATGAAGGAGCTTTCGGACTGCCTTATTACTGCCGGTGCCTACATAGGCCATAGCAATTGTCAGAATGCCACCATATCTCAGCGTAGGGTCGGTCTCATTCAACAGGCCCTGAATGAGTTCATCGGCGCCTTCTTGACGTCCGTACATGATCAGAGCCATGCCGATAGCGAGACCACGAACAATCTTCTCATGTTGAGTGTCATGAGCATGTTGAATCATGTCAGATAGAACCTTGGTGTTCCCCGAGCCAAGCATGATGAGGCCCATGGCAAGACCGACCGCTTCGCCGTTGATGGCAGAATCGGACCACAGAACACTCCTGAGCTCTTCGAAGACATTCTCGTCTCCCGAAGCCATTCCAGCTACACCAAGGCCCAGAGCACCACCATGCTGGACGACCTCTTCAGCCGCTTCGGTAAATTTAGTGCGCAGAAAATCGAGAGCCTTGCCCTTGTGATTTGCACAGATCAGCCCGTAAGCATAGAGTGAACCACCTTGACTATAGACAGAGCCAGTTGAGGTACCAACTCCTGCAGTTGCTCGAGGCAAGTATGGGCTCAATAGTCTCTGAGCCTGATTGATATTACCTTGATGAATAACACCCAGGGCAGCTGTAGCAGTGAACTTGGACCAGTTGACAGCCTTGCCCAACCACTCCAAGTTATCTCTGAAGAAACTGTCGTTGGCGGTTTTGGCATGCATGAAACCTGTTGACAGGCTGACAGCGGTATGATAAATCGAGTACCTTGCTTCCAAGCTGTCTTTGATCTTATTGAGAATAGAGAGATCAACTCGGTTGGATTTATGTAGGAACTCGACGTTCAAGTGTATTGATTTGAGGCCGTCCAAAATATCCCTAATAGAACGTACGGCTTCTTGCTGCTCAGGCTGAGTCAATTTCGGTCGGGATGGAGCAGGGGCACCGGCAGAATCTTGCAGCTCCTGTTGTAATTGATCTTCGGGCTTGCCTGCGCTGTCTTCTTCCATACGATCGGGATCCTGGTTGTTTGATGCTGCGTCTTCAACTGGCAAAAGTTCTACCAACTCTTCACGGACCTTGCGAAGAAATTCTTGAGTACTATTGTCGTAAAGATCGAAGGATATCTGATATGCAACGGCTAGTGACCGCGCATCACCTTTCTCAACAAGCTGACGCAAGATGTTTGATGCTAAAGAGTGCTGATCCAGATATACGACACACTTGGCGATAGCGAAATAATCCGGCGAAGGGATTTCGTTGAGGAGTTCTAGAATGAGCTTGAGGATTTCATTTCGTAGGGCACGTTCTTGAACTACGCTCATGCATATGTCAAGGACATATTCCATCAACTCTTCACCAGCTTTGGTGGCCTCGCCATTTTCTTTTCGCTCATCCTCGGCGGCTCGCTTGATGACTCTTCGGAGAATGTCGAGATTGCGGGCTTCGAGGGCGATGCCGACGACCTGGCGGTAACGTTTTTCTTGGAAGCATCTCTCGAAAAGAGATTCGACAACACGATTCAAAGCCTTCTGGAGACCTCGCTGTTGAATGATCAGTGATGAGTCGTCGAGGGCGGCTTCACCACCAGCTTGAGTGGGATCGAAGGTGACGGTATTTTGTCTTGATAGCAGGGACTTCGACGGGAGGACGGACTGTGAGAACGGTGTGACGGGAGACGTCAGGCTGGCAGACATGCTCGCAGCACCATCTCCGCCTTGTCCGAAAGCGGTGTCTAATTGAGGTTGACTAGAAGCGGTAGTGGCGGCAAGGGTGGCATCGTGGCTAGCAGAGAGAGCGATGTAGGTGTCAACGCATTTGGAGATGATCGTATCCTCGAATTCGCCCGCATTGTCTAACTTGAGGTACTTTCCAGCGCCTAGGGCGAATGCCATGCTCTCATCGTATTCCTCGAGATGGTAATACACTTTGGAGGCAAGGATAGCGGCAAGCTCGCGCTCCGGGAAAGAATCGTCTTCATAGAGGGCTTCACTGTAGCGGTGGGGTTAGTTCTATACTCGACGGAGTGGGTTGATTGATCCGTACATATCACCGATTGAATTGGCAATCTCTGTCCATAGCAAATCCACCTGACTATCGAGCTGCTTGAGGGCGAAACTTCTCAACTCTGGATCCTCCTCGGACAAAAAGCCGACCAAGCCAGCAGCTGAGACCAGGCCCACCATGGTCGCTGGAGTTGATTTGGTAGGGTTGCGCAGTTTCACGGATCGATGGAGGTAATCGTCGATGATGGAATGTTTAGGAAGTGTTGACTGGAGAGCCCCGGGTGATGCAACAACAAAGGAATTGTTTAGGCCCGAGGCAAGGATTGGCCGGGGCAGGGTTTGAACAAAGTCTAGTGTACAGGAAGAAAGGATGAATGAAGGAAGGGAAGAGACGGTGATGAGGGTTGATGATGAAGAAGGTGGTGGTTGTAGGAGAAGGAGAAAAGGTCGCGCAGCCTACGGAAGCAATTGACGTGTCTGTGATCATTCAGCAACCAGCAGCCATCGAATTCTACGTCAACCTGCGGCCGCCTGCGCTGCAGCCTGTACTTAGTAACTCACTAGTGACTAGCTTATGGGCTAGTGGTTAATATCTTCTTGGCATAAATGTCCCTCGAGCCTTACACACTCATTCTATACTCCGTACCACGACGGAATATATTGCAAGCTGTAGTATGTCTTCTGTAGGTCACTCTGTATTTGCTACTTAATACTAACTACTACTTACCTAGTAGTGGCATCGTCGAACTCTAGGAGTAGACACCGAAAGGTACTTACGGTGACTCGTGACTCGTGAGTCGCCTACCAGGTGATTGTCATTGACGAAGCAGTCTCAGTTACTCCGGCCAGTACCTCCTTAGGTACTTAGGTACGTAGGCTGGCATAGGTATTATTACAAGGGTATCAATATCAAAGGAAATGCGTCTCCCGCCCACCTATTATTCGAGACCTGACTTCCAGTGACTTTCTTAATAGAAAGTGCCACTGACTGGTGCTTTGTCATATTTTTTGGTCATGAGCATGCCCGTTCATCCCGTCACCTTGCTCGATTGACTGTTGCTCTTCGACATAGAATCCTCAAATTATCGATAAGCCCTCGGATCAACGGCTCATACCTACTAAACCGATTCATTTTCAGGTTGTCCAACTCCCGCCGTACCATCTCCGTGCTGATTTCCACCTCCAATTCGTGTTCTTTTTCAGCGGTATTTTGGTAGCTGACTTGAGTCAAGTCGATTTGATATGCCATATGCCGGTAACTCATCCGGTCTTTCTGTCGGTCACGATTTTCCTCTCCCATCTCCGACAACCAATTGGGATCTCCTTCCCATGGACTTTCGATACTGATCGAAACCCGGTAGTCAAAGTCTGATTGAGGGTTGTAAACTTCTAGATCTGCGATCCGTGATTTGATGATTTGTGCCTTGACTTGCCGAGTTTCTTCATCTATCGTTCTTCGCACCCGTGGTTTATGTCGAGGGTTCATCCAGTGCAAAATCGACGGTGGAAGGTTTCTCTTGCCTTCTTCATTAAGGTCATAGAACTCGTCATATTCATGCGGATGGCTGTATGCGATTACCGCACGGTCTGAGTGTTGAGCTTCTCGCATGGATTCCTCGACTAGTGCATTAAGGAACGCATTAATCTGCTTATGTTGAGCCTACCACTAGTGTTAGTTACCACCTTTCGCTGTGTGGATGTCTTGAACCTACCACGTTCATCGAGCTCTTGAAACTCGTTCTCCCACGGTATTTCTCACGACTAAAGACCGTCTCCGTCTCCACCGGCAGCATGAGTCGTTGTCCTGTTTGTTCGTCGTAAATAGCGCCGACTTTGGCCTCAATTTCAAAGACCGCTCCGTTGGAGGGTGGGGCGGCATTTGCCAACCAGTGCACAATCCAATCACAGACTCGTTTTGTCAGATCTTCATATGGCGTTATCGTGGTGATTGATGGCTCCCATCGTACATCGTCTGGATTGTTACCAGGTGGAGGGCCTTGATTCTGGGCTTGGCCGTTCATCACTTGAGGTGTTTGGGTTTCTTGCTTTACAATGACCTCACTCTTGACTTGAGATGGTGTTGTGATTGGGCCTGCCACGGGTGGTGCTGGCGGTCGGGCCCGGATGAATTTTACAGGTCTGTCGCGAGCACTCCCTGCCCAGGGTGGAAAGTCATTTTGTCGAGGGCGTTTTCTTGGTGGTTGTGGGGTGCTAGGCACACTTGAGAGGTGACTGGCATTTCGTTTCAAACTTGCTTGCGTGATTGCAGGTGAGTTCATTTGGGGAGGGAGGGGTGAATGTGCGGACTGGGGGGTCATATTGTTGACTGGCCCTGCACCAGGACTTGGTCGAGCAGGTTGATATTGCGGAGGCCCTTTTGGCTCTACTGAGGCCGAAGACGACTTGGGTGTCGCTTCGTTTTGTAGGACGTCCAAAACTCTGTCAGGGGTGCTTTGGGCGGTAGCACTTACATTCGGAGCAAAAACGGGTTGTGGTGGATACGTGTAAATAATATCAGGCTGCGCGTCTGGATGCCGCCCTGTGCTAGGCTGTCTTTGTTTCTTTGGGACAGCCTTGGGGATTGTCTTTGGGCTGACACTCTCAATGCTTCTTTCTCTTTCCCGTACGTCTCCTGAATATGTTCTTTGTATACTTCCGCTTCGAGAATGGGTTGTCTGGGGTGTGGCGGCAACGTTGGATTGCACGTAGTCGCGACTATGTGCAGAACCGGCAGAGCCAACAGATGATCTCCTATAACTCTCTTGGCCTTGTGATAACGGTCGGTGGGCGTGAGGGGAGGGTCGTGGATAAGTGACAGGAGGGCCCAATGGAGTCGCGGGTGTTGGATGAAATTGAGCGTGAGGTGAGATGTTGCGCGAGTTGGAATGCGCGTGGCCATTCGTCACGGCTATTTCATCTCTCGGAGACTGCACATTGAAGGCAGAGGGGCCGCCAGGATGGTGATACGTTGAGGCAGTAGATGGGGTTTGCTGGTGATGGACAGATCCTGGTGTGGGCGGGTAGGGGCCTGATGGCGATGGTGAAGGAACAAAGGATGGATGATAATGATGGGAGGGAGGAATATTTTCTCTTGGGGTGTGGACAGGTCCATGAGGCCCTGGACTTTGCGCAAAGATGGGTTGAGCTGCTACAGTCGGTGTGGAGGCAGAAGCAGCGGCATGGTGTTGATGGGGAGAGTGCAGGTTAAAATAGGAGCCATTCGCGGATTGTCTATAGTCAGAGGATGGATGAGGCTGAGGATATGGTGATGGACGATCAGGGTGTTGTTCGTTTGGAGTTGCATTTGCGTTTGCGATTGCGATTGCGTGGTCATAGGAAGAGTGCGGCGTGTGAAGTCGTGGAGGTTGTCGCTGGTTGGAAGAGTCATTGAGCATCGATTTCAGATCCATGGTGGCCACAGTTGGACCAGGACTGAAGGATGGTGTAACACACGTTCTAAGAGGAAAGCTCAAGAATAAACGGGTGATGGTAACAGTAACGGTAGCCCATGGCGGGCTTGATAGAAAAGTGGTGTCGGCTGCATCACAGGTTCACAGGTTCACAGGCATCGCAGAGACACAGACACGGTTCTGCGTGTAAGGTGCTGCATCTGGAAGAACCTGAGACCCAAAACGCACCAAATCGCAGGCGCAGAGAATTAGGCTGGATTAGACAACTGGCAGGTTAAACTGGATTCGATTGAATTAGAGTGAGTTGGACTGAGGGCCCTTAGCCACAGCCTCCCCCGAAAAAGACCACCCACACCACCACATGCGCCTTGGCGCTGCCTGCCATTGCTATCCCTCCGCCCTCTTCCTGGCGTGGTTGCTGCACAACTGAGAGTGCCTAGTATTCGTCATTTAGTAGTATATGGTTACTTCAGGAACTGTGTAATTGAAATGTCTTCTCATTCTAATGCTATGCTATTCTATGCTGTTGTGTCACTAATGCTACATGCATATGGAGTATTGCACTCAAGGAAGAACAGGGGTATCAAAGGGCGGAACCATTGTCAACAGCATGTGCAATCGCCGTCCAGAATCGCCATCACGTGCACACAAAAGAAATCCAATGCATGCAGTACGCTCCTCGTACCACGCCAAATAATCTTGCACTCACTCTGTCCCATTGCTCATAGTCTTCGTGTCTGTTGGTGTCACCGCTGTCATAACCAATGCATCCCCAAGAAGTTCACTTGCAACGCCAACTTGAGGGGATAAAAGGGGTCGGCTCACCCCGCCTGTCGAAGCCGATGTCATGGGTTTCAACACAATACTACCCAGACTGGCATTCCGCCGGACTCGTAGAGGTCTCATTGGTGCCATTGCCTCATCATCCTGAGTCGGTGAGTCAATGCTGAGACTCCTCCGCCGAAGGAAAGAGGGCCGCGCTGACCGACCGCGTCCTGCACGTCCTCTACTAACAGATCGTTTCGACTTTGCTTCTCGTGCTGCCCTCGCCTCCGGCCCAAAGTTGACTCGATCACGTAATCGGTGGATTGCCTGTTGTAAAGCCAGTTCTATCGCAACGCAGTTCTTGATGCGACACATCCGAGGCCAAGTCGCTACTTCACCGGCCCTGGTCGACTCGATCATGAACTCTGGAGTCGGGTTCATCATCATGTGGAAGTACTCACGCGTCCTGATCTCCGGATAGATGTTGATGTCGCCTGTGTACTGCTGATTGACCACCGACACCCAGCGAAAGGATCGTCGAGCCAAACCCATGTCCGCCATCTGTTGGGATCGGTGAATGACCTCCTCCCTCAGCAACGCTTTGGCACCTTGTAGCCAGTTTCGCGAGGGTGTAGCTGACCTCGGCTGCTTGCCATGGAATTCTTCCTCGGGTTCCAGAAAGCTTCGTACATGGGGGTTGACCTGTGACACAATAAAGAAATTCACGTTAAACAACTCCTCCAATTTTCTCATCGGAATATCATGGTCCAATGACCCATCCACAAACATTTGTTGTGCATTCTGCATCCAGAGCTTGGCTTTCCTGGTAACCGGGTCTTTCTCATAGATATTGACCGGGGCGAAAACACTTGGAACAGCGCAAGAAGCACAAACTGCAGACCAAACAAACACGTCTGGCGCTGTAACGTAATTTAGAAGTCTAGGCTCGGCGCTGCCAGCGCTGGAGACACAAATGTTGAGGGTCCGGCCCGTTTTGTAATGCGCCTCCCGGAATGTGAGATCCCCAAGCCATGTTTTCATCACTCGTTTTATGTTGTCCATTTCGAAGAATGCTCCCGACCGCAGAAACGTTCGGACTCGTTGGGCAAGCCATCCCACCGAGGTGGTGCCAGGAGGATCAAAGACAGCCAAGTCCGAGCAGGGAAACCGCTCTAGAACTTCATACATGTGTTCGTCGGTCGAAGTTCCTACAATGGCTGCCACAATGCTCCCAGCTGATGCTCCAGATATGACTTCCGGTAATAGCTCTGCCTCCCACAGGGTCTTGACCACTCCGATGTGTTTCATCCCCAAGAGTGCTCCACCAGAGAGCGTCAAGGCCGAGCGTCCGAAAAATTTGAGAGAATCTTCCAAGGACTGCTGGTAGAAGCGGACTTCGGCATTGGGAAGGTTATATCTTATGGTGAGTTCGGTAAAAGTATCGATGGCCTCGAGGACAGTGTTGATGTAATCGTCAATGAGAAACTTGGTGCCAAACCAGGAATGTTTGTACAGGCGTAGACTGTTCATAGCACCCAGGTCTCGGCTTAGACCAGTCCTCAGATGGTATTGGAGAGCACTCAGGTCAGAGGATGCTATTGCCTTCTGGATCATGTCGGCATGGTTTTGGATCAGGTCAGGGTCATATTCTCCTTCTATCGAATATTTCTCTTGCTTCCAAGTCTCGTGGCTCTGTACTTGATCTAGTGCCATTGTACATTTCTCATATTCGGCCAGGGAATTGGCCTCTTTCATGCCTCGAGTCCATTTCTGCTCTGCAGTTTCAGGGGGCTTCCTGCAGAATCTGGCTATCTCTTCGGCAATGTCTTGTAATCTTTTGCTAGGCGAGCAGAACTTGATAACATCGGCGTAAAGGCCGACGCAGGACCAAAAGACTTTGGTCGGAGGAGGTGCGACAGAGAGGAGGATGGTCATGTCGACAGGGTGGCGGCCATCGAGCCAAAAGAGATGGGATGGGAGGAACGGAACTGGTGGTTAAGGGAAGTTTGAAGAAATGCACAGGGGTGGGTTAAAACAACTTGGACGTAAGAAAGCAAGGGGCTGTATGTATATGTCATCCGAACCAGAGCAACCAGAGTGGTCACACGGACAGGGCGGGTTGCTGGTGGATTGGTGATGAGGCAACGATGTCAGGAAGTATGTGTACCAGGTATGTAAGCCAAAAAGAAGGAATCTAACGGGCTTCCGCAGGCAAGTAAACGGGGGATTGTCGGTCGCAGCAGCAGTGTCAGTAAACGAGACACTGGCAAGAGACCATGTGTGAAGAACAAGAAATGAAAGAACCCACTAATAGAGCGGTAGAAGTTGGTAGCGAACGTATGAATCGTCTGTGCTGTGTCGGTCAGTCGGCTTGTGGTGGTGAGTGAGTGACGGTGTGTTTCGTGTCCAAAGGGAGGGCAAGAGCAAGAGTGAGGTGTGCGGCGTGCCTTCCTTGTGGGGCAGATGACATCGTTTTGGGGGGCACCATCTCCCTTTCCAGTATCGCATCTTCCCAGCTCAGCTTCTGGGGAAGGGCCGCAATCGAGTCGAGTCACAAAGAGGGGACTGGGGGAAGTCCACCGCCTCGATTCGGGCCTACCAACTGGGCACACATTGTAATGGTTGCCACTGGAGCGGTTACAGGTGTTCTTTTGATCTGGCGCGTGATACATGACTACTCGTAACAATCACTCTGACCCTATATCTTGGCCCAATAGGACATTGACATGGTTCGTTTAGGCACCGCATGCCGTACATCTTGCATTTCCACCCTTCCGAGGTTTCCAAACCAAGCACTCTGCACGATCACATGCAAGTCCGATGCCTTTGTCCTCCATTCACCACCCCAGCTTTGGCCCTCTGGCACGATCCGAACGCGGTGCGATAGGGTCAGGGCAGGGTTAGGGTTTGCTGGTCCATCCTTACTGAGAGACACACTCCCCGTGTCAGGCTGTTGCTTGGATGCTGCTAAATGAATACCCTCACAGTAGCATATATCTTGAATATACTACTACCCTTTCTCTATTAGGACTGTCCATGTAAACTTTAATCGCTTCTTGCTACCGCAAACACCAACTCGAGGGAGAGGGTAAAGCCACTCTGACACGAGTCATAGCATAAATTGACTTCATCCAAGGTCGTTTGTTTGGGCGTACCAAATTCAAACCGAATTCTATTTCATCCGCTCGCAATTGCCGGTATTGCTATTGCACTCTCCGCTGAGTCGTGATGACAATCTCTAGTCGGAAGCCCATCTTCCGTCCGCTCAGGTTGAGCCAACGGTATAACCTCTTTAAGCCACTCGACCAATCCACTCTGCAATCGAATGATGCCATCAGCATCTTGCCAGAAATGGCCCGAGTTGGTTCGAATGGACACGAAACGCGAGCCCGATCTCGAACAGAGACCCTCGGTCCAGCGCTGGAGCCTGCGGTCACTAGTGAAGGCATCTTTGCTACCGTAGATACATATGCACGGATTCGACGTAAGCTCCTCAAACTCCATGCTAGATGACGACGTTGCCATATTTGGGCGACCGTTCCTCCCCTCAAAGTGTAACTTCGAGAACATTGTCGTGAACCCAGCTATCGGGGGTAGCAATGGTGACAAGAGAATGTACGCAATTCGAGGCCATATCGGATCAATGCCCGACGATGCCTGCACCTTGCATTCTGACTTTTGAGGCGAGACGACACGGTGGTGACTGATCTTCCTCCTTACATTGTCAATGCTTTGTCTGACCCGCTCTCCATCCAAACTCATTCTTGAGGACTCCCGGCTCACCCGTCGACTGGCGACTTCTGATTCGTATCCGCCCATGGCTACTGCCCGATGTGAATGCCTGTTCTCGTCCGCTTTGTGGCCTCGAGTACGGTTGATTGATAGTGATATGTTTGGCATATGCATGTCGAAATAAGCTGTTGCATCTCGAGACAGGTCCTCCGCCCGGAGTTTGATTTCGTTCTCAGGCGTATCCGCAGTTGGTGCCCTGAACAGGTCAAGCACTTGATCTCGAGTAGGTAGATGCGATGCGATCATGGATCCATAAGAATATCCACCAAGAAGAAGGACAGGATCAGAATCCCTTGGCGCAGTACTGGCACCTTTTTGTCCGTGGCATATCGCGTTGATGTAACACAGCGCAAACCCATACACTGAGACATAGTCCCCGAGTTCGGCCTTTCCAGTCCACGAAGTCTTCCCTGCTGAACCAGAGGCGCCTCTCCATCGCATATCAGAGCTGAATATCGTGACGTGCGAGCGTAGCTTACCTGAAATTGAAGGTGATCAAGGTACAACCATATCGGAGGAGGATTCCCCCAGCAAGGGCAACCACAGGATCATCGTAAGTCCCACCCAAGGTAGCATAGGGATGAGCGAAAATTGTAAATGCTTTGCCAAAGATGCCAGAATTCTGTTCCGTCCTCCTTGGATAGTACAGGCGGCAGTCTAGCTCTAGGTCATCATGAATGCTGGGAATGTTGAAGGCGTAGTTTGGTTTCGGGAGGGGTTGGGACATGTCGTTCAACCTTGACCCAAGCTTCCACGCCCAGCCATGGATGCGATAAGTGTCAAAGCAGGGCAATGAGTTGATAAAGATATTGATATCCCATGAATTGTCTGAGTCAATGCAAAGAGTGCGTGTCGCAGACTGCACACCACAGACTTTAGAGATCTCGTATGTTGATCCAGGTGGGATTACAAGCACGACGGAGAGGTTCAACATAATTGCAACAGTCTGCCAAGGAATCTCTTCACTGGCACCTACTAACTAGCACCGAACTCCCCCATCAATCAAATCAGTCCGCGTACTGCCTTGTAATAATGAGTCGTATGTAGTTGCATTCCACCTGATATTCTAACCAGGTCTATCCGATATTCCTATAGTGGTTTAAATGAGTCAAATCTACAACTGCTCTTCTGCATACTAATGTATGAGGCACAGCTACTACAACAACCCGCTGGCAGTTGGTGGAACTGTCCAAAAATCAAATCTTGTCACCTAGAACCCGTCTGCCTCTCTCGGGCGCGGGTGCTTTTTGATAAGATCCTACTTGTGGCCACCCCCCCGGATCTACTATCCACATCAACACCAATTTTTCCTCTTAGTTCCGAGTCGAGAGCATATCGACGACATAGAACATTGGCGGACGGGCTCTTTGGTCAAGGGTATGTGCAGAGCAACTCTGTTGCCATCATTGCTTCTGTAATAGTCTGTTGGCGCCTCCTACAGCCCCCTTGAAGGGTATGCTTGAGGTTAGAGTGGTGGCCTGATATATCCAGAATAAGCGAGGGAGCTGCTTGAATAATGAGTAGGCTGCTCGAATATATGTTGTGAAATATGTACTTGGGGTAGGGTCCTAAGGCGGATCAATGTTTCTGTTTCGTCGGCTGCCGCGAACTTCTCGTAGACGACGGCTGTGTTCCGGATTCGAGCCCGTTTCCATATCACTATCTGGATCTCTTCGTCGCTGGCTTCGGCTTCGGTCCCTTTCGACGGGTCCGATTTCGGGCTCGTTGGAAATAATTCGTTCTAGTGTTCTCGATTTGCCTTTGGAGGAATGCCTTCTCGAATTTGGTGGTCTCTCATTCATCTGGGCCATTTCATTTTCATGTTCGTGCGACTTCTGCCGTCGCGATTTTCTCCTCTCTCGCTTCGCATTTGGTGCACCAAGGGCACCACTTCCTAGCACTTGTTGTGAATCATATTCGTAGCCATGGGTGTGATTCATATGCTTCAGTCGCATGTTAGCCATAAAATGAATCGGGAACTTCTCAACGTACCTGGTGCGGCCCCCACAAGTCCGGAGTGGCCGAGCGGGCACCAGCTTGCTTTTCACTTTCGGACGGGAAGCCAGACATGGTAGCTCGTCGTTGATCAACCTTCCTCCGGTGGCGTCGCTTGAGCCAGACGAGCAGCCATGTCAACAGTCCGAAACCGATAAGTAGTAGACCTACCATGAGTATCCAGCGCCAATGTCCCTGGATCCTATATACTTGTCAGAAATAGCCTCAAAACTTAAAGAGAGTATATGTTTTACCATGACTGGCTCGGTTCGCCACCACTTCTATTCGCACTCCCCGCGCCAGTACTGGTAGCACCGGGGGAAGTAGATGTACTAGTGATGGTAATGACGACCACACTTTGGGTTGCAGTTGGTTGGAGAGTGGTGGAGGATACAGGGTTGACGCCTTGACCCACTGCGTTGCAAAACGTCCTGAACCAGGTCTGCAACAAGACCCTGTCGGACTCTGTTGTGCATTCCGCTGCGCAAACGGCATCAGGGGTAGAGTAGAGACCTTGTAGCAAGCTGCTCTGACAAAAGCAATTCTCGTAGGTAAATTGAGAGGTGACGGCGACTGCGGGTGGTACACAAAGAGTCTGGGCTTGCAATAAGAGGTTACACCCAACAGCGCAACCTGGGAAGTCGGAGGACGATGTTGTAGGGAGAAAGTTCTGAGCCCATGCGACATTTGGGAAGAGGGACAGGAACAAGAGGTATAGGAGCCCAGGAAGAGGCCCGCACATGCTCTTGCAGGAATGCATCTTGAGGGACATCAGGTTCTGCTCGGTCGAGGGAATAGAGGCAGCGATGCAATACTGTGGACCGAATGATTTTAGCGAGTGAATTGTTGTAGCGAATGCGGCGATGGAGATGTTATGCTATACGGAGCAGGCGAGAAGCATTGTGCGTCGCATAGTCGCGGCGCAGAAACGAATGTCGATGCTACATACAGCAAGCAGCTTCGAAGCAGTAGGAAGGGAAGGGACAAGATCGCAGTACTCCGTAGAGAAAAGAGGGTTCAAGGTGGTGGTGGTCGCAGTGGTAGGAGAAGTCAAAGACATGGCAAGGATCCAGGTCGACAAGTGGGTGGATTGGGGGAGGCGGTTCATGAGTGGTTGTTGGGTACCAGCCTACCTAGGAACGGGTTCTTGCCACAGCGAACTAGCCAATGTAAGTAAAACACCCACAACTAGTACTCCGTACCGAGCACGACCCTAGTTTGAAGAGGGTGTAGCAGCGAGGCACGACGGGATCCCAGCTGGTTGAGAAGAAAAGAAAGGCAGGAAATTGATAGACACTTTGGCAGCTGCCCAATCAAGGCCAGTGCTGTTGCTGCCTCATGATGGATCCATCCTCCAAGCACAACAAGAACCTCCTCGTTCCTTGGACTTGTAAGAGCAGGAGGGGTTCCTGTGGCTGTAGACAGGGCGGTATTGGATGGACTCAACGGGAATTAGATGAGCTCATTTCAAAGGGGACAGCAGATGGTCTGGGGACACGGAGTACGGATTATTCGACAGGTGGTATAGAGTACGGAGTACTACGGTGCTCTATTCCTCTCCATATGAGTACAGCAATTTAAACTGTCAATTCGCTAACAATGAACAATAAGCTACGAGTACTCCGCAGCACACATTGTTGTGAAGAGACATTGTTCAAGGCACCCTATACTCCAGACCCTGGGGAGTACAGGGTGGGGACGAGAGATTAGGGGCGGCATGGGCGGCGTCGGCTTTGAAAATAAGCTTCGGTGGGGGGTCGATGGTTGAAGACTATCCCCGTACAATCAAATTCTAGGCAAGGATGGCCCTGGGAATTAGGCAGTATTAACCGGTGGTGTGCTCGTACTGGGTAAGGAACCGGTTAAGAGGGCCCTTGACGAGTAACGGTACACAAGTACGGAGTACCCAGGCCACCGATCAGGCTACTCGTGCTCTGCACCTTCCTACCTCTACGGAGTACGCGAGTGCCTCTAATAATACTCCCCAAGTACCGTCTGGGAGTATCTGCCTTTCAATGTCTATCTAGGCACCCATTCGCAATACTGTCCCTCAAGGATGCAGGAACCTTCAGCTCGTACAACTTTGCTAACAAACTTATTTCACAACCTTGCTGGGAAATGGCAGTTGAGCCGTGAGTTGCACAGCGCCGATGATGCCGAACCCTCTGGCAAATGCCAGGGAGAAGCAACATTCACGATCACTCAACCATCTCCAGTCGTTGACTCGGATGGCTCTCTCCAGCTCGCAGATGCTGAGCTGCTCTATCACGAACACGGCGAATTCGAGATGACAACTTCCACTCACCTTTGGAACGAGGTACCCAAGTTTGTCTTCTCGAGGAAGTACATCTGGCGTCTGCAAACCGCCAAGGATGCCCACACCATCAGCGTTTGGTTCACAAAGCCCGGCACTGATATCATCGATTATCTGTTCCACAAAATTGATATCCCTCTACAATCAGAAGTTGACTCGGGGCTCTCTGCACATGCAATTACCCTGAAGGGAAGTGGTGGACATCTCTGCGTCGATGACTTCTACAGCAGTTCTTACTCCTTTCATTTAAACCCATCAGGCGGACCAGATGTCCTCTCTTGGTTTACCACAACGCACGAGGTTCGCGGGCCAACGAAAGACCAGCTGATCGAAACCACCTTTTCGCGAGCCTAGCGTTTACAGCATAAGCCTGTTACCATCCACTCAAAACCTTCCCAGCTGGTGAAGTCCGCCGCCTTGATATCAGTGTGCTCGTCTCGGAGTATTGAAAACCTCCGAATTCGCGCCGGCATCATTGCCGGCTGAATCGTACCAATGCCACTTCCGTCGGGCAACGGGCTGAACCATTGGTCGACTCCAACTTCAATCCACTTCCTCCACGACTATAAGACATCAAACCATTATTCTCTGAAGGGATTTTGAAAGGTTTGACAAACACTGGAAATTCAGTCTATCACATCATGACTACCACTTCACTTGATTTGAATCTTCCAGAGACTTTTGCGAGTATTCCTCGCCATGAGCTCACCTTAGGACCGTCTCCCATCCACTCCCTGCCTCGAATATCTGAGGCTCTTGGAAACAAAGTGGCCATCTACGCCAAAAGAGAGGACTGTAACTCTGGCATAGCATTTGGAGGAAACAAGACACGCAAGCTAGAGTATCTGGTCCCCGAAGCTCTAGCACAAAAGTGTGATACCCTAGTCTCCATTGGTGGCTTTCAGTCCAACCACACCCGACAAGTCGCTGGAACCGCTGCAAAGTTGGGTCTAAAGGCCAAACTCGTCCAGGAGAAATGGGTCCCTCATGAGGACGTTGGATACGACAAGGTTGGAAATATCCAACTGTCAAGACTAATGAATGCCGATGTCCGTCTCGACAGTTCTGGATTCGGCATCGAGCATAAAAACACCCTGAAACAGTTGACTCAAGAAGTCATCGATGCCGGCGGGAAGCCATACTACATCCCAGCAGGCGCATCAGACCACCCTCTAGGAGGTCTCGGTTTCGCACGGTGGGCGTTCGAGGTGCGAGCCCAAGAATTGGCCGCGGGTCTTTTCTACGATACTATCATTGTCTGTGCCGTCACAGGCTCCACCTTCGCAGGCATGATCGCGGGGTTCAAGCTCCTCGAGAAACTTGATCGATCACCGGTGAGGAAAGTGATCGGAATCGACGCATCTGCAAAGCCAGAACAAACCTTCGACCAAGTCCTGCGAATCGCCAAGCAAACGGCTAGCAAAATCGGACTTCAAGAATCCGACATCCAGGAGAAGGATGTCGTCCTTGATACGCGATACCACGCCGGGATTTACGGCCTTGCGGACGAGGCGACCCTGGAAGCCATCCGATTCGGCGCTAGAACCGAAGGCTTCATCACCGATCCTGTCTACGAGGGCAAGAGTCTCGCGGGCATGATTGATTTGATCAAACGCGAAGAGATCAAACCAGGTAGTACCGTGTTATATGCACATTTAGGAGGCCAACTGGCTCTGAATGCTTACTCGGAAATCCAATAAGCTGTAAACTGTAGACGGAGGGAGAGCAACGAGGAAGTGGGCACAGTACTGTAGCCAACGGATGACATGAATTGAAAATTTATCTTAAAGAATTCATCAAACCCGTCAAGAATCTATCTCTTTGTTCCCCATTTCCTATAAAACCCCATAGGGGATGCAGGTAGCCTAGCTCACGAGAAGGCACATGCATCGAACAGTGCCGATGTAACCATGACCGAAAAAACCAAGGTCCAAACCGATCAGACTAACTAGACAGTTAGCAACGACAAGCCACGGAAGCCACGAAACTCCCCGAACCGCATGTCCCTTTCGTCTCTAAAGTCCACGCGCTCTGGATGCTCATCACAATGAAGCAAACACTCATCTCTCCCCCGTTCCCCCCACCCACCTCTCCACAGCACAACTCAAACTCAGGTCACCTCAACTTCCCGGGCCTCTCGCTCCCCGCGCCATTTACCAGGCGATAAACCATCTTCAACGCAAGTGTAATCAGCGCCATCACCGCCGCACAGCCACCAAACAACGCGACGCGCTGCGTATTATCCAACAACTCAAACAGCGGGTACGGGTAGAAGCCGTTGCGCTGGAAACACGCCTCGATCCAGAACCAATACAGGAACGCAATCGCCGTCGACAGCGCACAGGCCG
>Ga0105239_10003806_pt1 | contig 18360 bp, 17 predicted proteins | sample KBSC44metaG_FD_92761 | JGI IMG/M metagenome (GOLD analysis project Ga0105239, IMG submission 92761) | Corn rhizosphere microbial communities from Kellogg Biological Station, Michigan, USA - KBS C4-4 metaG | ecosystem: Host-associated > Plants > Roots > Rhizosphere > Soil | place: Michigan, USA...
CTGGTGCTTTCGGCGTACGCGGCTTCGCAGACGCCGTAGAAAATGAGGACCGCCATGTCAAAAGGTTGGGGATGGTTTGCACTCGGCTTTGCGCTTAGCGGTCTACTCTCCGCGGAAACGCTGACTCCGCCCACGGCGGCGCAGCGCACGCCCCGCGCGAGCAATATGGATCTGGTGGGTTACAACGACCTGCAATCGCGCAGCGCGTATCAACCCATCGTCCAGAAGCAGGGCGACCGCTGGATCGCCTACATTGGCCATCATGGCGGCGAAGCGATGAACCCGCAGACCGGCAAGATGGAGCCCAACGGCACTTCCATAGTCGACGTCACGGATCCCAAGCATCCGAAATATTTGATCCACATTCCGGGCGAGCCCAAAGATCGCGCCGGAGAAATTGGCGGCGCGTCGATGGTGCGCGTGTGCAGCGGCAACGACCTGCCGCATGGCGACAAGGGCAAATTTTATCTGCTGCGCGATTTCGGCAACAGCGCTCACGAAATCTGGGACGTCACCGATCCTGCCAAGCCCAACCGCATCACGGTGGTGGTAAACGGCCTGCGCGACACGCATAAGAATTGGTGGGAATGCGACACCGGCATCGCGTATCTGGTCTCCGGCCCGGTGGGCTGGCGCACGCCGCGCATGATGCAGATTTACGATTTGAGCGACCCCGCGAAGCCCGTATTCATTCGCAATTTCGGTTTGCCAGGACAGGAACCGGGGGCTAAGGGCCCCACGCCCGGCGGCCTGCACGGGGCTTTCTCCACCGGGCCCAAGGGCAATCGCGTCTACCTGGCCTACGACAACGCGCGCAACGGCGTGATCGAAATCGTGGATCGCGAGAAATTGTTGAACGGTCCGAAAGAACCGACGGAAGAGAACCTGAAGTATCCCATCATCTCCCGCGTTGATCTGCCCGACGATATGGGCGCGCACAACATCGTTCCCATGCTGCGCATGCCGCTCTCCGAGTTCGCCAATCAAAAATTCAGCAAGGTGAAAGATTTCATTCTGCTGATCGGCGAGACCACTCCCAACGAATGCAATGAGAGCCGCCAGATGGGTCGCATCTTCGACGTCACTACCGAATCGAAACCGATCGGCGTCTCGACGTGGACCGTGCCCGAGGACAGCGGCAACTTCTGCTCCGCCGGGGGACGCTTCGGCACGCACTCGACCAATGAGAACCTGACGCCGGTCTACGCCAATCGCGTGGTGTTCGTGGCGCATTTCAACGCAGGCGTGCGCGCCGTCGACATCCGCGATCCTTACAAGCCCAAGGAAATCGGCTACTACATCCCAGCCATCACCGACAAAACGGACAAGCGCTGCGTCGGCGAAGGCGCCAATCAGAACTGCAAAGTCGCGATTCAGACCAACAATGTCGACGTCGACGACCGCGGCTACGTCTACGCCGTCGACCGCGCGAATACCGGGATGCACATTGTTGAGCTCACCGGCTCCGCGCGATCGGCGGCTGACTTCAGCAAAGCGGCCAAATAGATCTAAGCCGGAACGCCTTCGACGATCGACACCGGCGAATGCGTGCGGATGATGCGGTTCAGGCGCCAGCCGGACGCCGCGAACAGATCGCGGAACTGTTGCTCAGTGCGCTCGCGGCCTCCGGGCAAGAGTAGCATCTCGAGATCCAGAAGTTTGCCGAAGTCCGGATCGTTGCCAGGTTGGATCACACTGTCCGCCACCAGTAGTTTGCCTCCGGGATTTACGCCCTTGCGGCAGCCGCTCAGAATCTTCACGCAGATTTCATCGGGCCAGTCGTGAATGATGTGCTTCATGATGTAGGCGTCGTGGCCCGCCGGCATGGACGTGAACATGTCGCCCGCGAGCAGTGTGCAGCGATCCAATACGGGAGCAAGCGGACCCTTGGAAGCCCCTGCAATGACGGATGGCATTTCATAGAGCGTGCCCTTCATTTGCGGATGGCGCTGCAGGATGGTCGCCAGTAACAGCCCGTGACCACCGCCCACATCCACCAGCGAATGGATGCCTTCGAACGAGTGCGCATCGGCCACGGGAGGGCTGTCGATGGTGGAAATCGCGGTCATACCGTCATTAAAGATCTGCGCCGCTTCCGGATTCTCCTGGAAATATTGGAAGATGGGTTTGCCGTAGATGTGTTCCGCGGCGGTCTTCCCGGTGCGGACGCTGTACTCCAGGTGATCCCAGGTGCGCGTGAGCAACTCCAGGCCTCCCATGATCGCAAAGCCCCGCAGGCTGGGCTGGGCGTTGCTGCGCAACACATCCGACATCGGGGTTTGGGAAAACTTTCCGTCCGCGCCTTCCGCCGTTAAACCCACGCTGGCGGCGGCACGCAGAAAGCGGTAGAGCGCGTCTGCATCGGCGCCTACCGGGCCAGACAGTTCTTCAGCGGTCTTGGGACCGGCTTCCAGGTGATCGGGTATTCCGAGCTTCGCCACCACCGAAATAATAGTTCCCACCCTCCGCGCCATGATGAGTTGGAGAACGCCTACGTGCGGCGGAGGTGTTTGCAATTGAGGAGTCATTGTTGGATTTTAACCGATCCCCAGTTCGTCTACGCGTTCGAGCGGCGTTCCGCAGCGGCGGCAGATCAGCGACGCGCAATCGCCGCAGGCTAGCGGATCGCTTACCGGCTGCTGGCAGCGTGGGCAATAGTAATCGGTTGAGGGCTTCGTGGATGAAGTTGGGTCCATACTGTTAGACTAACGTTCAGAGCGTCTGTGGTCATTCCCCGATTTTTCGGCCCGCGTCGCGCCGCGCTGCTGCTGCTGATCTGCGGTGCTCTCGCTATAGCCTCCTGTCATTCGTCAAGGAAGAGCGCCGGCAGTCAGAGTGCTTCTGAACTGCCGTCGATCGGCATCGCCTACGTGGGTCCCGTGACTATGAATCTGCGGCAGGATCTGGCGGCGAAATCTCCCGGCGTCACGGAAGTCAAGCACGGGGACCGCCTGGATATCGTCGAAGTCCGCCGCCGCCTGGTGCGGGTGCGCACGGTCGACGGAATCGAAGGCTGGGTGGATGCGAACCTGCTGCTGAGCGCGCAGCAGATGGACGATTTGCGCAAGCTGGCGGAAGACGCAGGCAAGCTCCCGTCACAAGGGGCGGCCACGGTTTTCGAAGCGCTGAACATGCACAGCGAGCCGAACCGGTCGTCGCCCAGCTTCCATCAGATTCCGGAAGGCGGGTCGGTGGAAGTGCTGGTCCATCGCGCGACTCCGCGCGTGACGGCGCGGCCGAAAGCGGCGGCGCTGGCCAAGGCCGTGGCGGTTCCCAAGGCGCCGAAGTCAAAAGAATCGAAGAAAGCCGCGGCCATGCTGTTGCCGCCGCCCGCCCCTCCGGCGCCACCTGCCGATTGGGAAAAAATGTCGCGCCCGCGCGCCAGCGATCTGCCGGATTACGCGGCGCCGGAAGCGCCGCCTCCGCCGCCACTCGACGACTGGAATCTGGTGCGCACCAAAGACGGCACGGCGGGCTGGGTGCTGGCGCGGATGTTGTACATGTCGGTGCCCGACGATGTGGCGCAATATGCGGAGGGCAATCGCATCACGGCGTATCTATCTATCGGCGACGTGCAGGACGGCGACCAAGTGAAGCACAACTGGCTGTGGACTACCGCGGCCACTAGCCTCAAGACGGCCGAGTTCGACAGCTTCCGCGTATTCGTGTGGAGCAAGAGCCGGCATCGTTACGAGACCGCTTTTATCGAGCGCAACGTGACTGGTTTTTTCCCGGTAGAGCTAGCTGAGGTGCCGGTTGATAAGAAGGCGAGCGGCGTTCCGGAGAAAGGATTCTCCGTGATCGTGCAGGATAAGGACGGCGCGCTCTACAAGCGCACTTACGGCTTCAGCGGGTATCACGTGCGCTTGATTTCGAAGACCGCCGTGGCGCGGCAGGAAGCGTCGCCGGGTGCGGCCGCGGTGGTCACGGTGTCGAACCAATCTAGTCAACCCAAGGAGACGGAGGGCTGGTGGCGCAGACTGATGCGCCGCTGGCGCGGGCGCTAATCACTGTTTCTTCCAGTAATAGCGCAGCCCCACGTAGGGGCCCCACAAGCTACCGATGATGTACTGGTCCGCGTGGGGATTGGTCTTGTAGTGCAGGTATCTCCCGCCGGCCAGTAATTCGAAATGCTTCAACCGATACGAGATCGAGGCTTCCAGATCCCCCAGCACCTGCTTGTGTGGCAGCGCGAAACCAGAGGCACGGGCTTCCCAGCGGAAATGCGAAGAGAGCGTGTGTTCGATCCCCAGGCCGAAGGTGGGGTAGATGAACGCTTTGGTAGCGGTGGCGGGGTTAATGTTCACCAGGTTACCACTGGAATCGACCTGAAAGTCGTCGATTTCATTGGACACGCTGATGCGCTGGACTTCCCACAACGTCTTCAGGCGGATTTCGGCGTCGCCGCGTTTCCAGAAGTAAGTCAGGTAGTCGTAGGACAACTTGAAGGCTTCGACGCGATAGCGCGTGGCGAGAAGATCGCCGCTGGTAATCGATTGTCCGAACAAATTCAAATTCTGCGAAGCTACGGCGAATCCGGTGCTCTGGGTCTGAAAATAGGAACCGCGCAGGGTCCCGTTCTTCGAGACCGGAATATTCAAGCGGACGCCGATGGCGCTGTAAGGCTTGCTTTGGTATTGAAATTCACCGGGGACGCCGGTGGTGTTGGCCTCGCCCGCGCGCACCAAGGGAGCCGAGCCTCGCGTGAGCCAATAAAACGGCTCGATGGATAATCCGGTTCCGGTATTGACGGTGGAAGAAACCTCTCGCGGCGGCGGCAGGGTGGCAGTGGGCGTGGCGACGGTGGGCGCGGTGGCCGGCGGCACCGTCTGGTCCGGGGCTTGATTAGGAGCTGGGGTGGGAGCTTGGTTTTGTGCCCAACCGGCGGGCGCTGCGAGCAGCAGGCAAAGTAAGACAGTCTTCAAACTTGACGTCACGAGTTCCTCATTCAGTTCAGATGTTGGGCCGGAAGGGGGACCGCAAAATTCGCGCGCCCACACGCACAGACACCAAGGTTTACGCTGGTTCTCCAGTTTAGCAGATGGCGCTCGCGCGAAAGAGGTTTCGAAATAAAGCGGCCGCGCGGCGTTACCCTTCGATCTGCTGCGACAGGTAGCGCTCGTAGCCCAGTTCCTTGATCTGGTGCATCTGGGCTTCCAGCCAATCAAGGTGGATCTCTTCGTCTTTGAGCAGACGGTCGAACAGCTCGCGCGAGACGTTGTCGCCTTCTTCACGCGCGAGCTTGCTGAACTCGTTGTACATCGCAACGGCGGCCACTTCGAGCTTCATATCAGCCGCCAGTTGTTCCTTGACGGATTGCCCGATGGAGAGCTTCATGGGCTTGGTCAGATTGGGCGTACCGTCGAGGAACAGGATGCGTTCGATCAGCGCCTCGGCGTGCTTCATTTCATCGATGGATTGTTTCTTGATGAAGTTGGAGAGCTTGTGATAGTGCCAGTTTTCGCACATTTCGCTGTGCAGGAAATACTGATTGATGGCCATGAGTTCGTCGGCGAGCGCGTCATTGAGAAGGGCGATGACTTTAGGGTTTCCTTGCATACGCCCCGATTGTACTCGAAAAGCTTAGTGCAGTCTGCGGCGGAGATCGTCTAGCGCCCATTGCGCGGCGCGGGCGCGGACGCCGTTGCGGTCGCCGAAGAGGACGTAGCGCTTGGCTTGCGCTTCGGCGTCTGGTGCTGCGAAGCCGATGATGACGGTGCCGACGGGGGCGCCGGACTGGCTTTGTGGGCCTGCTTCTCCCGTGACGGAGATGGCGTATATCGAGCCGGTGCGCTGGCGGGCACCTTCGGCCATGGCCTTGGCGCATTCCTCGCTGACGGAGGTGTGGCGCGCGAGCAACGCTGGATCGACGCCGAGCAGATGCGTCTTCATGGCATCCGAGTACGTGAGAAATCCGCCGACGAAATAATCGGAGCTGCCGGCGACTGAGGTGATGCGATCGCCCAGCAGGCCGCCGGTGCAGCTTTCAGCGACGCTCAGCGTGGCATGGCGGGCGCGGAGCTGCTCGCCGATCACGGTTTCGATATTCGCGCCGTTCCGAGAGTAGATGCGGTCGCCTAACAATTCTTCGATCGGTGGGCCGACGGCGGTGAGCAGCGCTTCGGCTTCCGGCTCGCTATGCGCGCGGGCGCGCAGATGAATCTGGATGTCGCCCGCACCCGCGAGAATGGTTGTGGCCGGGTTCGCGTAGGGTTTGTATACGGGCGAGATCAGTTGATCCAAATCGGATTCGCCCATGCCGGCCACGCGATAAAAACGAGTACGAATTACTTGCGCTGGTAATTTCTTTTGCAGGCGCGACAGGCATTCACCGGTGAACATGGCTTTCAGTTCATGCGGCGGGCCGGGCAGGAGCATGACCACTTTGCTGTCGTCTTCAATCCACTGGCCCGCGGCGGTGCCACGGCCATTGGGCAGCGGCTCGGCACCCTCGACTACGAAAGTCTGGCGGCGATTATTGTCGGCCATTTTGCGATTCAGGCGCTGGAAACGTTCGGAGAGCGCGTCTAGCAGATCCTGCCGGAAAACTAGCGGGCGGCCGAGCGCTTCGGCGACGGCTTCACGGGTGACGTCGTCCTCGGTGGGCCCCAAACCGCCGCTCAAGATTACGATGTCCACTTGTTTTAAAGACTGGCGTATTACGGCGGACAGCAATTCTCGATCGTCACCCACGACAACCTTGCGGCGTACTTCGACGCCCAAGCCGTTCAATTGATCGGTGAGCCACAGGGAGTTGGTGTCGATGCGGCTGGGGGTCAGTAATTCTGAGCCGACCGCGATGATTTCCGCATCTGCCATTACGCGGAGCGCCGTCCGTCGATATCCACGTGGACGCGATAAAGCGCGCCGCTGGTGGCCAGCACCAGATCTCTGCCGGGAGCGAACGCGAGTCCGACGATGCCCGGGCCGGAGAGGAACAATTCGGCTTGCTTATCGGGCGTGATGCGCACCACGCCACGGCGCCCTTCAAAGGATGCGGCGACGTACAAGTTGTCTTGCGCGTCGAACGCCATGCCTTGCGGACGTCCGAGACCGCGATAAAACACTTCCACCTCGCCAGCCGGGGAAATGCGGTGGACACAATCGAAGCTGGAAGTGGTGGGCCCGGTGACGTAGAGATATTTGTCGGGGCCGAAGGCGAGATGATAGGCGGAGATCGACGATTCGAGTGTGGCGAACACATAGATCTGACGCTGGCGGCTGACCTTGAAAATAGTCCCGCTGCGGTCCCCGACGTAGAGGTTGCCCTCGGGGTCGAAGACGATGCCGGTGGCGACGCCCATGCCTTCGACGTAAATCGCGCTGTTGCCGGCGGAAGACACGCGATAGATGTTGCCTTCCTGGCGGCTGGAGGCGTAGAGCACATCGTCCTGATCGATGGCCAGGCCGCTGGCGTTCATCAGCTCGCTGACGAAGGGAACCGTTTGGCCGGTGGTGGCTTCCACCTGGAAGATCGACACCGGCGTCTTCTGGCCGCGCGATCCGCTGAAGGTGGCGTAGATATTGCCGTGGCTGTCGACGGCCGGGTTGGCGATGGGATGCAGGCCATCGGCGATCTGTACGCCCACTTGCAGCGGGCGCGGGGTGCTGATGTCGCCGTTCTGGCTAACCACCAACTGGCCGCCGACGGCGTTGTCGGGCACGCGCACGATGAGGTAGGAATCCGAGCCCACGACTAGCGGTGCGGGCGCGGCGCCGATGGTCACCGAGGCGCGGCCGGCGCCGGCGAAATTCTTGCCGCGGACTTGAAATTCACCGCCTGGGATCGCCGCCGCGGGCGACACTTCCAGAATCTGCGGACGGGGATCGGAGGATTTTCTAAAGGCCATAAGGACCGACACGAGGCAACGGGACTACTAATAAAGATTGAACCATCCGGCCGCGAACAAAACAAGCGCGCCGTAGACGCCGGCCATGGCGTCGTCGGCTATAATGCCGAGTCCGCCGGGCAAGCGTTCGAGTTGACGCACTGGCGGGGGCTTCCAAATATCGAACAGACGGAAGAGCGCGAACGCCAGAAGCCAGCTTTTCCAGTTGAGCGCGGTGGCTCCGGCGAGCGTCACCCATTGGCCGACCACTTCGTCCACCACTACGATCTGCGGGTCTTCTTTGCCGCTCTCCCGCGCGACAACGTCGGACGCCCAAATGCCGGGCATCGCGAGCAGTATCGCGAGCCAACCCATTCCCCCTGCTGTGATGCCGGCATAGCTGTGGAGCGCCCAGGCAATGGCGAGCGCTGCCAGCGATCCGGCGGTGCCGGGGGCTTTGGGCGCATAGCCGCATCCAAACCACGTGGCGATCAGGCGCGCGAGTCCGCTCAATCTTCGTCCTCGCCCTGGCCGGTGGAATCGAGTGGGCCGGGGATGACGTACTTTTCCGACGCCCAGTTGCCGAGGTCGATCACGCGGCAGCGCTCGCTGCAGAAGGGCATCTCGGGGTCGTCAAGCTTGACTTCTTTTTCGCAGATGGGGCACTTCATGCAATCTGAAACAGTGGCTCGCGCGGCGCGACGGGCGCGTCGATTAGTTCGCCGGTGAGCTCGTAATCATGGGCCTCTACGATGCGCATGGTGCGGATGTCGCCGGAGCGCAGCGGGCTTTCGCCGGGGTCGGAGATATAGCACACGCCGTCGATGTCGGGCGCTTGCGTCGAAAGGCGGGCTTCCCAAACGAGTTCGGAATCTTCGGTGGGGCCCTCCACCAGCACTTGAAATTCACGGCCAATGAGCGTGCGGTTTTTCGCGCGGGAGATCTTGCGTTGCAGACTCATCAAGTGGCGCTTGCGGTTGTAAACGGTGCGCGCGTCTACCTTAGCGTCGAGTTCGAAACTCTTGCTGGTGTCTTCGTCGGAGTAGGAGAAGACTCCCAGGCGGTCGAACTTCGCGGCTTGGACAAACTGGCAGAGCTCCTCGAAATCGGCATCGGTCTCGCCGGGGAAGCCGACGATCATGCTGGTGCGGATGCCTACTCCCGGGATGGTCTTGCGGATTCGGTCAAGCAGCTTTAGGAAGATGTCACCGTTGGCTCCGCGCTTCATGCGCTTCAGCACTGGGCCGCTCGCGTGCTGCAAGGGCATGTCGATGTACTTCACCAGGGCATCATGTTCGGCAATGGTGTCGAGAAGTTTTTGCGTAACTTTGTTGGGATACGCATAGAGGAAGCGCACCCATTTTTCTTGTGCGGTTTCGATTTGCGCCAGGCGGGCTAGCAGTTGCGCCAGGCCGTCTTTGAGTCCGAAGTCTTCGCCGTAGCACGTGGTGTCCTGGCCGATCAGATTGATCTCGCGGACGCCTTGCGAGAACAGGCGGGTGGCTTCCGAGATCACGGACTCGAAGCGGCGGCTGCGGAAGTTGCCGCGATACTGCGGGATCACGCAGAAGGTGCAGGGGTGGTCGCAGCCTTCGGCGATTTTGATGTACGCGTAATGCTTGGGCGTGGACAGAACGCGCGGGGTTAGGTCGTGGTAGAGGTACGCGTCAAGCGGGTTGGCGCGGGGCTCGACGCCTTCGCAGAGAGCGGTGATGTTTTCCAGTTCGTTGGTGCCGATGACGGCGTCGACTTCGGGCAGGTTCTTTTGGATTTCGCCGCGGTGGCGTTCTACCAGGCAGCCGGCTACGATCAGCTTTTGGGCGCGGCCGGATTTTTTGTACTCGGCCATTTCTAGGATGGTGTCGACGGATTCTTGCTTGGCGGGGTCTATGAAGCTGCAGGTGTTGACTACGATGATGTCGGCATCGGAGGGGTGCGGCGTTAGCTCATGGCCGGACGCGGTGAGCTGGCCCATCATTACCTCGGTGTCGACGAGGTTTTTGGGGCATCCTAGACTTACAAAACCGATTTTCATTTGTTAGAAAAATAGGGACGGAGCCTGATTTGTTGGCGGGATACGGGCGAAATCAGGCTCCGTCCCTATTTTTCTGCTCCTTATATATGACAGTGCGCTAGGCCGCGTTTCTCTAGATACTGCTGGTGGTATTCTTCGGCGGGCCAAAACGTTTGGGCTGGGGTTATTTCGGTCACGATTGGACGTGAGAAGCGGGATTGGGCGGAGTCGCGGGAGGACTTCGCATCCGCTTCCTGTTCGGGGGAGTGGAAGAAGATGGCGCTGCGGTATTGCGCGCCTACGTCGGGGCCTTGGCGGTTTAGCGTGGTCGGGTTGTGATTGTTCCAGAAGACTTCCAGCAGGTCGTGGTAGCTGATAACGGCGGGATCGAACGTCACTTCGACTACTTCGGCATGGCCGGTGCGGTCGGTGCACACGTCTTCATAGGTCGGGTGGTCTAGCTTGCCGCCGGCGTAGCCGACTTGGGTCGATTTGACGCCCGCTAAACGCCGGAACGTGGCTTCGACGCCCCAAAAACAGCCTGCTCCAAAAGTGGCCTTCTCCATGCTTCTATTATAATGGGCGCTTGAAACTGCGAGTCCGCAACCTGACGAAAAACACGATTTTGGCCGACCGGGCTGACATCGCTGACACCAGTGCTACGCGCAACAAGGGGCTGTTGAAGCATACGGGGCTGGCGGAGGGCGAAGGCTTGTGGATCGTGCCTTGCGAGGGCGTCCACAGCTTCTTCATGAAGTTTGCGATCGACGTGGTTTTCATAAATAAGAAAAGAGTGGTGACGAAGTTACGGCCGAATATGGTCAAGAGCCGCATCGCTTTCAGTGTTCGCGCGCACTCGACGATTGAGCTGCCGGTGGGGATGATCCAGAAATCGCAAACCGCCGTGGGGGATCAACTAGAGCTGGAGAAGTATGAGGCGTAGGTTCATTGCCGCTCTGTTGCTGGGATCGACGTTGCCGGCTCTGGCGCAAGTGGACTTCATCGGCGAATGGGCGCCGCGCTTTCATGAAGACCAGCCGGAGCGTATCCCGGGACCGGAGCTCGGCGATTACCTGGGGATCCCGGTCAACGACGCGCTGCGACTGCGCGCCGATAGTTGGGACGCCGATTTGGTATCGATGCCGGAGCGGCAGTGCAATCCGCATCCGGCTACTTATTCATTTCGCGGTCCGGCGAATCTGCGGGTTTCGAAGGAAGCGGATCCGGTCACGCAGGAGATTGTCAGCTACACCATTTACGGAACCTTCGGGCGCGCTACGCGCGTGATCTGGATGGATGGACGCGCGCATCCTTCCGCGAATGCCGCGCACACTTGGGCTGGTTTTTCTACAGGCAAGTGGGAAGGCGGCATCCTCACTGTCGAGACCACGCATCTGAAGGCGGGCTACATTCGACGCAATGGGATCATCCATAGCGATCTGGCGACAATGACGGAACACTTCATCCGCCACGGCGATCATCTGACGATCGTCACTATCGATCGCGATCCCGTTTATTTGACCGAGCCGTTTATTCGCACTACCGATTTCGTTTCCGATTTGGGGCAGCACGTCGCGGCCACTCCTTGCGACATCAGCATCGAAGCGGTGCGGCCGAAGGGTGCGGTGCCGCACCACTTGCCGGGGACTAACACTTTTGTGATGGAGTTCGCGGCGCATGCGAAGCTGCCGTTTGAGGCCACCAGGGGCGGCTCGCGAACCATGTATCCGGAGTTCCGCGCAAATCCGGCGGCTGCGCTCGCTGCTCCGACATTTGCTAGCGCTCGCGTTGCTGCCGCTGATGAAGACTCGACTATCGAAGTGCTGCCGGTACGCGGCAACATCTATATGTTGTCGATGGCGGGGCGCAACATTACTTTGTCGGTGGGTCCGGAGGGCGTGCTGCTAGTGGACGCGGGCCTGGCGGCGTGGGCGCCCCAGATTGCGGCGGCGATTCAGAAGCTTTCGAACAAGCCCATCCGCTGCGTCATCGACACCAATGCGGACGAGGATCACGCAGGCGGTAATGCGGCCTTCGCGAAAATCGGCAGGCCGGTGGGTGCGGGGGGCGCGGGGTCGCAACTTTTTGCCGACATCGCGGGGGCTGAACCGCGCGCCGATGTTTACGCGCACATCAATGTGCTGAATCGCATGGCGGCGGCACCGGCAGACGGGTGGCCCACTGGCACTTACTTCAATGACTCGAAGGAACTTTTCTTCAACGACGAAGCGGTGCAGATTATCCACCAGGCCGCGGCGCACACCGATGGCGACAGCATGGTATTCTTCCGGCGCTCAGATGTGCTGAGCACCGGCGATCTTTTCGACACCACTGGCTATCCGCGAATTGACGTGGAGCGCGGCGGGACGATACAAGGCATCGTGGACGGGCTGAACCGCATTCTCGACATCACCATTCCAGCCGCGCAGCAGGAAGGCGGCACCATGGTGATTCCGGGACACGGGCGGCTGTGCGATGAGGCGGATGTGGTCGAGTACCGCGACATGGTTACCATTCTTCGCGACCGCATTCAGGACATGAAACGCAGGGGCATGACGCTCGAGCAGGTGAAGGCCGAGCGGCCGACTCGCGACTACGACGGGCGCTACGGTGCGATCAGCGGGCCTTGGACCACCGAACGCTTTGTCGAGGCTGTTTACGGAACTATTTGAGTGGTAGAATTCCTCTAACTCTCATGCGCAAACTCGCCGTTTTCTTCGTCGCGGTGCTCGCTCTGGCTCAAGCGCCATCGTCGTTCCAACCCGTCGGCAACATGAGCCAGCTCATGGTGGACATCATTTATCCCACTTCCGACGCGATTTTCTACGTGGAGCGCAACGCTCCGCAGAACGATCACGAATGGGGCGTTCTGCGAATGAATGCGCTCACGCTGGCAGAGTCCGGCAATCTCCTGATGATGGACCGCCGCGCGCGCGATCAGGGCGACTGGATCAAGGATTCGAAGCTCCTGATCGACGTGGGGACGGCCGCGTACAAAGCGGCGCAGGCCAAGGATCTGAATGCCGTACTTGCGCTGAACGAGCAGCTCAACACAGCCTGCGTGACCTGCCATGAGCAGTACCGTCCGAACTACCGCAGGCGCACGCCTCCCAAGCAATAGTCTTTTCGCTATTCTATAGCCTTACGGTGAAGCTTCATCGCTCGCTCACACTCGCCGCTATTCTTGTGTTCACAACCTGCGGCGGTGTGTTGGCTCAGACCTGCGCGCCGGGGGAACTACGCGTGTTCGTGGTGGATTCGCAAGCGGGACCGATCTTCGACGCCAGCGTACGGATTGTTTCGGGCCAGGACACGTTGGGGGAATCGAGCACATTGTCGCTGGGCGCCGTGGATTTCCCGCGCCTGCCCTGCGGTCCGGTGAACGTCTTGGCGGCCAAAGATGGATTCGATCCCGCTACTCGCACGATCATGGTAACGAACGCGGGCCACTTGCAAGTTACGCTCATCATGACGCCGCAGGCACAGCGGTCAAGCGTCGACGTGACGGCGGCGGCGGGGGCGATCGAACAGACTTCGTCGCAAAGCACCGAGGTGCGGCTCAACGAAGTGAAGATCCTGCCGACCAAGCCGGCAACGGTTTCCGAGATTCTGCCGCTGGTGCCGGGCATCGTGCGCTCGGCCGAAGGGGAGCTGACTATTGACGGCTCGGGCGAACACCGCAGTGCGTTGGTGGTGAACCAGACCGATGTCACCGATCCCGCCACCGGCAAGTTTGGGCAAACCATTCCCGTGGACAGCATCGAATCCGTCAACGTTTTAAATACGCCGTTCCTGGCGCAATACGGACGCTTCACTTCGGGCGTGGTAGCTGTCGAAACCCGCCGCGGCGGGGAGAAGTGGCACGCCGAGCTCAATGACCCGTTTCCCGATTTCCGCATCCGCAGCTGGCATATGCGAGGCATTCGCGATGTCTCACCGCGCGGTGTGCTGGGCGGGCCGCTGTGGCAAAACCGGCTATTCCTCAATACCGCGCTGCAATACAATTTTCAACGCGAGTCCATTTTGACGCTGCCCTTCCCGCACAATGAATCGAAAAAGGAGTGGTTCAATTCATTTACGCAGCTCGATCTGGTGATTTCGCCGAAGCAGATCGTCACGGCTACGTTTCATCTGAGTCCGCAGCACATCAACTTCGTGAACCCGGATTATTTCGACCCGCAAGCGGTCACGCCCAGTTACCGGCAGCACAATTACGTGGGCACGGTGGCAGATCACTGGGGACTCTTCGGCGGCATTCTGGACAGCAGTCTCTCGCTGCAGCGCTTCGATGTGGTGATCGGATCGCAGGGCGAGGCGGAGATGGTGATGTCTCCCTTGGGCAATAGCGGCAACTATTTTGGCGTGCAGAATCGCGATGCCAGCCGTACGGAATGGCTGGAAACGTGGTCACCGGTACCCCTGCGCGCAGAAGGCACGCACCTCTTGAAAATGGGCACTTCGGTCACCGGGTCGAGCGATGACGGACAATTCACGTACCGGCCGGTGAATATTGTGAGCAGCGCCGGGCGAATGCTGGAGCGGATCGATTTCTCCAACCGCAATCCCTTCAGCCGCATCGATCAAGAAGTCACGGTCTTCGTGCAGGATCACTGGTCTCTCGGTCCGCGACTCTCTTTTGATTTCGGCGGACGCGTGGAACATCAGAGGCTGCCCGACAGTATGCGGATTGCGCCGCGTGTGGGAGTCTCTTTTGCCCCGCTTCCTTCAGCGCGGACCGTGTTTCGCGCGGGTTTCGGCCAGTTCTACGATCACGTTCCGCTGAACGTCTACACATTCTCGCGTTATCCAACACGAACCGTCACGTTTTTTGCACCGGACGGCTCGGTGGAGGGACCGCCCGTTGAATTCACAAACGTGATCGGGAGTTCGACGGGGCCGCGCTCGTTCTTCGTAAACGGACAGCAGGTGGCCGGCGGATTCTCTCCGCGCGGAGCTACTTGGACGGTGCAGGTGGAGCATGCGTTTTCGCAATGGTTCCACGTGCGCGGCGTTTACTCCGACAACCGCTCGGTCGGGTTGGTGGTGTTCGAACCGCATATTCTGGGGACCAGCAATGAAATCGTGCTGAACGGCGATGGTGCGTCGCGCTACCGCCAGTACGAAACCACGGCGAAGTTCAATTGGAGGGACGGGCAGCAGATGAACTTCTCCTATACGCGCAGCCGCTCGGAGGGGAGTCTTAACAGCTTCGACGGGTATCTCGGTAATTTTCCCAATCCGCTGGTGCGTCCCAACGTATACGCGAATCTGCCGGGGGACGTACCCAATCGATTCCTGTGGTGGGGCAACGTGAACGTGCGGCGCCTGCAAACGCAGATCCTGCCTCTGGTGGAATACCGCAGCGGCTTTCCATTCACCAGCGTGAACGCGATGCAGGATTACGTGGGCGTGCCCAACTCCAGCCGCTATCCCAACTATATGTCGCTGGACGTGCGGGTGGCGAAGGATTTCAAAGTCAACCCGAAGTACACTGTGCGGCTGTCACTTACCGGCCTCAACCTGAGTAACCACTTTAATGCGCTGGCGGTGTTCGCGAATACCGATGGCCCTGAGTACGGGACGTTCTTTGGCACTTACCATCGCCGTTACCGTGGAGACTTCGATATCATTTTCTAACGCGATATGAAAAGCGATTACGAGTACTCGCCACTGGACGACCGCACGCAAATGTTCCGTGAGATCGATCAGTACACGGCAAGTTCCCGGCGCGTTCCGGAGACCCCACTGATCGCGCGTCCGCTGACGCTTTCGGAACGCACGGGCCCGATCGAGCTGCCGCGCAAGTGGAACGTGGGTGCGCTGGACCTCTGTCGGGCGGATGAAAATGGACCGCGAGCGCTGGGGCAGCTCATTTCGGTCAGCGGGCGTGTCACCGATGAGGACGGCTCGCCGGTGGCAGGAGTGGTGATGGAACTCTGGCAGGCCAATGCAGCGGGGAAATATATCCACGAGATGGACGATCACATTGCGCCGCTTGATCCTAACTTCACGGGACAAGGGCGGCTGGTCACCGACGAGGACGGGGCCTATCAGGTGTTCACGATCAAGCCTGGCGCGTATCCGGTGCTGTATTCGGGCTGGTGGTGGCGTCCGCCGCACATTCACTTTTCGATTGTGGGCTCGAGTTGGATGAACCGCTTCGTCACGCAGATCTTTTTTCCTGGCGAGCCCTTGAACGAGAAGGATCTCCTGCTGAACGCGGTGCCCGATAAAGATGTCCGCGAGCGTTTGATCTTTGAATATACCGATACCGTGATGGGCGATTTCAGCTACATCGGCTACCGCCGCGATTTCGTGCTGCGCGGGCACCGGCGGACTCCGGAGATGGCATGAGGCAGGTTATCTCGCCGGGCTCGACCACGGGTCCTTATTTTCCGCGGGAGTTTTCGGACGGCAGTGAAGACCTCACGCAGCGCGACGGCTACACCGCGCAGGGTCAGCATTTAGTGATTGCAGGACGCGTGCTGGAACTCGGCGCGAAGCCTACTTGGAATATCGTGCTCGAAATCTGGCAGCCGGACGCGAGTGGAATCTTTCGGCATCCGCTCGACCTGCGTGCCGCTGAAGCCGATCCGGGATTCTGGGGCTGGGGGCGCGCGCGCACTGCGCAAGACGGTTGGTATCGCTTCAAAACTGTTTTGCCCGGCGCTTACGACGACCGCTGCCCGCACATCAACTGTACGGTACTGGGGATCGGCCTCACGCGGCGTCTGCTCACTACCATTTTTTTTTCCGATGCTCCCGATGCGGTCCGCGATCCGCTGCTGGATTGCGTCACGGACCTGGCGCTCCGCCGGCGGTTGTTCGCGCAGCGCGATCCTTCGCTCGACGCCGATGGCCTTCCGGCCTATCGTTTCGACATCATTCTGCGCGGTGAGGGCGAGACGCCGTTCTTCGTGGACTAACCCGCTTCCGGTTGTGATAAGATCCACTGTTTGCGATTCCGTTATAAGGGAGCGTAGATCCGGTGAAAGTTTACGAGACCAGCGATATCCGGAACGTTGCACTGATCGGGCACGGGCATTCCGGAAAAACATCATTAGTAGCGGGCTTGTTATATAGCATGGGCGCCACCGGCCGCCTGACGCGCGTGGATGAAGGCGCCACGCCTACCGATTTCGACGACGAAGAAATTGCGCGTAAGATCACGATTTCGACCGCCGTGGCGGCGGGCGAGTGGAACCGGAAAAAGATCAACCTGCTGGACACGCCGGGCTTCAACATCTTTATCAACGACACCAAGGCTTCGCTGGCCGCGGCTGATTCGGCGCTGATCCTGGTGGACGGCGTGGCTGGGGTCGAGGTGCAGACCGAGAAGGTGTGGTCATTCTGCGAAGATTTTCAGCTTCCACGCGCCATCGTGATCAACAAACTGGATCGCGAGCGCTCCAGCTTTGAGCGGGCACTGGAGAGCGTGCAGTCCTTCTTCGGCCGCACGGCGATTCCGGTGCACTTGCCAATTGGGTCAGAGAAAGACTTCAAGGGCGTGGTGGATCTGGTGGTCATGAAGGCCTACACCTACACGCGCGACGGCGACGGCAAGGGAAAAGAGAGCGACATTCCCGCCGACTTGGCGGAGGCCGCGAAGGCCGCGCACGAGGCCCTGGTGGAGATGGTGGCCGAGGGTAACGACGCTTATCTCGAGGAGTTTTTCGATACAGGCACGCTGCCGGTGGAACATATTCACGATGGTTTGCGCGAAGCGGTCCGCCAGCGCCGCATGTTTCCAGTGCTGTGCACATCTGGCCTGCACAACATCGGCAGCGATCTAATTCTGAATTTTTCATTCGAATATTTCCCCGATCCAGCGGAGCGCGGTGCATGGAAGGGTACGCTCAACGGCGCGGAGAAAGAACGCGCTGTTAAAGATTCTGAGCCGCTCTCGGCGTTCGTCTTCAAAACCATCGCCGACCCGTTTGCGGGGCGCGTGACTTATTTCAAAGTGGTGTCCGGGATTTTGCGGAACGACGCCAACCTGGTGAACGCTCGCAACGGTGGCGCGGAGCGGCTGTCGCATATCGGCACGCTGCTGGGTAAGGCCATCAACCCGATCACCGAGTTGCATGCGGGCGATATCGGCGGCGTGGCGAAGCTGAAGGACACGCTCACGGGCGACACGCTGGCGGACAAAGCATCGCTGATCGCCTATCCGCCGGTGCAATTGCCGGAGCCGTCGATCGCCTACGCGATTTCAGCGAAGACGCGCAATGACGAAGACCGGATGGGGAACGCCATTCATAAGATTCTCGAAGAGGATCAGTCGCTGCGCTTTTACCGCGATCCGCAGACCAAGGAATTTCTGCTGGCCGGCAGCGGACAGCAGCACGTCGAAATCATCGTCAGCCGTTTGAAGAGGCGCTACAGCGTGGATGTGGATCTGCACGCTCCCAAGATCCCGTACCGCGAGACGGTGCGCGGACGCGCCGACGTGCAAGGACGCCACAAAAAGCAAACTGGCGGCCACGGACAATTTGGCGATTGCTGGATCCGATTGGA
>Ga0105239_10003807_pt1 | contig 18349 bp, 21 predicted proteins | sample KBSC44metaG_FD_92761 | JGI IMG/M metagenome (GOLD analysis project Ga0105239, IMG submission 92761) | Corn rhizosphere microbial communities from Kellogg Biological Station, Michigan, USA - KBS C4-4 metaG | ecosystem: Host-associated > Plants > Roots > Rhizosphere > Soil | place: Michigan, USA...
GTGGTAGAGGTGGAGGCTGCATGGAACTAACACGTGGTTGCTCGGGGTAATGAATGTCCGGGACGCTCTTGTGACGCTTCATCATTTGGCGAGGGTCAATCGCCGTTGGCCGGGCCTCTATATCAGTCGAGGTCAAAGAGCGGACGGGCAATGATGGAGCGCGGAGTCCCGCCGATGGTGGTCGAGAGTCGCTATATCCTTGAGACATATGGGAAAATGTCTGACTTCTCTGGCGCTGAGAAGTTTCTATAAGATCCCCAATCATATCTTCTGGTCCTAGCCCTGACAGATGGTTCTCCACTTTACTATCCCCAGGGGAAAGAGGCGACATAATGGCATCTGAAGTTCCCTGCTCGATGCCACCAGTCAAGTTATTGTCCATCGGGGAATCTCCGAAGTCGTCCTTTTCTTCGTAGTTGAAAAAATCCGCTCCTTCGAGCTTTATGCCTGCATCAGTCGCCAGGTCATCAATTGCTGACATCGGGGGAGACACCAGGCCACCATTGGAGGAGGTCGGTGAGGCATCAACGGACGTCTGATCGTTCGAGGTAGTGCTCGAGTTTATCAAATTTGAATCGTGGTCGGTCCGATCAGCCAGCAAGTGATGTTTGCGTTTGAATTTCTCCAGCCAGTCTGCGCTTGATACTACAGCCTGATCGTCCCGGCTAAAGGAGAAAACCTGGGCTTGCTTTTGCAAGTCTTCGTCGGAAATTGGCAACCCTTTCTTCTGCTGATTTTTGACCCAGTTGGTCAATGTCTTCTCAAAATCGGGCAGTTTGGCTTTTGATTTCTTCTCAGGGCTTGAACTGTCCTCCTTTGGCTTGGGATTCATATACTTGTCACGCTGTCTCAGAATCTTGGACACAGTACTACCAATTGTTAGCAGACGCGTTTGCTACTGGGACGGCCACCGAAGACTTCGCACCTTCTTTCCACATTGAACTTGGCTATCAAAAGTTAGTCGAGATTAAGACATGACGGAGTAGGGGTAGGCACCTCCTATCTGGACCTGCTTCATGAACGGGTTTTGCTCAGCTTCGATGCACATTTGACGCCGATCGTCATCTGTCAACTTGCGACGAGGTGGGGGTTTGGCACTGGTAGGCGTCATATCAGAGCCCGTGCTAGCAGACAAGGGAGTCTGTATCACAGCAGGCAGAATAGGCGGTTGGTAATTTGCCTGAGGCTGGCTCGCCAGCATGCTTGGCCACACCCCGTTATGAGGCATGATCAGGGCTGGAGGCATCTGCGCATGCGTCGTAGGAAATGGTGATGCTCGAGGCATATTGTACGTTGGCTCCATCGGCATTGGCGTTACCGGGTGGTAGTCATACGCCGGATATTCGTTTATTGGTGACATCGATGTCTGAGGACTCGCTGAGTACGCCGAAGGTACATTCATCCAGTTGGGCTGGCCATAGCCGGAATGCCGCGAGTCCTGGTGGTCCGGTGGCATAGTCAATAAGACCTGCATTGAGAGTCACGGTTCATATGCTGGATTGAGTTCGATAATTGGTTGACGACGTCAACCAATGCATACCAACCCAGCCTGGCGTAGTTGTCCAGCAATGCAAGACGGCGTCGTCCCAAGAGAGGCGAGTAAGGACGAAGCCCAAGATTTACAACCCTCAATATCAGCGCTGACGATGGCCAGGTTGGAAGGAGGTACTGCTGTACAAAGATCCAGGCCTGGCCAGAAACTCCAGAAAAGTAGTATATCAAGTGGGAAGACCGAGCATATGAAAGAAGGAAGTTTGAGGGTTGGATATGGAGTGGAGGTCCTGGGGGACTGAATCCAGACAATCAGAGCAGGGTGTGGTTAGACGAATTGGGTGAGCGGTCAGGACCAGGGTAGGGCAAGGTTTCTCGGACAGACAAATGAAGGGAGATGGAACAAGGGCTTTAGGGGCGTCTTTCGGAGGGCTTGGGCTCCAGAGAGGTCGGCAGGGTTGCAAGTGGGTTGTTGCGGGTTGATCTGGGTTTGAAGTTTAGGTTCCAAGAGCAGGACAATCGAGATGGAGGTCTTGACCTCTTGCAGGACGAGCAAGCTCAATGCCTTTCCACAGCTTGCCCTCACAATGGCTTTTCGAGGGGGTCGAAGTGGGAGTTGGGACCGGCTTCCCTGGACGGGGAGTGATGGACCCTCCAGGGCCCCTCCTCAAAGTGCAAGGTGGATTGCTAAGATGGTTAACCGCCGAGCAGGCCTATTAAGAAAAGCTTAGAGAAGGCTAGCCCGTACCGGCCGGCCGCGTCAAGGAACGGGCCTAAAGGCTGTTGATTTAGCAGGGTTAATTAGCAGAAAGGTTAGGCATCAGAAAAGTCGCCCAGGATGTACTTACTTGCTTAACCGGAATCGTCACTCGGACCCGCCCTGGCTTTGGGTGGTTCTCGTGGAGGTGTTGAATCCCTGGCAAGCCACAAGTTCGCACCTGCTGTAGCTTTGCGGCAGTCCCCGGGAAGACGGGCAATGGACGCGTACGGAGTAAGTGCCTCGTATGAGTAGGAGGAGTGGTAATAGTGTGATCGGGGGATGGACCGCACCGTCCGATACTGATAGAATCGGGTTGATGTGTTTTGTTGTTCTTAAAAAAGTACACCTGGAGGCTAGGGAGGCACTTGAAGACGTCGTCAAGTGCTGTGTTAAATACTACCTAGGTATACTCGGTACCTAGGAGCAAGACCAGGACAGAGGATCGAGGGCTGTACGGAGTATGGGCTCCAGAGAGCCAGACGGTCCAGATACCTCAGATGGCCAAGGCAGGTTATGCACGAAGTGGTAGCGAAGAAGAACTGCGAGGGGAAAAGGCGAGATGGGCTCTTCAAATGCAGAATTGAGGTCTTTTCGCTTTTCGCTCTCGACCCTGTTAGGCCATGTCTTTGGTTTCTCCTCTTTCTCGTGAACGAACGAGTGGTAGTGGTAGAAGAGTCAAGAGGTACGGAGTACGGAGTACTTGACTTGCTCGAGGACTTGATACGCCCCACGCAGGTAGTTTTACCAGTTGTGGGCGTCGAATTGAAATGTAGGCTAACTAGGGGGAGACTTGTCACTGGAGTCTGAGAGAAGTTGGAAGCCAGGTTAGGCTGTTTGGCTGTATGGCTGCTCGATGAGTCGATCACGGAGGTCTGGCACTGTCCGTCTAGCTCCCTTTCTTCCCTTGGACGGACCGAATCAGCCGAGCCATGATGCAGACGATCTCAGAGCCACAATGATCATTCGGTGCTAAAAGCGACCTCGTCTTGTGCAATCGCATGGTCTGTTGCCCACTGCCCACAGTTGAACGCCTTCACGACATCGCTAGTGCCTGGAGCGGGTGAGAAGGGGCTGCGTCCACACGAGGAGGATAAGGATTCGTGGTTGACGGAGACCAGGACGGAGGACCTCTCTGGACCATGGTGTATTTGTGGAAGGGAAAAGGGCTTGTCATGGTATTGTACATACATACAATACGTAATACATCGTCCCGACGCCCTGGCAATCACTGGCGATACGGGATTTGGGAGGGGGGCAAGCCAGAAGCGGGAAGAGGGGGATGGGGACATGGGACTTGCTCTGGAGCTCAGCACGGAAGAGGCAATGTGCTTATGCTCGCTCACTTGCGCAGCCGTGGGGGACCCGTGGCAGGCTGGAGGCTGTGGGCTGGCAGTACTCCGTACTCCGTACCGAGTCATTCCCACCTGGTAGACTGGTGGTCAGTTAGACTGGTCCTGGTAGTCCGTGGTCAACGTGCCTGTTAGGTGGCTCTGTAGGAGCAGACGTGGGTCCTGGATCCCGAGGGCCTGTCAACAGTCCCGGCAAGCTGATACATTTGGGTTTGAGAAAAGGCACGAGGGGGAAATGCTTGGAGGATGAGCCAGGCTTCAGGTGGCTTGAAGGCCCCATGTCAAAGAGCAATGCTAGCCTCTAGGGACAAGCCACCCAAGTCGAGGAGGCATTTGCGAGGGAATGGACCACTTGTCGACGGTTGGTCCGCACCTGGAAGGACACCAGGGGCTTCTCGAGGGCGAGGAAAGCAGCCAACAGACGGGGCGAATACAGGCTTGGGACAAGGATTGGTGGGGAGGGGAAAATGCAGTAGCTAAACTATGAGGTGGTGGGCGGCAAGATAGGGCTCAGGCTCTGGCTCGCGTGGGCGAATGGGATGGGAACTTGGGAAGTGGCACGACTAATTACTAACCTACGGATTGTCTATCGCAAACTTGAATGATAATAGCTTGCTCGAGTACCCAGAAGCGGTAGAGGAGAAGGGGAAGGGGGAGGGGGGACAGAGTGGGAATCACAAGTTCACAGGTACTTGAGTAATCGTTGATATTTAATGGGAGAAGCAAACAAACACTGCATATAAGACTGTGGTAGGGAGATGGTATGCCGTCTCAGCAGAGTTGCGTTGATATTAACTCGTTGTCGTTACCCAACTCGGTCTCATCTCCAGGCCCTGGACTATTACGGAGCCGACGACGACGACGACGACGACGACGACAACATGGCAGTGGATATATATCTACGACGAGGAACTCTGCAGCCGTCTGAGTCTGTAAGTTCAACTGCTTACCCGTCTCCCAGTCTTTTACCACCCAGGTTGTTAGTGTTATTGGCATGTATGTCCCCCTCGTCCCCCCTCGACAACATTTGCATTGGCCGGCAGCAGACGAGCAGACTAACTACTGATTCAACTTAGACTACCTGATAGTAGGAATGGTGGACCGCTTAGTGGTACATTTGTAGGTACAGTATTACCGAGTGCTCCGTAGGCAGCGCGACGACCAAGTCCTAGACATGCACGATGATGTTTCAACGAACTATTATGACTTAATAAAATTGCAAGCGAGTTCAGGTGAGTCGTGCTCCGTACGGAGTCCTTCAACCTTGTGGACCAAGTCGTCAATGCCGGTAGATCCTCCACGATCCCGATGAGGGTGAGGCTGTTCTCCTTGTCCTTGTAAGGTACAGTGCTAGTCATATGATATATCCAGATGCTCCTTGTCCTCAGTCCGGAGTGCATACCAACTTAATCAACACATGCCTTGTTGGCCGCTCGTTACGACGGCCAACCGATATAATACGACCACCTGCACTCAGGTTCATGGATCAGGAAAATCGATAGATCAATCGATTGATGGATTATTGAACACGACCATTATGACCTCCATATCCCCAACCACACACCACACCAGCTGCAGGCCTTCGCTTTCGTTGAGCCCAGATCCCACGTCGTATACCCGCATGGTTGCTCCAGTGTCACGAAGCAAACCACATCAGATTCGAGTGCTATAGGCTATGAAATACTGATTATCATGCTCCAATATTCCCTCCTCCGTACTCCGTACAGTATCACTTTACGAATCACCTTGTCAGAGGGAGGTATGGCTTGCACAATATTTTGCTTCCGTTCTAGCTCCTCTCCCCTGACCGAAAATCTCGAGACGCTTGGAAGCAGCCAGTCGTGACAGGGAGTGTTGTGCTGGGCATCCAGTAGTCAGTCAAGTCCGCGCTGGCCACCACGGGCGGCTTGATAGCTAATGAGGCGTTGGCTAAACCATCTCTGGGTTCGGCAACTCATTGGGCACACCAACTACTTAAGTAGTACCGAGGACTCCCTAACTAAGTAAACATCCAACCAGACACCGGCATAAAACATCCACTACTTGTCGCTTTCTTGGGCGTCATTGGCCTGCCATGCATGCAACCCAAACACTCTTTCTTTTTTTCATTATCAGAGTCGCAGCAGGAAGCAGTGGTGGCGGTGGCAGCGGTGGCAGCGAAATGGAGCAGCCTAACTAGTTTCTGTAACAAAGAGCATGAGGTCGCCGACCTTGTACGTCGGGTTTTGCTTTCCAGAGCAGGACGAACCGCTTTGTTCGGATCCACGAATCCATGATCCTGCCCTTTTCCCACTACTCCGTACGGAGTCCTCGCAACAAGCACCCTGATTCCCTGAATGGCGCCTGTCAGAGTTTGCGTGCGCCCCAAGGAATGGGCTCGTGGCTTGCCCGTCCAAGCTCTGGATTGTGGTACACACCCTCGGACTCAGAGGGGAGTACGAGAGCAACCACGCCCACGAGGTTGACACGTTTCCAGAGGCGTCCTGACGGGGCCTGCTGCACGCTGAACTTTTGACAGCTGTCTCTCCCATTTACCCACTACTCTTTGTTTGTGCGCCATCAACCATCCCCGAAACGAAAGGATCAAATCAAAGGGCAGAACCAAACCTCATCTCCTGTCTTGTCCTTGCACCTCTCTAACCACAAGCGAGCCAAAGAGACCAAAATTTCCAACGGCTTAACCTGCGAGGTTGAGACATCAACGTCGCGGAGACGGCTTCCTGCCGCCCTGGGAAGAGGCGCCTTGGGCGCTTCGCTAATGAATGGTGATGCCCGCCCTCCACCGCCTTGCACGCAAGCCCTGCTGAGGCGACAAGGCCCCAGGGCCCCAGGGGCAGACGAGATGATCGACAACATTTGCCCAACTAGGAAAAATTGACTGCTGTAGTGCCCAAGGAAAATCTTCCTCATGGGCAATAAAATGCGCCATGGATAATGACTGCGTATTTCACTACCTCTTTTCATTTCCCACCTTCATTTGCGAGTATCGAAAGTGGGACAGGGTATGTACGAGAGGCCCTGGGTAATAGCACCAACACCCCTCGACAGGGGGTTCCCTCGCCCTTGACCTGCATACTGTAGCCTATTTGATAGCCCTGCCTAAGTGGCCCCTCGCCGAGCTTAATTTTGGTCGTTTAAAAAGATCGCTACATGCTTTAGGTATCGTTGGCATGTACTACACTCCGGCCGGAGTGCCGTACTTGTATACAACCATTTTCCACCTTCCACGGGCAGGTCGCCTAATCCCCCTGCTGACCGCCGGGAAACCCCAAGTTCTCAACCCGCCCAACCGATAAAATCGTGAGTAGTATGGTAGGTGTCTCCCTCTCACCCGTCAGATATGCAGCCTGTCGGGCGTGATATCCCACTTTTTGTTGCAGACAACCGGCTACCGGAAATAGCTGAGAGAGCTCAAATGCTGGGACTCTCGTATTCAATGGCGTCACGGAACATCAGCGAATGCTCCGTGTGGATCAGGAGTCAACACTTGAGACCTTGTAACCTCGTAGTGGAAATCATGGACGCGTGGTTCTTTCCACGAGATCCTTCTTGTTGAACTTTTCAATATGCTTCAACCCCTGACAATGATCAGCAAAAAATGGAGTGGATAAAACGGAGCCCTTTCGAGATCCGAGCGCGGGGGGACACACGGAACGACAAGCCACCTAGCCCTATCCAGCCGATTGCTGGGTCCGGGGGACAACGGACTCAAAGCTAGAATATGCCTCATTGCTTCAGATACCAGACGATCCCGGTTCAAAACAGAACTCTGATGGGACATCCGAAGTAAATTCATACTTGACTCATCATTTTTTAATAATGGTAACTGAACGCGCGGGGGTACGGGTCAGCCACCTAGCACCGACACCAAACTGGGATGTAAGGTACTTACTGATATCCTCGTCTGCGAGCTCATGGGAAAGTCCAACCCGCTGGGGCTGGTGCTTGACCGAACGACCGTAGACGATGGCGTGTTTGAATTGTTCTACAATGGACTTGTGTATCGCATTGCACTGTAGATGTTAGTCACTTTTCCAACAAGAGTCCAATGGCACTCACAAAATCCTCCACAGTTGAGGCATTCTGCCTCAGAACCACAGGCGCTGAATAATCTGGCTGTTTGCCCTTCGGTTTGGTGTAGACGCGCTTCAGTTGAAGCTTTTCCCACATCAGCTCCAACAGCTCGTCAATATTCCAGCCATGTTCGGAACTGATCGGGCATGCATTGGGGATACGGTAAAGCAGGTCCAGCTCCTCGATTGAAATACTGTCAATCTTGTTCAGCGCATATATGACAGGGATATAACTCCGGCTTTTAGCTTCGAGCACATCAATGAGATCGTCTATTGTCGCGTCGCATCGGATGGCAATGTCAGCCGACGATATTCGATATTCGTTCATGACGGCTTTGATTTCGTCGTGGTCGATATGGGTCAGTGGAACAGTGCTCGTGATGTTGAGCCCCCCCTTGTCCTTCTTCTTGAAAACGATGTTCGGGGGTGCCTTGTTAATGCGGATGCCAAAGCCTTCCAACTCCGACTCGATGACGCGTTTGTCCGTGAGTGGTTTATTGACATCGAGGACGATAAAGATCAAGTGACATGTCTTTGCCACGGCAATGACCTGCCGACCACGACCTTTACCGTCCTTGGCTCCTTGGATGATACCCGGTAGGTCGAGCATCTGAATGGCTGCTCCATTGTACATGACCTGACCAGGGACAGTGGTAAGGGTCGTGAATTCGTACGCCGCCGCCTCCGAGTGTTGACCAGTCAGTCGGCTCATGAGAGTGGACTTCCCAACAGAGGGGAATCCAATGAAGCCTACTGAAGCGACACCTGTTCTCGCAACGTCGAATCCGCTACCACCACCGCCACCGGAGGATGACGGAGTGAGCAGTTCTCTCTTTAATTTTGCCAATTTGGCTTTCAACTGGCCCAGATGGAAAGACGTTGCCTTATTCTTCTGGGTCTTGGCCATTTCGGCCTCGATGTCCTTGATCTTGTCGACGGTGGTCGCCATCTTGTCTGAAGAGGGTAATTACCGCAAGGAAAGAAAGGGGATTTCGTAACCCAACGTGGGAGACGCTGGGAGCGCAAGGGAAAAGATGTTTTGGGTCAAATTACCCCGTTGGTCCAGACAAGCTCGTATAGTCGAACCGCCAATAGCAGCTGCTGTGTAACGGTCCTTTGAGAATGGTACGACGTCGGCAACAACAATGGTGCGATGATGAGGTTGGACAAGGTCAAATAGCCTTGGTGAGTGAACGTGGGAAAAAAACTTGTGCGTCCAAACAACCCACGTCACCCCTCTCCCCCGCAGTCGCAGGTGCGGACAAAGGCTCCGTGAGGGACCGAGGGCCACCCGCCCAAATTTCCAGGTTAGGCGGCAGAAACAGGGGCCGAGGGGCGGCCCTCGGGCAGATGACACCCCCTTCGGGTAGATTCTTTAGGGGTCATTTAGGGAGACATATGCTGGTATTGGCGCTCACAGGCCTAGACTCCCATGTTTCTGCAAGGTAATTAGGTGACACAGACAAGGGCACCCAGGCGAACCGATGGTTGGAGCGAAATCAACTGCTTGAAACCCGAGTCATGTGCATTCCCCACAACAATCCCAATCCCAATTCCGATAACAGAATATCCCCTTTGTTCAATGTTGGGGCTGCACCGTCCAAGATCAATGAGTGAGGCGGCACGGGATCTGCTTGTATGGAGTAGATACGAGGCACCCACCCAACACTCTCGGCAGACCACCAGGGCTTGACTGTTCAGGAAGTTCTCATATGCTCTCCCGTAGAAGTCTCCCACCAGACATTTGATCCACCGTATTATGGCGTGATTGAAGCTAACCTTCAATTTCATGTCCTCAACCAGTGGGTGACCAGAGACGACAGCCTTGTCTCTTTTTAGTGTTTGTTTACCTATATCATCTTTTATTACACCTTCATCTCCTTCTAGCAAGAAATTTCTGAGCAATTGTAAGTTCAATTCCCTCCAGGACACGCCCATTTTCGGGGACCTTAAGCTGCGGTGACCTTACTGCGGATCCCCGAGATAGCCGAACACCGCTCAGAATAGCAATCAGGCGTGACCACTGGCTCTCCAGCAGCACGAAGCTTAAGGGTCGCGGGCCATTGGAGTCACCAACTGGTGCACGCAAACTGAATTAGCATGACGCGGAATCCTTATCATTTTACGTTGGATATTTTCATTGGAAGATTTAGCTCCCACTTGATCAGGGTCAAGCAGAGCGCCCTGTGAAGCCTACCATCAGCGAGCAACTTAAGGGAGCTTCACCGCCCCCTCAGGTTTGTTCATTCTCTAGATCCGTTGTTCTCATCTATTATCGTCTTGATTATCATCTCTCCCACATCGTCCGTTCGGTCTCTTTTCATATTCCCCCTCAGTGGCTTCCTCAACCATTTCATCACAATGCTATCTTATCAACCGCCTGCCCTGCCCACTCCAGATATCTACGCAGCACATCGCCAGGAAAAGCTGAACCTCATCAATACATCCGACGACTTTCACCACCTAGTGAGAGCCCTGTCGGATGTGCTTGGCCCGTCATCCGGCATTGACTCTGCTGACGTAGATGAAAATGACCTCATTCGTTTGATGCAGGAGTATACCTCAGACGAAGCACAATGGCAGCAATACGCCTTTGCCGACACATCCCGGAACTACACCAGAAATCTGGTCGATGAAGGAAACGGGAAGTCAAATTTGCTCATCGTGGTATGGAATCCCGGGCGATGCAGCCCTATTCATGACCATGCAGATGCCCACTGCGTCATGAAGCTTTTGAAGGGCTCCCTCAAGGAGGTCCTCTACGACAAACCCCATTGCACTACCAACTCGACCGGATCCTCCGGTTCAGTGACTCCTCCGCGTGTTGTCAAAGAGACCATCTTCTCCGAGAATGAGGTCACCTATATCTCTGATAACATCGGTCTACACAAGATATGCAATGTGTCCGACACGGAGCCTGCAGTCTCTCTTCACCTCTACACCCCTCCCCACGCAGCCAACTTCGGTTTCAACTTGTTCGATGAGAGTACAGGAAAACAGACCCATGTCAAGCAGGCTGGATTTTACTCAGATCGTGGGATCGTGGTGGAGAAGTCCAAGTATGGTGCCTTTTGAATTTGGGTTGTGCTGTGGCAGCATGGGACGATTCGGCGTTATTGGAGTTCAACAATTTGACTACGGATTTAATATGTAACGCTGCCGAATCAATGACCCAGGGGTTATTCGGAGTGTCTGAAGCGATCCTCAGCGGCTGTCACATTGGTAATCGAAGCACTGGAGCAATCAAACCCATTGAAGTTGATTGCTCAAGGCCAAGACTGCTACGAAAGCTACGAAATGTGCAAAGTATCCCATGTGTACCGATTAAACCACATGAGAGGCATGGATCCGGATGACGGTTGGTCTTGCTATCCATGTCCCACCCTCTACCTTAACGCAAGCTGGGCATTTTGGGTTTATCATCTGCTTTCCTATGACTCGGCAATTTTTGGATGCTGGCACCTAGCTGGCACCTAGCTGGTGCCTGAGTGCTGAGCTCATAGAGTTTTGGGAGAAAGGACGTTGTCGACAACCGGGACAGAATTATGACGCAGCATTTATCTAATCCTGCCCCTTGAGCCCGTGATATCAAATTATGAAACATTCGATGGGAGGGCAGGGCCTGGTGTTAGGGGATGAATATTGTCTTGATGAAGGAACCTTCATACGCCTATAGCATCTGTTTTTCAAGTCGCTCAGACGGCGATTTTCTATCAAATATAGTAATTCTAAAGGAATCACCACATCCAAAGCCATCCAGCACCTCCTTGATACATATTATAATTTAGAAGTCCTCCCATAAGATTTGACCCAGTTGTAAGTTTTGCACAAAGTTTCTTCAATTATTTCGGGCATAATGTACGGATAAAACAACACATGCGTTACCAAATGCAGATTATAATAATGAACGGGAATAAATAAGGTGGGACGTTGAACGCGGAGCCCGTTGAAGATACCCAGGAGGACGATCAGTTCAGATGGTCCGAACGAGATTGCGATGCCAAGCCTTCTCTTGAAGCAAAAGAGGTCGTTTGTTGATGGATCAGTGTTAAGCGAAGGTCGCCCCGAAATCTGTAGCAATTACCCATCTTCCCTCGCATCCTTGCCTCTATAATCGCTTCAGCAACATATCTCAGTATCATATCCGCTCGTTATGGTCCATTGCTCCTGATATCTTGCATCTTCCCACGCGAAATCCACGTCTACACGCCTTTTAACCACGCGAGACTCGCCGAACGATCCTCCCACATCTTAGCCGGTGCCCCTGCAGACCGCTTTCTGCACGCCCCCTCAAGCGAGTCGAACTCCCTGCGAACCCAACGTGGGTCCCAGCGCGCGTGGTGATCTGTTGTCTCGATACAAATCTAGCTATTCCTGAATTCTGGATTGCCCTTCCCAGAGAGACCTCCGCATTTGAACGGTCGGTGGCCTCCGCCAATGTACATGGCGCATGCACCCTGATTTGAGGGGACGCCCTTTCTGCGCTTGAATTTCTCGGTAAACTTGAACTACAAGTATGGCTGGACTTGCGGCGGCAGGAGCAACGACTCTGGTTGGAGGTGGGTCGAGACAGCAACCGGACTTCAACATGAATATGATTGGATCCACGCAAGAGGTATGTTGGAATGTGCACCGTCACACGGCAAACGCGCGTTGACAGGACTGACGTTTATGGCTTTACAAGAACTCCGTTTCCATCAAGAACCGCCCTACAGGCTCTCGCCAGAATTCTAATGCATCGTCGCGCATGCCTCTAACTAACGTCGCTCCCAACCGCAAAGACAGTGGTACTACAAATGGAAGGGTCCTTCATAATAGGGTTGAAGAGATAGGCCAGCAGGAGGGAACTCTGGTGCGAAGTGGAAGTGAATCCGACAGTCTACTGGATCTGTACAGAAGTAATCCAAGCAGCGGCAACGTCAGCCAAAAAGCCATCGATAATGATATCCCCGAGAACATGTATCGTCCTCAGGAAGATGATCCTGATGGCTGGATACATCGAGATAAGCTGGCTAAGATCGAGAGCGAGGAATTACAAGCTGCGGGTCTGAGCCTGGCCAGTGCTAGACGCAATGGGCCCAAGAGCGTGAAGAGAGACGCAAGCTCGGGTCGGCGAAGTGAAGATAAAAATGGATATGATGCTCGGCCAAGCGATGTGGATGGCGGAAAACAACGACTCGCGGAACCCGTGGAAGAAGAGGAAGATGATCAACCCAACTGGGACTTCCGTACACCTGAAGAGATTGCTGCGGATCATTCCTCACAGGTTTACTTGACTCCCATTGCAAGGAAGTCCGGTTCCAAGATACCAGTCTTGACCACCAGCCCTCTCCCGATACCCCAAGAACGCATCGAAAGAGACACCCCACTAGTACGAAAACGAACAATCAGCGATGGCATGAGTCCAGAGGATGGAATCCCCGTTCTCAAGAGCCGAACGCGGAGAGGAAGCTCAGGCAGTCAACCGCTGGCGCAAGATGATAATGAGTATCTATCTGTCACCCCGGTAACAACAAATAGCAAACCTCAGACACAAAAATCAGTATCACCGACCAAGACGAAGACAAAACCTGGCCAGCCATCACCTCCAGGAACTTCGGCTGGCCGCAAAACCTCAGGAACGACACGAAAGCCCTCAACCAACAACAAGACCGGCACAACACCCTCTCCCAATACCCGGCCCGGAACAAGATCCGGGGAACTGGACCGACCAAAAACCGCAGTAAATAGACCAGAAGGAGATCCACCCTGGTTAGCCACGATGTACAAACCGGATCCGCGACTTCCTCCAGACGAGCAAATCATTCCCACACACGCACGGCGGCAGCAACAAGCGCAATGGGACGAGGATGGCGCCATCCCAAGAACCTACGATCGCAATTTCTCACCCTTGGAGATCCATTCGCCGAATGGGCTCGTGAACCCTCATTCTCCAAACCTTGCTTCCGCTCCATCACCAAACCCCGGGAAAACCCAAGACACGAATGCCTGGCCACTGAAGTCAGTACCCAGCGTGAGGAATTCTGTTAATGGCAGACCTGGCACGGGCGGCAGTTCCAATGCCGGATACAGCACGATGCCGCGCGTTCAGAGTCCAGCGATAATCCAGAGCCCCCGGATGGGCAGCATATCGTCGACGCCAGGCCAACCTCCTCAGAGCGCCAGACTACAAGTCCAACGGTTGGAACACAACGACATGGACGAGAAGGTCAAGGACAAGGGCTGCGGTTGCTGTGTCGTCATGTGACACCTTTCGTTGAGCGCCCTCGCCCCCCCCCCCAACACCTGCTGGCTCAAAGAAAATTTTCCTTTTTCTCTCTTTTTTAACTATGTCGCTTTTTCCCTCATTGTGTACACGAACTCGGAGTCAGATTTTCATTTGTCTGAATGGTGGTTGTTTGGTTATGCTGAGCTCCGTCCCCTTTCTCTTTTCCTCTCTCTCTTGTGACAGCACTTTTAGCGGGAAAGCGGTCTCACAAACAAACTGGGGAATTGAATTTAATTGATTGACTTGTATCAAAGGTGTGTTTTTGACTAAGTTGAGGTGTTTCTTTGATAAGGATGGTTCCGGCGAGGTAGCAGCAGCAGATTGGTTGTCTTGAAATCGAGCACGTTCAAAATAACTTCCCTTTTTTCGATAGCCAGAGGATGCGAGCGGGATGGCATGAGGATTGATGGACGGTTTTGTGATTCAGGAGAATTATTCCAGAGAACAGAGAAAGCAAAAGCGGACGTCCTAAACACGATGATGTCTGGGGGAAATGGGCGACAAGAGTGCGTCTCCTCCAGTAGTGATATGTTTACCGCTAGGCTAGCTGAGGCTTGGAGCTATGCAGGGAACAAAGGAGAAGCAGTGTACACTGAGATAGACTGGATGCAATGGCCAGAACGAAGAAAGCAGCCAGAGTTGATTCCAGCATGGAATAGGACCTAAGTGACAGGCTGACTTCAATCAAAGGTTCTTCCCGTCCGAGAAAAAATCAATTACACGATAGGGTACCTTGCAAGGTCTCAATTCTTCATCATATTTAGGACATCCTTGCTCAAGTCGGATGGTTCGTTTGTTCGTTTGGCTTTTCGCTGTAGGCTGCTGTCTGCCATAGTAGTACGATCCAAGTTTGACACCGTGAAACTAATCATGAAGTTGAGCAACGTTCGGCATCTAGCAAGTAGAGATATCCTCCTAGCCCTTGCTATCACTATGTTTGGCTAGGTGGGATAACGGGTTGTCCGTGACCAATGGATAGGAGCAGATAGGTGAATCGGAGTGGTGGAATTGACGTCGTCGTTGCCGGAACTGAACTGCCAAGATTGCAGAGTATTATCAACGTCCATCGTGTCATCGGTGGGACTACGGGCTGCAGTCATGGAGACGAGCGACTTGTTCAGAGTCTTTACGGGAGAGATCCCGATGCAAGTTCCGCAGGACTGCATGCTTGACGAGGGCGTTCGTCCTGATATTCTCAGCCATCTGAGTGAACTCTTTACTCTACACACTGGAGGCCTTTGTCGACCTCTGCATCATGAGCGAATGCGGATCGTCTATCGGGGTGAGTCAATGTCAAAGGATCAAGTGGAATAGTCATCAATTCTTTCAAATCTTGTGTTTGAACATGCCCTGAAACCACTTCAACATTCTGTGCAACTTGTAATCCCAGCGGTGTAAACTGTGAAATGAACCATTCTTGGGGGCTCGGTGGAACCAACTTTCATTCCTGAGAGGCCGAGTGGCATTAACAGCCACGTATTCCAGATGGAGGGACCATTGAAACGGATACCGGGCTGTGGGACACCCTTCTAATTGATCATGTCTGTACCCCACAGCCTATCATAGGCTGCTATTCATTCAGCACCAGGCAGACATCTCTCATACCTTCTTCATAGCGTCAGCGTCAAGGACGTCTTTCCTCTAGGATCCTTGATTCTAGCTGCCGCTTCGTCATCGGTCAGTTGCTTCTTGAAGTAGATTGTTTCGAGATGGTCCATAGTGTACCCCTTCAGCACATCCTTACTCGTACTTCCATCGACCTTTGCGCTCATGGCCTCCAGACATCTTGCTTAAATGTCGCCCTGGAGGCTCTGGGTAGTTTTGTGACCAATCCTAGCGTCAAAGTCCAAGGGACTCTCGATTTATATAGGCCAAGGAGTGCTACTTACGGGTTTGGTGGGGTCAGCCGGGTCGGCAATGATATCACCCATGCAAATAAACGTGCCGGGATGGTAGTTGAGGTTCGGGGACAGGATGTCAGTCTTCACATTAGGCATTGGCCTAGCAATCGCGATATAATGGATCGCTTAACCATAATTCAGGGGAGATCCTCCGGTTTGAAAACGAAGTAGCTGTTTTTCAGGCTGGAGAAGACATGATGCGGCTGGGCCAGTCTGGCATTGCGTGATGGATGAATCTGGTTGGGAAGGCAGCTCTGGGTGTTTGTGGCTGGCGTTTCCCTGGAATGGAGCATTGGCGCTTGCACATGGATCCTCGACGAGGCTCTCCGATCGATAACAGTCAAGTTTAAACAACAGTGTCTTCAAACGGGCGGTGATTCAAACGCAGATCTTGATACCCATTGGAAATCTTGACCAGGAGGTGGGAAGTTTCCAGCTCGAACTTTTCATTGAACTAAAATGGAGACCATGGCATCAAAAAGCATTGAGTGCATATTCGAGAGCTCACCGAGACACTCCAAGATAGGTTTAACGTGCGAACTCCTTCTTTCTCGTTTCCCGCGGAATATTATCTCAACGTTGTGCAATCCACCTTCGGTTAATATTTCGCGATGATAGATGGAGTGGATATAGCGGCGTAAATTATCCACTGACTAAGGAGTCTAAGGACCTATTTTAGTGGCTAGCGTTAAACCAGCGAGAGGGCTAACCCTAAGATAACCTCATCGGTATTCACGTGACGTCTCTATCGGGCGCTTCTGGGCGAGCTGCTCCTGCCGCTTCTGCTTAGCGATCACATCATCTCCTCAGTTGTCGTCATTCCCCGACCGAACACCCAATTTTGTGCCTCAAGATTTGTCAATCGCCCTCATCAACTCCAATTCTCTCATACCGACCCCATTCCGACCTTTGATTCTCGTCTTCCATTATTCGATCCTTCCAGAGAAATCTGTCAAACCCTTGCACACCTAGACTAGACCATTCCTACCATTATTAAACAAGACCGACACAGGACGCCTATTTGGTGGTACTTCGCCTACATAATTACATCGCATATAAAGATCCTCGCCCCTCCACCATACACCAGCTCCCTTCCATCACATTTGAACACAATACCGCAACCATAGCTTCCTCGATCTTCAACTCGTTAAAAGTCGCAACTCGCACATTCTTCACCGGACCAAATATCAGCCCCGCAGCCATGTCCGCCGCAAAGCAAAAGGCTCAGCAGATCATCGCCCAGAACGGCGTCGTGGTCTTCTCCAAGTCCTACTGTCCCTACTGTCGCGCCAGCAAGGCCCTTCTGAATGAGAAGCACGCCAAGTACTTCTTGATGGAGTTGGACGAAGTTGGTATGTGTTATTGAATCCCCCTAGATACAATGTTCGTTCACGTGCTAATTCCATGTCGTTCGCAGAGGATGGAGCCGCCATTCAAGACGCCCTCGAGGAAATCACTGGACAGCGCAGCGTTCCCAACATCTTTATCGCCCAGCAACACATCGGTGGCAACTCGGATCTTCAGGCAAAGAAGAACGTTTTGGACAACCTTTTGGAGAGCGCAGGTGCCATCTAGATTTTAGCCCCGCCAACATATAATCGTCATGTATAGATTTCAGAGTTCATCGGCATGGATCAGGGGCAGATATATGTTGCGAGCGTTACGTCTAAGGGGGCACGAAACTATAACAACGCTCACCCCCGAAACCACTCGTGCTTCGACAACCCTTGGGGGTTGGTTGTCAACGATTTCATTAACAGGCTCGCAACACGATGGTCGACGTTGCTCCTGGTAGTCAGCCATTTGAACCATGAGACAAGAAATAGAAAATAAAAAAAAAAACGATTCCACATTTTCATCACGTCTTTCGGAAGTTGGACAATATCTGTGCGCTCAACTCGATTTTAGGTGTTTCTACTAATCCGATCGGCCTGAGGTTGTCATAACGCGAGCCAACATCATGGAAGGGAGGGCCACGGTTGTGACACCCACTCAGCCAGCCAAGAAAGTTGGCACACAGTGAATGAATATTCAACAAACAGCGCGCGCGAGGAACTTTCGTTTGGCCCTCCCCAAAAGCCACCGTGGAGTAAGTAATTGTTCCCCCGTGGCAGTCAACGGCATCGAGGTCAAACAACAAACATTGGGAATCTATAAATTCGTAGGGCGACCGAGGCGCGAGTACTAGTAGTCAGTCGACCAGACGGCGCTCTGGGTGGTACTTTCTTGAATGTCGTCGATAGAGATGGAAAACACTCCACACGAGACCCCACGTCGCTAGTCACAGTGCAGTACGCAGACGGACCAATTACATTACATTACATACCTAGGTAAGTGTGCTCTGCTCCTCATTCTTGAGACAAAGGCTGAGAGCGTAAAGGGGGCGGGAGGGGGGGGGGGGAAGGGGAAACGAGAAGAGCAGGGAGGGGGCGGGGGCCCCAGGGGCGGTGGGAAGGGCCCCCCCGCCAGAAAACTCTTCGCTGGTGGGCGAACCAGCCCACCCCAAC
>Ga0105239_10003809_pt1 | contig 18339 bp, 13 predicted proteins | sample KBSC44metaG_FD_92761 | JGI IMG/M metagenome (GOLD analysis project Ga0105239, IMG submission 92761) | Corn rhizosphere microbial communities from Kellogg Biological Station, Michigan, USA - KBS C4-4 metaG | ecosystem: Host-associated > Plants > Roots > Rhizosphere > Soil | place: Michigan, USA...
CTTACATAAGTAGTGTTATACCTGAAGCGTATGTTGGCATTAATTTCAATCTTGAATGATTCGCGTGTTTCTACCTTGCGTGGAAAATAGGTAAAACGCATCTCAATCGTGTTAAAGACGAAGTTCTCATTTCTTGTTCTTACACCTCCGCCAAGGCCGTAATACATGCCCGATTTAAAAAGATTTTCCGCGGGTGTAAGCAATGCTGCATCTGCAAACGTAAATGGAGCAAACTTAAAACCAAAGACTTTGTATTTAAGAAAAAGATAGGTTTCTGAATGAAGGCTTATTCTTTGCCTACCTCTTGCAGAATCAGACCCGAATGAACGTATTCCAAAAGTGTTATTAATGCCCAGCGGGTCAAGGCCAACCCTGTTAAACTGCCTTGTAAAAGAGAAGCGCATATATTGCCTCAACTTAATGTTGTTGTATTCCACCAGCTTGCTGAAAAGGCTTGCACCTGCAAGAATGCTGGCATCTTCCATTTTACCTTTTCTAAAAAAACCTTCTGTCCTTAAAAAGTATTGAATCACATTACCGGCAGGCGTAACAGTGTATTTATTCGCATCTATTCCTGTATAAAGTCTTTCAAGGTATAGCTGTTTATACCAGCCTGTCGTTAAGGCAACATTGTAGCCATAAGGCACGTCTTCTGTGGTACCAAAACCAAACAGGTAATTGGTCTTATAAAATTTCTGGCTGAAAAAAGTAAATCTTGCAAGTATCGCCTGCCTGTTGTTATACCTGAAATACAATGAATCGCCCACCTGCTTTGGCACCTCTGTAAAATGATAATTAAAATAGCGCAGGCTTATGAATTGCCTTGCACTGATAGAATTATCATTCAAATGATTTTTGATGTTAAGATTATAGCCAATCCATGCATCATAATTATGAAAACGGTAATTGTAAAAAAGACTGTCGGGTTTGTTGTAATGATTCACTGTTTTTGTACGGCCATAATACAGTGCTCCCGCAAAATGTGAGTACTGTGAAAAGAGGGGCCTTTCAAGCCTGAAAAAATAAATATGCTCATTAGGATCGCCATCCCGCAGGTTGGTTTTTATCTGCGAATAGCCTGCGCTTGCATTGATGAAAGTATTGGCAATATTGTTATGACTGTAAAAAATATCATAACCAAAACCAGGCGTGCGGTTGCTTTCTGCAAGTGCCGTAAATCTTATCCTTTCACCCCAGCCACGCACGTTGGCATCTGATATATTGCCCTTAAATTTTCCGGCGCTTAATTCACTAAGCTCACCGGTAATGCTGAACAAATCTTTTGTGATTACTTCCAGGTCCACAGAATCTGGTTCGCCTTCAATTGGCTTTACCAGTATACGTGCATCCTGCATAAATTCAAGTGAGCGGATATGCCGCTCATTATCTGCCACCATAAACGGGTCAAGCGCTGTTTTTTCTTTTATAAAAAGATTATTATGTATTACCCATTCACGTGTGTTACGGTGCAGGCTGTTTAAAAGCTTTGTGCCGAAGTAATCGCTTTTTTTAGAGGTGTCTGTGAAAGACTGATCAAACCCGAACTCTTTAATGGTAATATGCCTTATGCCTTTCCCTTTAAACGGGAGATACGGAGCCTCACTTTTATTAACAATTACGGCTTGCTGGTTAACAGTATCTGGTGTTCTTTTAAAAGCATTAACGGCAAAACCGAAAATGTTGAAGTTTTTCTTACGCCCATTTTCCTGTGTAGTGTCTTTTTGCTGTGCACTTACCACCATGCAAACAAAAAGGCACGGCAATAAAAGAATACAAAGACATTTTACAGTTGGCATTAATTCATGTTATATGTTTGTTGTTGCATAAATCATTCCGTATAAAACAGTTTGTTTTGCAGTGCGTAGAGTGTATGCAACTTCAAAAGTTAAATATAGATAAGCCGCCGCAGCTTCTGTTCAATTAAAGGTGCATAGTTGCTAATTTTGCAAAGTTTTTACAGGTAAATAAAGTGATATGAAATACCAGGTTGGCGATGATATTATTGTTTTGCACAGCAACGAAGAAGGGAAAGTAATTGAAATAATCAATGAGAAGATGGTGATGATTGAAGTACGCGGGGTAAAATTTCCGGCTTATATGGACCAGATTGACTTCCCTTATTTTCACCGGTTTACAAAAAAGAAGGTTGTAGAGGAAAAGAAGCCGGTGAAGCAATATGTGGACAATATTCCCAAAGAAAAACCTACCCCTAATAAAATAAAAGTTGAAGAAGGCGTATGGCTTTCTTTTTTACCAAAGTTTGGGTTGGATGACTTTAATGATGAGGTGGTGGAACTGTTTAAAGTGTACCTCGTAAATAAAACCGAAAAGGCCTACAAATTTATATACAGGCAGCAATTTTTTGGCAACACTGATTTTGAATTAAGAAATGAAGTGCTTGCTTTCCAGGATTTTTACCTGCACGATGTGCCTTTTGAAAATTTGAATGATAATCCCACTTTTGCGTTTGAATTTTCACTGGTTACGCCTGAAAAGAAAAAGGCGGAGTTTTACGAAGCGAGTGTAAAACTAAAAGCGAAACAGGTATTTACACGCATTGAAGAAATGAAAGAAAGTAATAAGCCTGTAATTGCTTATGAGCTTTTTAAAAATTATCCTGACAGGGCAGAAGATGATAAGGTTGATTTAAGTGTGCTTGCATCAAAAGGATATCATGTGTATGATGCATCCAAAGCAAAGAAGCCTTTGGAACCTGCAAGAACTGTGGTCGATTTACATATTGAAAAGCTGATGAATGATTTTACACATCTCAGCAACTTTGAAATTCTATCCATACAATTAAAAGAGTTTGAAAAATGGTATGAGCTTGCAGTGGCGCACTATCAGCCTTCGCTGGTTGTAATCCATGGGGTGGGAAGCGGCAGGCTGCGTGATGAAATTCATGATATTCTTAAAACAAGGAAAGAAGTAAAGACCTTTATCAATCAGTATGATCCCCGCTTTGGGTATGGCGCTACGGAAATTTTCTTTCAGTATTGAGATGGGAAGTTGATAAGAGATATTTCCTTAGTGCTTAAAACTTTCTTTTATCATATCTCTTTTTTGTTTGGATACAGGCACCTGTGTTTTGTCTTCCAACAATAAATAGCCACCGTCTTCTTTTACCCAGCTCCTGATATATTTTTTATTAACGAGGTGCGACTGGTGGCTGCGGATAAATCCATAATCCTGCAACAACTCTTCAAACTCATAAATAGGTTTGGAGACAAGTATTTTTTCTCCGTCGCTTAAGTAAAAAGTAGTGTAGTTGTTAGATGATTCGCAACGTACAACCTGCGACGGTTTAATAAACCTGGTTTCTTTGGCTGTAGGCAATGCTATACGATGTTCTTCTTTATCTTGCTGTTGCTGTAAAAGAGCAATCAGGTTTTCGAGCTGCAGGTTTTGCTTCTTCCTGTTTTGTATCGTCAGCACCCTGTTTACAGCGTGTACAAGCTCTTGTGTATTTACCGGTTTTAAGAGATAATCAATCGCAGAAAATTTTACAGCCTGTATTCCATATCTGTCATAGGCTGTGACAAAAATGATTTCAAATTCATAATCAGGTAATGATTTTAATAAATCAAACCCGTTTTCTCCGGGCATTTGTATATCAAGAAAAAGCAGGTGTGGCCTGTGTTTAAGAAGTAGCTCCCTGCCTTCATTTGCATCTGATGCAGTCGCAACAATATTCACTTCAGGGCAATGCAATTGTAACAATTGCCGCAGGTTGGTAATATTATTTATTTCATCATCTACAATTATTGCATTAATCATGCTAGCCAGTTTTGAAACGTTAAATGTACTGTTGTTCCTGCATCACTTGTCAATTCTAAAATGATAGGTTGTGTTTTACTGTGCTGGTTAAGTAATTGAATACGATCTTTTGTCAATTTTAAACCAAAGCCATCTTTTGAATCTTCACTAAAACCTTTGCCGTTGTCTTTTATATCAATGCAAAAATCTTTTCCATTCGCAAAGAAATTAATGTCCAATCTGCCTTCGTTTTTAAATGAAGCGATGCCATGCTTAATTGCGTTTTCAATCAGCGGTTGTATTAGCAATGAAGGCATATCTATTTCGCTTGTATTTAGCTGATCATGTATGTTAATTGAGTAAGTAAAACCAAAACGCAGTTGCTCCAGCTTTATATAAGTTTCTAGAATTTTTATTTCCTGCACCAACGGAATAAAATCTTTGTCGTTATTTTTTAGTGACTCTCTTAAGATGGCGCTAAACTCTGCAAGATATTGGTTGGCTCTCTCATTCTCATGACTGTTAACCAATCCCTGGATAGAGCTTAATGCATTAAAAATAAAATGTGGATTAAGTTGTGAGCGAAGCTGTTTTAAATCCATTTCAGCTTTTTCACGTTCCACCTGCGCTTTTTTCAACTGGCGCTTTTGCTTTGCTGTGCGAAATAGTAATAGGATAAAACCGAAAAAAGCAGCCACGAGGCTGCCTGAAATAATTTTAAATAGCGTTGTTTGATGCCATGCCGCTTTTATCTCAAAAGGATACTCTGTAACGTTTTGCCGCTGCATTTTAAACCTTATCTGTAACTTGTAATCCCCGGGCGGAAGATTCTTTAACCAAATAAGATTGTTGTCATAATCGTTCGGCTTCCATTGTACATAGTCGCTCCCATCTTTTATCAATGTATATTCTATTGCTGCCCTTTTATAAACATTTGCGGAGAGATAAAAGATGATGCTGTTTTCTTCCGGTTTTAATACCAGCTTTTTAGGTAATCCGCCTTCGCCAATCTGATCTGCTGTATATTTTTTTTGCCACTTCTTCAATTCGTCACTGCTTATTCCTTTATATGATTCTTTCATCCTGGCGAAAAGTTCGTTCATCTCATCTCCCATGTATATATTGGCGATGTGAGGCTTCACCTGTTTCCAGTAAACGGCAGAGCTATAAATATTGTTTGTATTGTTTTTCTTTCTTAATTCAACCAGTAAGAAATTTCCCCAGGAAGTTTTATAACCACCTAAAAAGGCAAATCCTTTTTTGAAGTTATTGAGTGAAAAGGAAACATCACTGAATGCGGTAATCTTGCTCCATGGTTTCATTTCACTGGTGCCATTTACCAATACGCGGTATTCAAATTCTGATGCATTGCTGGCATACACGCCCGGAACGAGAAAGAAAACTTCCGAAGAATCATAGGTATAAAGTTTTTGTATGTTATTCGCCAGGTTAGATTTAAACCTGTATAAGGAGCCGCTGTAAGTCATATCAAGTTCATTGCGTTCGTCTGCGTCTCCAAAACTGTACACGCCATTGTATGGTATGGCGGTAACTATGCCGAGCATGGTGCGCTCATTGCCGCTGCCAATGAAAGAAGTGGAATAATTATTCCATTCGATAGGTGTTTTGCCGTCGTCCCATTTTACCTGGGCATTGCTTTGCCAGGAGACAAACAAAAGCAGCAGGAGAATAATTGTTTTTTGCATGTGGTTTAATTTATAACAAATCTCCACCTGTCAGAGAACGGTTATGGGCCATAATGTGAATCGGCTGCGATTGATTGTGCATTTAAACTTCTTTGCTGTGAATGTAAAAGATTAAATTATTACTTCTGTCCGGCAATTAAATAATTGGTTAAAAGCATTACTTATCGTTTGTTAATAACGTTGCCAATTGCTGCAGCACGTTTAAACAAACTTCAAGCTTTTTATCTGCGGACAGAACCTCCATTGGCTGCGCTGTTTCAAGCTTTACTTTTATATTTCTTAAATAATCAGTAAAGTTGATGAATGCCTTTATGGAGGGCAGTCCCGGGAGGATTTTTTTGATATGATTGAACTGGTAAAAAGATAATTTATTAATTGCTTTTTGAATGATATGATCGCCGAAATCTATCAGTGCATATTCTTTTATTGTTGATTGTGCGATGGCAGTAACATTACTGAAAATATTATCCGAAATAGTTTGATCTGTACTCAATTTTACATTAACGACCTGTTGACTAAGTGATAACTTTTTTGGCGTTGGCTTCTCTCTTTTTTCTTTTGTGCTAACAGGCACGATTGCTTTTGCATGATTTTTTTCTTCGTTTGCTTCGGCCTTAATACCTGTCTCTTCCAGTGCCGTATTCAGTTCCTGGATATATGTTGGATTGTACACACTATGGTAATACAATTCTTCGCCTATTCTTAATTCGTGATTACGATTATCATCAAATTTTCTGCGATGATAGGACTGTGTATCCCGGATGCGGAAAGGAAAATATCTTGCACCCCTTCCTATCAATTGGGCCTCAGCCATTGTCGTTTTACCGGGTGAACCATTTTTATTGTCCTTCGTGTTGTACAGCCTTACTATGTCAAACAAGTTTAGTACATCCCAGCCTTCATTAAGTTTATCAACAGCAAAGACAGCCCTGTATTCATTGGCCTCATCTTCAAGTGAATTAATGGCCAATTGCTTTTGAGTTGTTTCCTCTTTGCTGTTAACTGATATTAATTTTTCCTGCGAGAAATCTTCCTGTAATTCAGTTATAAGATTATCTATACTTATGCTTCTTGTTTTAAAATAGTCAAATGCTTTTTCTATCACCGTGCCTTTGCCGGCGGCATATGTTCTTTCCAAATCAGCTTCATTCAAATGAGTTAGCTTGTAGCTAAACTCTTCATAAAAAGACTGACTTTCTTTAATTGTTTTGCTTTTAAAAAGTATCACGGGCTTAACCGGCTTTTTATATTGCTCAAACAACTTACGCCTGTACTGGCTTAAAATAACTGCTTGCAGCGCACGTTCAAAAGGGGGGAGGCCAGACTGTAATACTTTTACTTCTTTTGAATAGCCATCAAGCCTGAATTGTTTCAGGGAATAATCAAAAATCAACTTGCCGCTGTATTTTTTTTGAATGGCTGGATGATGCATGTCCGCTGTTGCTGTAAACTCTAGCAAAAGGTTACCCGCATTTGCCCGGAAAATACGATTGATAGTGCCTTCCCAACTTATGATAGTTTCTTTGTCTTCGGCATTTAGCTCACTGCTCTTTTTAGTTTCGGCGTTGATATGATGCGCCTCATCTGAAATAAAAATAATCTCATTGTTTTCAAAATCGTCGTAAGTAAGACTGTTTTCCTTAGGCGCATTTAATTTTAGATGCAGGCCCTGGATGGTAGAAAAAACAAGATTTATATCCTGCGGATTAGCCGCCTGGAAATTGTTTACTTCTTTTATTTTTATTTGAGTGCCATCAACAACAATTTTATCAGCAAACAGGTATTTTGATGAAATGCTGTTTAAAAAATTGTCCCTTGTTTTTTCAATGATGTTGGTGCTGTTTACAAAAAATAAAAAATTGCGATAACCTTTTTCATAGAGATATAAAATAAGGCCCGCCATGATGAGCGTTTTGCCACTGCCAGTGGCCATGTGATAAAGCAATTGTGTTGGCGTTTTTTTATTTTTTTGATGATGATAATTTGAATAATAGATAAATCTTCCTAAAGCCTCTTTTTGATAAGGCCGCAATTCAAAACTTTCTTTTAAGTTTTCAATAACACCCGATGATACAAAGGTTTGATAAAACCCTGCTCCATTGTGTTGCTGCACTTCGTTTAATATATCCTGTAATGGTTTGGTCATATTCTAAAACATGAAGCATTAAAACAGTTATTGGTAAAAGCTTTGTATAGCATTATATAAAATTTATCCATTTCTGTATATCTCAACTCTTTGAAATTTTTTGTAAACCGTTTACCAGTATTTTCTGACCCATTAGAAGTTTTTGAATTTAAATAAACGACCCGTTCATTCTTATAATCTTCGTGCCATGCAATAATAAAACCGTTTTCATTTTTACTGCACTGAATAGAAAGGGAAATTTCAGGCTTTTGAATTTTTCTTTCAAACTGTCCGAAAGTGTCGAATTTAAAATTGCCATAGTTTTCATAATAGCTAAACCGCTTTTCAAAGTCGTATAAAATTTTTTGATTGCCGGGCTTGAAAACAATTTCACCATCTTCTCTAAAGTTTTCTGTTGGGGATGGATTCATTGTTATCAGGTTATCAAGAGCTGTTGCGGTTTGGTTGAAAAGGGTACAAAATTTTGACAACGCATCATTGTGATGGCTGTACTTTTCCGGGTGGTACATGATTATAGAATATTTGATTTAGTTTTTGGGTATGGAAATCCACTGCATAGTCAACGTCTTCTATTTCTGAATAAGGCAGGTATAAGAAGTTCTTGTCAAGTATTTCTTTGATGAAATGTTTTTTTTCATTTAACGTTAATGAAGTGAATTCTTTCTGCAATATCTTAAATGGAATCTCTTTTACTCGATAGCTGACAAAACCTTTGCTAAAAACATCTTTGAAAACCTGCGTGACTTCTCTGTCCGTTTTTGCTTGTATTAATTCTGTAATGAAATGTTGATTAATGCTTTTTAATTCAGCATACACAAAGGAACTACCTCCTTTCCAGTTAATGTCGCTGTCTTTACTTATCCCACTTTGATCTCCGCTGATTACATGCTGCAATCGCTTAACACTATCGTTTTCGTCATAAACAAGCTGTTCAATGCCAATAAACCTACGCTTCATTTTTAAAGCAGCGGCAGCAGTTGAACCGCTACCTAAAAAGAAGTCGAGCACAATGTCATTTTCATCGGTGCATAAAGCGATAATTCTTTTCAGTAATTTTTCCGGCTTCTTACCGGCCTTCAGTTCCACACCACCCTCTGAAGAAGGAGTTGCACCAATATCCCACCAGAAATCACTTACCAATGTGCCATAGTATTTATTACCATTTTCTTCCACGATTCTTTCTTTCAACGGAGTTAACATGCCGCCTTTATATACAAGAATTGTTCTGCCATCAGCGGTGATATATTCATCCACCAAATCTTTCTTTTTATTAGCCGCAGCAAATGTTTTAAAGCTATCGCCGGACTTTTGTATGTCTTGCTTTAATGCATAAATATGTTCATTGTTTTCAAGACAATGCTCTTCAAAAGCTGCATAAAAAACATGCTTCTGTTCCTTGGTTAATCCTCTTAAAGTATCCTGGTTAAATAATTTTTTCAGCAGCTCTTTATAAATATCTGTAACAATATATCCGCCCTTTATTTTTTTTACTTCAAGCCGGTAACTGTCATTGTAGGCAATGGCTTTTACATACAAAGGATTGAACTTGTGTAGTGCATTATTTTTGGCATAATACAACAAATGTTCCTTTACTTTAAAGAGCTGTTCGCCACGCATTACATTGATAGCATTAACGCCGCTTTCTGAGCCATTTTTTACAGCGATACATTCTTTAAAATTTTCCCTGCCGAAAATTTCATCACACAACACTTTTAAATAGGCCATCTCTTTATCATCTATTTGTATAAAGATGGCTCCTTCCGGGCGAAGCAGTCTTTTTGCAACTTCCAGCCGGTTCTTCATAAACGTAAGCCACGACGAATGATTGAAGCTATCGTTGTAACGAAAGCTATCATTGCCGGTATTGTAAGGCGGGTCTATGTAAATAAGTTTTATCTTATTTTCAAAAGGTTTTAGCAGCGTATGCATTACCAGGAGATTATTGCCTCTTATAAGATAATTCTCAGAAGCCGATAAATCTTCAACTTTGTTAATGCCATTACTATCATACCTTGTAAAGTTGCATAACGCCTTGGGAGAAAGCAGCCTGTCAATTTCTTCTGGCGCAAGGGATTCGTTCCAAAAAATTTCATCACGCTTTATATCTTCTTTTGTTTGGCCGCCTTCTAAAACGGTGTCTTTATAGGGCCACGCCAAAACGACTTCTTTGTTTTCTGAAATATATTCCCGGCCTGTAAAAAGGCCTATTTTATTTTTGAATGAAGTATAGCTATCAGGAAGAAAAGCTTTATTGCTGATGAATTGCTGAAATTTTATTTTATCAAACACCAGAATGTTCCCTGCTTCCTTAAAAAAATATTGTTTGATTTTTTCATGTTTTAAAAGTAGCTGGAGCAATTGTGGGTCAAGCTGCAAGGCAAGCTCTATAATTTTGTTTTTAAGTAAACTACCATCCGCTACAAGACTTTCATCCTGATATAAAAGATCCTTTAAATCGTCGAATAAGTTTTGCATAGTTTCAAATCGTATCAATTTCAGTCAACAGTGTAGAACTGTGCCATAGCATCAAAAGTATTTAAATAATGTTGTGAAGCTTAAATGTGAGCAAATAAGTTTAGAAGAGATGTTTGAAAAAAATCATCTGCCAATAATGAACAGATGATTTTTTACAACGCAATACTATGTGTTGCCGGCGATTTCACAGGAAATCCTTTCAGCATGAAGGGGTAAGGGGTGAAATGCTTTGCTCTACGGCAATGGAAAAATTAAGGACGAGTTATTTTATCAACAATGTTCTTTCCAGGAACAAAAGGTCATCTTTATCATAATAAGCCTTTACCCAGTTCTTTTCTTTGCTGCCGTGAAGATGAATTGTTGATGGTTTTTTATTTGAGTCTGTATTTTTTTGCTGTGCGAGAAACTGTGCATTGCGAAACTGAAAATGATCCACCAGCCTTATCGCTTCCACAGCAAAAGCTGTTACGGTATCAGCATCCCTTATTTCAAGCAGGTTGTCTCCGTTTCTTTGTTCGGGTGTAAAAGCAAGATTGCTGCTGCCGCAATACACAACAGGGTTGGATCCTTTAAAATCAACTACAACAAATTTATGGTGAACGCTAATTCCCGGGATGTCATTTTCCTTGTCAAAGGGAGGTGGTAAAATAAACTGTCCGGGTCTGCCTGCAATTCTTACACCTCTCTTACTGTCTGGTTTGTATAAAAAGATTTTTGTTTTATCGCCAATGGTATCAGTAATACCATAAGTAAAAATTTTATCACTTTTTACTTGCTCCATTACGGCATCCAGGATAGAACTCTGGCTGCTATCTTTCATAATAGCAAATAGTACATCGCTTTTTGCTTGTAAGATTCTGTCGTGTATAAGCTTGAAAAATTTTTCTGCGACGGTTTTGGAATGGGGTGAAAAACGGATAGTGATATCGGGTATTTTTACTTTGGTGAACAGGGAATCATTTATTGCAAATTCTGTTTTGCTAAACTCATCCATAAGGCTTTGGCTAAAGCATTTATCAAATACATTTTCATAAAGCTTCGCTACCTCTTTATCAGTAAATACCAACACATGATTTGCATTAATGTAGATGCCATTCGTGGAAAAATTAGTAGAGCCGGTTAATACTTTACATGGTTTGCCTTTTAATTTTTGTATAAACACTTTTGAATGGGCCAATGCTTTAAAACATCCCCTTGCAAGAGTTTTGTTATCCGCGGCTTGTTCGTTGTAAAGAGCAGCAAATTTTATTTCAAACCTACCAGCTTTTGTGTGGCCATCAGAATTATCTAATATCACCCTTGCTCTTCCTTCTTTAGCAAGTTTTATAATCGTGTCACAAATAACAGGCTCATCAAGGTCAAAAGCAAATACATCCAGTGACAAATCTTTATTTGCCAGTGTTTCCTGCAGTAATTCTATTAATCTTTCCCGTGCCTGCCAACCAAGCCAGCGATGCTGGTCCTCAAAAGTATAATCAGCGAGTGCCGGGTTTTTCTTTTTATCAACATCGCGTGGACCACTTTTAGCCTGAATATCAAAAATGAGATCTGTTTTATTGGGCCTGGTATTATTATTGAGACCAAAATGTCTTGAATAAGCCTGTGACTCAATAAAGCCTCTTGTAAAACCTATTTGAAAATTTCCTTTTCTAAAAGGACTTATGTCAAAAGAAAATTTTACAGTTAACGAATGGTCAAGAGGTTGTAGCATATCATCAACCAGGTAGCGTGGTGTTATTTCATAAACGTATTTCCCAAAAATCATTAGGTTGATGTTGTGATTGGTAGCTGGTGTGTGTACCCACCTGAATTTTTGAATGGGGAAAAGATCTGTGGTAATAAATTTTACTTTTTTCAGGTCGATATTATTCTTCTTAAGCACATCATCATCATAGGTAAACCTGTTAAATAAGAAAAATGGTTTTCGTTCAGGGCCGCCTGGATCTGAAGGAGGTGTAACGCGAATGGTAAAACCAGTAAAATTTTCGATAAGTGATTTATCAAGATTCATGGCTAAAAGGGTCATTGCATCCCCCTTATAAGCTTTTACGCTTACGCCTTTTTTGTTCCTGAAGAGCTTTTCCATTTTAAAAGGGTTTGTTTTTTCAGGAAACAAATTATCAATAACATTTTATAGTTGCAACCGTTATTTAACCCTATTACTGGTGTTATGTTAAGAGATGCTGAATTAATGGAACAAAAAAGCTTCGGAATATATTCCGAAGCTTTAAACACTTAAATGAATATGCTAATTAGCGACACCTGGTAAGCTTCCAGGTATGCTATTGCTTTGTACAAAAGTATCTACCTCACGTAGATTTTTTAGGCTTTAATAATTAGTCATCATCTTCTTCATAATAAGCGTCCTCATTGTTGTAATACACTTTCAGCCATTGCTTGGCAACATCATCGCCTAACAGCTCAATAATATCGTGAATGGAATCTGTTTTAAGCTTCCATTCCATTACCACATTCTCGCCATATTTTATTACAAACATACTGGTGTCTGAAACAACTTTTACCTGCAATAAAGTAAGCTGCTCCTGCTCTTTTTCCTGTACCAGGTAATAACATTCCGGTTCTAACAGCGCATACGAATACATATCAACCTCCTTAATAATTTTACAGTTTGCGGGTCAGTAAGTTTTGCGTTGGCTTTGTTTCAATGATGGTTAGTAATCCTGTAGATGGGGTAGTAGTGAAGTAAAACAAAAATAGGGTTATTGGCTAAATTGCCAATGCAGTGTGGAAATAAATTATTGTAAATAAAATAACTGGCTGTTCCTCAGCTAATTAAGTTGAAGGCTGGGCAGCCTGTAAGTCTGACTGTCATACACAAAAAGCTCTTCAATGTCGTAAGTCCAATATTTATACAATGGAGATTTTGCAAGATATTTATCCACTTCCACTTTATCTTCCGCATTAAAGGTTACCCACACTGTCTGAGATTCCATGCTAACCGCATAGCTCTCAATAATGTTTTTGTTGATAAGGTAATTAATGTAGGTGCGGTGCGGTGGCACAAGGTTCATAAACTGCTCATCCATTGTAAACCTGATAATCGCCTGATACTTTTTCATAATCATTCTCCTTTTAGTCAGTCATCAAAAAAGTCATTGAGTCAGGAAAGACATTCAGTCAAACAGCACACTAAAGCTGATGATAAGATTACAAGCTAAGCCTGTGATCTTATGGCTTAATGTCTTCATGACTAATTTTTACAGCAGGCTTCGTTAGATAGATGGCTTAAAGGTTCCAGTCAATAATATTGTTGGCCCATTCTTGCCTGTAGGGTGTGGTGATACGAATGTAATTATCTGTATAACCTTCCATCATGCCGTTCTTTTCATGCCCTTCAAACAATACTTTACGTGTTTGTCCGTTGTGCTGCTGAGTAAAGAACTGCATTTTCATATAGCTCAAGTTACGCAAAATTTTATTTCTCTCGTGGCGGATATTTAAGGGTACAACGGGGTTAAATTCCAGTGCCTTTGTATTAGCTCTTTCTGAATATGTAAATACATGCAGGTAAGAAATATCCAGTGAATGCAAAAAATTAAAAGTATCCTGGAATTCTTCTTCTGTCTCACCCGGAAAACCTACAATTACATCAACACCAATTGCGCAATGAGGCATTAATGTTTTAATAAGGTTTACTCTCTCTGCATACAGCTCACGTTTATAACGCCTGCGCATAAGACCCAGTATTTTATTGCTGCCGCTTTGTAAAGGAATATGAAAATGCGGCATAAACTTTTTACTGTTGGCAACAAAAGCAATTATTTCATTGGTGAGTAAGTTGGGTTCGATGGAAGAGATGCGGTAACGTTCAATGCCCGCAACTTTGTCCAGTTCCTGTATCAGTTCATAAAAATTCTCTTCGCGGTCATTGATGGATGAAGAAACGTTTCCATCAGGCCCCTTTCCAAAGTCTCCCAGGTTAACACCTGTCAATACAATTTCTTTTACATTGTTGGCTGCGAGTTCTTCCGCATTTTTTATAACATTACTGATAACATCGCTACGACTTTTGCCACGCGCCATTGGGATAGTACAGAAAGAGCAATTATAATCGCAACCATCCTGAACCTTTAAGAAAGTTCTTGTTCTGTCATTGAGAGAAAAAGACGCAGTAAATCCTGTAACCTCCTCAATATCACAGCTATTAATTTTTGCAGAATCGCCTTTTGACAGTTCTTTTATATGCTGGCCGATATTAAATTTTTCTGCTGCGCCAAGCACCAAATCAACCCCGGGAATTTCAGCAATTTCTTTCGGTTTTAACTGTGCATAACAGCCGGTAATTACCACAAGGCTTTCCGGAGATTTACGCTGAATGCGCCGTACAATCTGCCTGCATTCTTTATCTGCATTATCTGTTACCGAACAGGTGTTGATGACATACACATCCGCCAGGTCGTCAAATTCTTTTTTCTCAAAACCATCATTTTCCAGCATGCGGGAAAGTGTTGAGGTTTCCGAAAAATTTAATTTACAACCAAGAGTATGAAATGCCACCGAACGCCTTTTTTCCATAAGGGCGCGAAGATACGAAGAGTTTGGTTTAATGCACGACTGTAGCCGGTTGCGGAACATGCTACGAATTAAAGCTGTCACTTTTAAAAACTTGCCACTGTATATCGAAATCTCTTTTTTATTATTGCAAAAAATCACTAAATCAACATCGCGTTCCTATCAATCTATAACCAGTAACTGCAATCAAGATGAATTTAAAAAAAGCTTTTCCATACATTGTTCTTATCCTGCTGGCCATTTTGGTGCTTGCCATCAAAAGATGTAATCCTCCAGGAAATAATACTAACAGGAAGAAGAAAGAAATTGTTGATGATAATAGTTATTCGGGAAGAGGGCTTAACAGGAATCCTTCACATGTAAATTATTCAAAGCATGCCCGTTGCCGTATGGGATGCAGGCATATTGATGAGACAGAGGTGATGGAAATTTTACATGATGGAAAAGTAAACTATAAGAAAAGTGAGCTTGATGCGGCAGATTGCAGAAAGAGGTATGCTGTGGAAGGGTACAGCCATGACAAACAGCATTTACGTATCATTTTTGCCCCCTGTGATAATGAAGTGACAGTTGTTACCTGTATTGATCTTGATAACGACTATGCTTGTGATTGCGATTAAAATTTAACCTGCCTGAAATAAAAAGCCACTGCTTTTACAGTGGCCCCGGCGTCTTGCCGGCAGATTATCTTTATGGAGAAGCCCGGCTACGCGATAATAACCGAAGGCTTCCATGATTTATCTGTAGATCTCATGAATACCTCCTTTTCTTTGGTGAAGGATAAAGTTAGGCATTTTTATCTTTCATCTTTTCAAACGTGTGATTGTGTAAAACGGTCCGCAAAATATTAACATGGTAGCGCCAAAAACAAAAAACGGAGGTTGGAAAACCTCCGTTTGTGTCAGCATATAACCCCCAATGAAAAATTGTTATTGTCACATGAGAAACTAAACTCTAACTGTAACAGCAGTACAAAGATGATAACAATGCAAAGCGAAAACAATGGTGAAAAGAACATATTTGGGTGTGATTTTTCACATCACAAGAATTACCCTGTAGAAAAGATAAATCTGCTGGCATGGTTTTTAAACGAGTATCCATAAAAATAATTTCTATGGATACCAACCGTCTTTCAGAAACACTTCGCTCAGCTTTAAATGATCAGCTTACCAAAGAAGCGCATGCTTCACAGATTTATCTTTCCTATGCCTCATGGGCAGCGGCGGAAGGATATAATGGTATTGCGAATTTCTTATTCAGGCATGCACAGGAAGAACGCAACCACATGATGAAAGTTCTGGAGTATATTTTAGAAAGAGGTGCCAAAGTAAATATTGATGCAATACCTGGCCCGGGCGCCAAACCGGAGAATGTGCAGGATTGTTTTGAGAAAGTTTTTACCCAGGAAGTGGAAAATACGAAGGCCATTTATAAAATTGTAAAAATGAGCCTGGCAGAAGAAGACTGGGCCTCATGGAATTTTATGCAATGGTTTGTAAAGGAACAAACAGAAGAAGAAACGATGGCACTTGAACTACTTGATCGCATTAAAATATCTGGTGGCAAAGCCGCCAGTGGCGATGCTTTATATAACCTTGACAGGGATTTGGAAAAAACGCCTGATGATGCAGTGCTGGCAGAAGAAAAGAGCACTGAAAATCCTTAAAAGTGCCACATTTTTTAGAAAGCAATATTTCAGCATTTTGCCTGCAACAAAGCAGTAATGACAGGCTGAATTTTGCTCTTGACAGATGCTTTCTGAAGCTTGACAGATGGCATTTTGGTGGTAACTGGCAGGATTTTACTCCTGACACCTTATTAATAAGACAATTCATGAGGCCCATCAGGTCGATATTTTCTATTCAACAGTTTTCTAAGTTTTATCATCTTCAAACAGCTTTTATATGGATGATAAACTTTGATGCTTAACTAAACGACATTAATTTATCACTCAACATTCAACATAAAATATCAAACCTTTCTCTTCGGCCAACCATCATCCAACATCCATCTTCAACCAACAAACATCCGGCATTCAGCATTTATGTTTCATTATTCTGGCTGATTCATAATCAATTATTGTAATTTAGTTTGGTTACAAAATATAATTACCTGGCTTAATGGAGAATACGCACCAACTTTTAAGTGATGAACAAATATGGCAATCTTTCCTGGGTGGTAATCATCAATCGTATTCATTTTTATATGACAAGTACTTTAATCTTTTGTATGATTTTGGAAGGAGGCTGCATCCTGATAAAGAAAAAGTGAAAGATTGTATACAGGATGTTTTTGTTAAGCTATGGAACAACAGGCAGCATCTTAGCGATGTTGCTTCTGTAAAATCTTACCTTTTTACTGCGCTCAGAAATAATCTAATCAATAGCCTTTCATCAGCCTATGCACGGCATATTGTTAACCAGGAGCATTCAGGTGAGCCAGTTTTTTTTCTTGATTATTCGCCTGAAGAGCAGGCGATAAATAAGGAAATGGATGTTGAAAGTATGCTGCAGTTGTTCGCCGGCCTGAATGAATTAACTCCCCGGCAAAAGGAATGTATTTACTTAAGATATTACGCGGGCCTGGAGTTTGAAGAAATTGCCGGTATGATGAATATTACCCGTAAAGCTTCTTATAAACTTCTTGCACGTGCATTAGAGCTGCTTAAACTTTATATGCAGAAGACATATAGTCTTTTGCTTTTCCTCTTTTTCGGTATAAGTTTCTTTAAGTCTGAGTAATTATTTTGAAACTTTTTTCAAAAAAAATAAAAAAACGTGGGGTAATATGTAACACTGCATTGTCAGGTATATAATGTGGCTTGCCATTTTCTTCCATATACATGCTGCCATATCAAAAAAACTGCAGCTACATCTTATTTAACTGTTTAATATGAGCGATACTAACGATTATACAACATACACAGCCGACGACTTTTTACAGGACAGCCATTTTATTGCATGGATGAGAAATGAGGATGCCGGAGTTAACGAATGGTGGCTTAACTGGCTTGCCCTAAACCCTGAAAAAGCTATTGTAGTGGAAGACGCAAGAGAAAAATACGCTACGTTGGTTGCCTTTAACAAACTGCCCGCCGATGAGGGTGCCCGTACGGAAGTATGGGACAATATTGTTACTGCAACCGGCAATGACTATTCCACGGGTGCTATAAAAAAGACTTTTTATTTACCAAGATGGTTTTGGGCCGCCGCGTCTGTTTTACTTATTGCAGGCGTAGCTTTTCTTTATTTAACTCTTACAAGGAAAACAAAAGAAGAAATTAATATTTCTGCAGCAGATACAATTAAAAAGGTAACACTTGAAGATGGCTCAATGGTAACGCTCAACAAGCATGCATTACTTACTTACTATAAACCGGAAACAAGAGAAGTCTGGATAAAAGGGGAGGCCTTCTTTGAAGTAAATAAACAATTGTCTAAAGATAATAAAGCGTCTTTGTTTGTTGTACACGCAGGTGAAATGAATATAACAGTAACAGGAACTTCTTTTTCTGTTGCCAATAACAATCGGGAGGTGAATGTAGTGCTTTCTGAAGGCAGCGTTAAAGCAACTGCAGGCAATGATGAAATAAAATTAAAACCCGGCGAAAAGCTTGAGCTGGTTGATCATCATTTAGAAAAAACAGAAGTAAATCCACAATTGTTTTCCGCATGGAAAGACGGAGAGTTTCATTTTGATAACACTTCTTTAAACGAATTAAAA
>Ga0105239_10003810_pt1 | contig 18338 bp, 12 predicted proteins | sample KBSC44metaG_FD_92761 | JGI IMG/M metagenome (GOLD analysis project Ga0105239, IMG submission 92761) | Corn rhizosphere microbial communities from Kellogg Biological Station, Michigan, USA - KBS C4-4 metaG | ecosystem: Host-associated > Plants > Roots > Rhizosphere > Soil | place: Michigan, USA...
GACTTATGTACGGGAGGGTTTGAGCAATTCTGTGATTCCTCACGTACGGAGCATGGAATCCGTTCAATTTTATCCTCAATTGGAGGTGAGAACAGTGAATTATTGGAGTTCATGGATTCAAATTGGCTCGCAATCGACGGCCAACATGAGCACCTTTGGGCCCACGAATGGAACAAGCATGGCACTTGTATCTCGACCATCGAACCTAGTTGCTACGGAGATGATGCTTTTCCTCACGGAGACTTGTATGACTATTTCGTACAAACCACTTCACTTTTCCGGACCCTCGATACTTTCTCCATTCTTGCGGAATCCGATATTCTCCCATCCACCGAACGAACATACGATCTTGCGGACTTAGAGGATGCCATCATAAGTTCAGCTCACAGCTTTCCGGTAACTTTCCGCTGTCGTTCGGGGGAATTGGACGAGGTCTGGTATCATTTTTCTGTACGTGGCACACTACGAAATCCTAGACCTGCTTCTCCCTTAAACGGTACCCCGTCGCCCGCATCGCCGTTTTTGGATGCAAGCACAATCCGAGAACACTTCGTCCCAACGAACCCTGATGGCACCAAGTCGAATTGTCCCGCCCATGGGATAAGATATCTACCCAAACATTCCTCCAAGCCACCTCAACCGCCACCAACCAGACCCAACCATACTACACACTCGACGGATCCTTCCGCTACAAGTACACCATTCACTGGCAAAGGGCATCTGGAGGTCCATGTAGTGGCAGACCCTGACTCCTCAAAAGCCGTCGAGAGGAAAGGCTGTCTGATCCGAAGTGGGCAATGGTATACATCTGGTACCTGTGCGGTCTATCGCGCACAGTCAGATATCATCGACCCAGGCCACCACCCCCTGTTCTCCCTGTCATCCTCTTTCTCACCCTGTTCGGTCAATCCTTCTACCCATAAATTTGAATGTACCAAATCATCCATCATTCAAGGAATCTTTTCCTCGGATTACAGCGACAGCACAATCCTCAGCTACAGGAATAGCAGCAGGTTTTTTGCTGAAGCCATTCCTGCCAGATTTGAAAAGATAGATGTCTTTGCAAATGATGATGGCGGGAGTAGGAAGGTTGAGCTTGAGGTCAAATGGGTGCCAGTGTAACTCCGATCGATAATCGGACCTACAAGTTTACGACATGTATCGTTTGTGTGGTGCGCACATCATCGCAAACCTTATTATGAGTGCCGTGCCCCGACTCCGAGCCACCTAGGTGCGAGCCGTGGAACGCCTGAGCTGAGGTAATACGGTGGAGCGCACAGCTTCCCTTCTCAATCATACTTGAGTCATTTACCATAATCAACAATATCTCGGAAACATGTAGTTGTCAAGCATTCATGGAGCCGCTTTCCGAGCGTCGCCCAGCCCGCTTAAGGCACAAAAAATCGAGGAAAGGTTGCGAGCGATGTAAGCTCCGGAAAGTGAAAGTGCGTTGCTTTGAACAGTTTCAGCCCCGCCCTTTAACGTTCTAACGAGCAGACAGTGTGATGAAGCAAAACCAGCTTGTGGTTTCTGTAAACGGCATGGAGAAGCATGCGTTTACAACATATTCACGGCCCCTGTCACTGCTTCGGGGCTTTCTGAATGGAACAAGGTCGAGAAAGCTTTGATTGGCAGTGAGGCTGCAAGTAGAACCTCGAACCAAGGAGATTCAATCGTGGCTGAAAGCCGCCTCGTACCCGACATTTGTGAGATCATCGAGGATCGTTCAGAACGAATGACTCAACTTGAGCTCTTGCACACTTTCCACTCTCACATATGCACCCCGTTCAAGGTTCCACAAAACCAGGACGTTGAGGCTACCTGGCTCGTCGATGTGCCTCAGATTGCCTTTCAGAATGACAACCTTCTATACGCCATGTTCGCTATCTCGGCAACGTTTGTGCTGCGTACACAGCCCTTAAATACGGATCTGCAGATACGTCGTGATCGATATATGGCTTTAATTATGCACTGCCAGCGAAAGGCTATCGATGAATTGAGTGAACTAAATGCAGATGCTGTCTCATTTACCGCGTTATTGATCCAGATGAACTCATTTGCTATGTTGCATGAAAGAATTAATCCCACTTGTGGATATGAAGCCGTTATTGAGTGGCTCAAAACAGGTCCTGGTTCTGGGCAAATCTTTGCGATGGCTGCCAAGGCAGCGAGACAATCCCCTAATAACAAGTTCAATGCGCTTATGAACGCGAAACCCGCTTATGCTCCCAACACCGAGTATCATTTTCGCCACCCTATTCCTCCTCAGTCACAGGGTCTCCTAGAGGGCCGCCTCGCACAGCTCGAGAAAATGACGGCTGAGACGCGAGAAGTCTACCAAAAGACCTTGCGGTATCTCGGAACGATCAACGAGTCTAATGTTGAGAAGAAGCCTAGTTTCTACGCAGCACGGCAAATCCAAGGATTTTCCTTGCTTGTCCCAAAGGCTTTTGTTCAATTCGTTGAGGAGCGTCGCCCGCTTGCTTTGGCGGTTCTCGCCCACTTTTTCGCCATGGTTGCACTTGTGCAAGATCCACCGTGGTGGGTCGGAGATAGTGCTGTTAAGGCCATCGGTGCGCTCTCCAACGCGCTGCTTTTGGGTCGTGAAACTATTCTGGAGGAATTGGAGTGGCCATGCAGCGTTGCTAGAACCAAAGCCCAGAGCTAAAAAATGAACTAAATAATGAACCATTTCCGGACACCTCGCAGCCTCGCGTCGAATAAATCAGGGCTCGCTCAAAAATACACATTGAAGACCATATAACTCAATTTACTACATGTGCCATGTTTGCTGCTGCTTCTTCAACGATTCCTGAGCTTGCGCCATCTCCTCCTCACTTGGCATATTCACAATCATCATGTAAAGGACATTCTTCTTGAGGACGCTCTTGAGAACCCCTCGGGTGCCACCCACTTTCTCTTTTCTTTGATGTTTCTGTTCCTCGTCGTCACTATCTCTAGACTCTTGAGTCCGAGGAGCATGCGCATTCTGGTATTGGTAATCTCCACCATACGGGCCAGGAGCAATATTGTATTGTAGGGGCATGAAATTTGGGTTTCCACTGTACCCTCCATATGGAGCAGGTCCCACATTCTCGTGGTTATAAACCAACGGAACCTGACTACTACCCCAGTGTGGAGGTCCCGTGTTCGCAGTGTCATAATACCCGGGGACTTGCTCCCCTCTGTGCACCATTACAACTTCCTGCGGAAATGGAAAAGACTGGCCGACATCATGCCTGGCATTAATACTGCTGCTAGACAACGACATTTTCTCTTTCAGACTGGATGTACTCAACTTGCCGGCCGTCACGAGTGCGAGGAGATCGCCGCTACTTGCTGGATGATTCGGATCAGAGAAACGAGATCGAAATTGTGCTCTAGGCCCCTGCGCAAGTATCGACAGTGAGTTTTCGTTTGCCTGCCATAGAACGCAATCAGTCAGCTTCAGTCTACTCGTCGTTGCGAACCCCATTGGTCGCCAGCATCGAAAAAAGGAGGAAAGAACATCATGCGAGACTCACCCAATTCGCCTGCGCTCTGCGATCTTTATAGTCACTAACAAATGAACCCACGGTTTTCATTCGTGCTCTTTTGCCTACGGCAATTTCCTCAAGCTTTGGATATACTAAAGGTGCAGTGTCCATGGAACCCAGATGGCCGAAATCGTCGCCGCTTGATGCCTGCAGGCTGTGCGCGAGTCTCTTGCGTCTGCCCTCGGAATATACACTCAAGGATGTCGCGATTGTGCCCGCGACTTGGTTGTTAACATCGACAGCCTTGCTGATGGAGGAAGCACTATCTGGATCATGTGTCATGATTAGACAGTATAAGCCACGAGGTCTAAAAAATGAATGGTTGACTTTGTCGAGAAAGCTGTTTGTCCTGAATTGAGCGCGATGTCAGCTGTTGGCTCATCTGCTGCCATGAAATCGAACAAACGCTACAGTATCAGCAAGGGAAAGCTTACTTTGACCGAGAATTCAGCTCCATCGCTACCACCGTCGCCTGATGCACGCCAATTGCAGCCAACATCCCGTATATGGAGGGGATGGGCGCAAATTCCAAGCCCACCGCCGCAATATTGAGCGTCAATAGCATAGGATTCGCCTGTGTAGATTTGTCGAACTTCTCCAGGAACAGCATGAACATCTCCTGTGAGATGCCACAGTCACCCAGGTCTGGAGCGTACGCCCGCACGAATCCTCGAGAACGGTCGCTCGGTCGTCGTTGGGGAAGAACGACCGGTAAACGTAACCGACCAGCAAGACTGAGACTTGTGCCATCTGCCAAAGGATTCGGATTCTGGAATAGGAAGTCGTCTGCCAGGCTACTTGGGTCTTTGGTATTTCCATGCGGAGTTGGTGAAGGCGAACGCGACCCGGAGAGCTTTTCTTGCTCTTCGTCCAGCATCCACGCCTTCTCGAGACTTGATTCAGTTGAGCGGGATGCCACGCCGCCCTCAGGAATATGCGAGCTCAGGCGCTTCTCTCTACTCAGGCTTTCGTCTCTCGCTGCTTCGACCCCCACAGGCTGGTGAATCGCACCGTCTACATCTGTGACGAATACAATGTCGTCACCGAAGACCTGTGCTCGGCCCGAGTAATCAGAGTCTCCAGAACCTGTTTCTTGTGCCTCTCGTGCAGCCTTGCGTTCTTTGTGCGCCTTCACGCTCTCCGATGCAAGCCCGATGCCCGCAGCAACCCCCTTGACGGCAAATTGGATGATCCCACCCATCGCCCTGACTAAGTCGCCGCGAAGATAACAACGAAGTCGTCGAGGAGTGTGTGACAAGGGAATATGGGAGGAGGGTATGTCGATGATGATGATGCTGAATGGCGAACTGTTTTAGGGTTTTGTCTGAAGTGATAAGCTACACAGCGGCGCCCGCCTCTGATTTATATCTTACAATTCAACAGTGGCTATGAGACATGTGCTCTAAGAGGCAGATACATGAAATCATCCTGACTCTCAATGGCTGTCCACATATTCCCCAGGCGAAGCCCCTTAAGATCTGAGAACAACCAGGCTGAGTAAACTCAGCCGCACGTATACCTCGCGAATATGCCATAAACCAGGATGTTTCCCTTCAAAACCTCGCGAAATAGCCCAGACTTTGTCGTTCGACCCCCGGCAGTCACTGTAACTAGGGCAGGGAATGCATCACCCCCACTTCTAGTCCCATCGAAAGCAGGCCCCTGGCATTGAACGATCGTCCTCTCTGATTAGAAGAAAAGAGCTTATATCATTCGACAACCGGAAACGATGACACCGCTTCATGGCCGATTGATATCCCATTTTTATTTAAGCTTTTCACATCATCTCGGATTCGCCAGATTTTCCCAATACGGTAACTTTTCCAAGTGGGCCCCTTCCGGGACCCTAGCCTTTCAGCGGTCGTGTCTGTGTAATCATTTCTCGAACCTTACTCGTAGCTGTTTCGAATACGCAAGGTCTTGTCTCCGTGTGTGTTGAATATCCCGATCTCCGAGAGCGCGTCATCGGCCTACTATGCTTGAATGAATTCCCATCATAAGTCCGTTTCCGGCAATACTATGTACCGTACCATACTCCGAGCTTCTGTGCCAATGGGTGGTCAATGAATTAGGTGGACCCCGTTCCAGTGCGAGAGATTCTTCCCACAGCGTAGCATTACCAATGAGTCAATGACACTCAGGTTCCTCACCGAAAAAAAGGAAGCAGGAGAAAAGACCTACCCGTCGAAGAGTGTGGACTCTTAAACTTTCAGGCCGACCCACGATACTCTCCTCCAGGTACCGGCTATGAGGCCCAACTACCCAATTAAGCATTCGTTAAATCATTAGCATCGCGTCACAAGCATTTCTTTATTTTTACCCCTGACCAACGGCAGATCTCCGGCCAGCAGCAGTGAGACACTAGATTTACTTGCTCCGTCGACCTTGCAATCGTTAAGAATAGCATGGGTAGTTTCTGTAGGTCAGAGGTCTGAGACAAAGAGCCTTAACAATGCAAGCCAGATTCGATAGAAAGGGACACGAGCTGGGTAGGTATACCGCCAACTGTATTGGTGCCTTAAGCCTTCTGAAGCATACTGACAGTAAACCCCAGAAAAATCAATGATATCAGCTTGCAAGACTTACAACAAGCCTGGTTCAATCCACCGCTTTCAATTAATAGTCGTCCATCAAGTGATTACTTGTTGCTCGATAGGGGCAGCTCCTCGTGACTGCCCGACCATGCCCGACCTCCACCGACCCGTCTTCCCATCTTTCTCATCTCTCTTATTCCAACACCAAAGAGATTTTTCATGATCTCTCCGCTCGCCTTTCGACGGCCTTTTTCTCCATCATCCAGACGGTTTGGTCTGGAGTTGACTTCGACATTGGAAGACATGACGGGGGCCGACCGAAGCGACGATATGACCTCATTCTTCACTCTAGCTGAAACACCGATGTTACTTGCCCCAGAATCCATCCCTGGCGCTGTTGTCCCAGAGGAGCAGGTTTGTCCCTGCTTCTGATTTTGAGTTAGTGTTGGGTTTATCAGTGGATTGGTTTCACTGATTGGTATTTTGCCATTTGAGAGCTGCCTGCCCTCCGATCTTCTTCTCACTTCAGCAACCCTGCGAGCAGCACGGTCTGCTCTTTCCCTCAAAGCTTGCGCCCGGGTCTCAGGGGAACAATCAAAATATGAGGTTTTCCGTCGATGATTCGAAGCCTCTGCAGTGCTTGCTTCTGGAGTTTGGCTGGTCGTGGGTGCTATCGACCTTGATCTCGCCTGGATCAAAGGAATAAGCGACGCCAGATGCCCAGTAGTTTTGCTCTTTATGATCCCTCCACGACCATAAAACAAACTAGGGCCTACAGCAAGGCTTTCCTCTGCATTTGCGCTCGACACCTGACTTGTAGTGGAAGTCGCGGTTTCAGGTGGTGATGGTGCAATCCAGATATTGTTGGAATACAACCCGCAGGGTTTGGGTAGGTCGATGTGTCCTGGAAGTTGTGCAGTGGCATTGTTCCGGTTTCGTCCAACATCTTGCACTAATCGGTTTTTAAATTTTGCAAGGCTTTGCAAGGCCTCAGTGCTCTTACAGTGACAAATGAGCTCGATGAGGGCAGTGTCAACTAGCATTTTGTCCTTACTATCCCAAATCGCGTCAGCCGATTTGTTAGTTGGTGGCCCTGAAAATGATCTTTTGGTGCTGTATTCTTCCGTCTTCAGACGATCACACAATCCTACAAAGCGACCTGTCCAGTATGCAATGCTTTCGGCATTATATACCTGGTTTGGAATTGACAAATTAGTTTGCTAACGAATCCAAAGAGAAATAGAAGGTACTTACATCCTTGGGGTTTAGTGCATCCTGCCTCGACGAAGGAGTGCAGGGCAGGTGGTTCAGCCTATCGGCAGTCTCACTCATCCGTGTTGTGAAGTGTGACTCTAGTGACTGGTTTCTGAACGTGGCACCTGGAAGGTGAAAGGCTGATAATTCGCGAGGAGCAGCTCTTCCAATGCTGGGTACAGAGGATAGGGGCATATCACCGCTTGCGGGTATATGTGAGATTCGGGGCTTCAAAGGAGCAGGAGTTCTCAGCTTCACAGGAGCTTTGCTAAGTGCATTCCTCATACGTGTACGGGTTGTTGCAGCTTCTCTCTGTATATCTTTCGTGAGTCTGATCTCTTTCTCTGTCATCCTGCTCCCTTGAAATGCTTTGGAGCCATCAAGTTGGGTCGGGGAGATGTAGTAGGATCGTGAACAGTCTGAAATAGCCTGCGTTGGCTTTCTTGGTGAAGGTGTCAAAGCTGGGTTACCAAAGCATGAGATGTTTCCTAATGTTTGGCTCCGAGGGAGTGGTGGTTGAATAGGCTGCATTAGCCGGCCGCTTGGGGTCACTTCGCGAGAGGAGGCAAGAAGACTACCGAGAGTCCTGGACTTGGGTAGACTTGTGGTTGTAGGGCTCTTTGTCATATATGAAGGCAGACTCGAATTGGAGCTCGCAGACACTGGGAGGGATAGGGAGGAGATGTGACAAGTATCGCTTGGATGCCATGATTTGCGGTGCAGATGGGGGACCTTGTGGAAGGTTTGGGCGGGCGGGAGAGAACCTGCATTTCGAAACCGTGCAAGTGAAGGTGTTTCACGTCGGGACGTGCCTGAGGTAGGCCGTGGTATGGCTGAAGCAGATGATCGATTTCTTTTCACCTGGTTTGAAGTAGAGGTCGTACTGGAAGAGGAGCCGAGAGGAGTCATATTGGTGCTCTGACCATGATTGGTATTCGATGAGGATAGTGTCATTATTGTAGATGAAGGAGCAGTCGATGGAGGAAGCACACAGACCAAGGACGCCTCTTCAGGAAGAGTCTCGAAGAAGAACTGAGGCAGGAACGACGCTCCTCCCGCTTCGGATGCCGTATCTCTGCTGGAGATGGGCTTGTCCTCCTCTGGGGTTTCCATTGTAGCCCGTCGTCAAACTTGCCAGTAGCCCACGCCCATTCATGGTAGTGCCTAGAAAAATGGCCTTTCCCTGGTATTCTTGTAGACCAAAGCGTTCGTCGGTTGCAGGAAGTGTGTAGCCCTTGGGGATATATAGCGAGTCCATTGACAATAGAGAAAGGGTCCAAGGGAAAGTAGACCAGCTCCTACCGACTTACACGAATCTGGAACATGGAGATATCTGTCCGTACTGTTGCAACATCGAAGGAAACACACATGACAGTTATTTATTCACAAGTTTGTAGCCAGACGCCGTCCCTTTGACGCGACTTTACTGGAGTCACGAGAGCCTCGTCTTGGCACAAGGTTGATAGCTGCCAGTCTAGAGTGTCCACTAGCTTGAAGAGTTCCAGGAGAGTATTCCTTTGTTGTTGTGAAGCCCTTCGTCGTGAACAGCTCTGTTACTCAAACTCCGCTTCTCTGTCCATCAAATCTGAGATGGGCACGTCCATTATGAGCAGACTTCCCGACTGACGTAAACAGCTTGATGAAGGATTGTTGTAACTGGTTGCCTCCAGCTGCTTCCAGTAGGAAGGTGATAATGATAATGTGAGAAACAATATTCCGTCATGGAGCGGTGGAAGATATGTTCTGCAAGCCATGTCGTGTACATTTTCTTAAGCTCCCGAAGCCTATTATCCCCGAATACACATTTCTGCCCTCAACCAGATATTGACCACTCAAGCACTATAGTATACAACTTACCACACAGTTAAACCAGGAACGCCACGCTAAGCATATCATGAAATTTAACAAGCAGACTTGGCCTCACAAGGCTTGGACCGATTGGAAAAATCGATTGCTCATCAACTTCTCGTTGCCCTTGACCATCGATCTCATAAGCCTGAGTTTCTCGTCCTTGGTCATATCTTGGCCTTCAACTTGCTCTTTCCACTTCTTGAGCATCTCCTTCAGTTGCCTGCTGCCTTCTTCGGCTTCCTCTTTCGAATAGTCTTCTTTCTTCTGTTCTCCAGTCACACTGGTAAAGTCCTCCAGCTCTTCAGCTTTTCGTCGTGCCATGTTGACCACCTTCTCGGGGAATTTCACTAGTTCGGCCACGTGAATGCCAAAGCTCTGATCGCTGATGCCAGGTTCGACGCGGTATAGCAACGTGACTTCTCTCCGCTTCGTCGACCCTTCTCCTTCCCCACTCATGGTGACATCCTGCTGATCACCAACGAAGGCTACAACGTGTAAATTCTTGACGGCCTTGGGAAACTTGTCAGCCAAGGCCGTGAGTTCATGGAAATGAGTCGCGAAGCAACCAAAAGCACCAATCTGAGCGACGATCTCTTCACTGATAGCCCAAGCAAGTCCAAACCCATCGTAAGTACTCGTACCCCGGCCAAGCTCGTCGATGATGATCAAAGAGTCTCTTGTTGCACTCTTCAAAATGTTTGCTGTTTCGAGCATCTCGGCCATGAAGGTTGAAACTCCCTTTAATTGTGAGTCTGATGCTCCGACACGGGCAAGAATACAATCAAAGATCGTCAATTCTGCTTCTGAGCAAGGGACAAAGCAACCAATTTGAGCCATGAGTGCAATGCAACCAATTGTACGGATGTAAGTCGATTTGCCACCCATGTTCGGGCCAGTTATAATGAGAAATCTCGAGTCGTCGCGTCTTAGTTCGACGTCGTTGGTGATAAAATTCATGTCATCTTGAGCTTCCATACAGGGGTGACGTGCTTCTCTCAAAATTGTGTCGCCAGTTCCACGAGTATGCATCTTAGGACGGACATATGCCGTAGGAGCATGCACAGAAACATGAGCTAAGCTGACCACAACATCCAGGTGCGCAATAATGGCAGCGAGCTGCTCTATGACTGGAGTATACGAGGCCGCAACTGACACCACCTCAGAAACTAGGCCTGACTGTGTGCGGTTGTACGAGGTGGAAAGTTGATCATGCTCGCGCCGCAACTCTTGTAGGACTTTAGTGGTGAAATAGACACCGTTTTTCTGGGTGGAGATCTCCTGATATTGGCTTTTGTTGCGTATGCAGCTCGCCTCGTTGCGTGTCAGTCTGAAACAGTAGCCATGCACTCGATGGTTATCCAGGAAAAGCTTTTTATCCAGATCTTGGTTGAGGTCTTTACCAGCTCGACGGTGTTCAGCATCCATGCCTTGTCGAATTTTGTCAAGTCTGGCTCTAATGACACGGAGGCCATCATCAAATTCGGGCTTGATGATAAATTCATGCCGGTCAAGAGCATCGAGATCGACCGTCGTTTCCACCATTTCTGCAAGTTTGCCTAGAAAGTTGGAGAGATCTTTGAGTTTCTTAGTATATTGCTCTTCGAGAGGTCCCTGGTATTGTTCATCGACAACCGTTTCCAAAGCTTCAATGAAGCCTGGTAGCCGAATGACTACCTGGTAGGTACGGACGACATCTTCCAAATTAGCAAGTTTGCGTTGAAATTTCTTTGCGAGACGATAAAGGTCCGGGATTGAGCGAAGATGCTCTTCTTGCATGGTTTGGCGTAGTTCTGTATCTGTCACAAATGCTTCGACTAACTCCTGGCGTTGTTCGATTTCGGAGAGACTCATCAATGGTTGTTTAAGCCACTGTGCCAGTAAACGACCGCCAATTGGAGTCTTGCAGTGGTTCAAAAGCCCAAACAGGCTCATGTTCTTGGATCCATCTCTGGGCCCTGGCATTAGATTGAGAGCTCTCAGAGCGGCTGCGTCCAGTTTCATGTATTGGCTGAGGTCATGCTGATACAATCTGTACTGGCCAAAGTTACTGGGATCTGTTAGGACACCCAGGTATTTGATGAGGGCAGCTGCGCTCCCCATGGCAAGCTTGAGGTCGCTCTGCGGCAACAAACCCATGGCATTCTCGCCCTTCAGCAATCGAGCAAGATCTTGTTCAATGTCTTTGATGGCGTAGTCAGCCGTAGGTTTTTCGGTTATGGCAATATTGCAAGCGTCTGCAATTTGTCGTAGTTTCGCTAACTCAGGATCTTTCTTCTGCCCATCGGTGGCAACCACGCATTCTTTGACACCGAGCTGGATAACAAGGCTCTCGAAATTTGAGTATAGGTCGTTGTCAAGAAACTCGCTCACTCCGAGTTCCCTGACACTTGCGTCTGCGAAACATACGCCTACGTTTCTAGCCTCGCCTGCTTTGGCGCTGATTTTGACGGCAAGGATTATAGGTGCACTTTCGCCCTGGCTGTCTAGTCCGCTTCCGAGCTCTTCTTCGACTGCTTGAAGGTTGCCTGGGCTTGCTTGTCGAGCAAGTTTCCAGCTACCTTTACCGCTGTTCTCCCAGATCTCGACCCTTTTTCCCAGCTTGAACAACGCCTCTCGAAGGAGGTTGCGGAAGACAGTCGTCGACAAAGTCACACTTGGTAAGGCGTTGTCGCTCCTCCCAAGGTTTCTAATGACTGCGGTGGTTTTATACACTGACCTCGCGATGAAATCAGCGTCATCATCATGTGCAGAGTAGTAGTCGCCCCGGTCGAACACTCTGATAGTGCTGGAGCCATCCGGTTTTGCAGGCAATGAGCGAAATGTGCGGATGAATCCGCCCTCATCATCAACCTAAGAGGTTTAGTTAGTACGGATGGTCAAATATTCAAAAAGCTAGTTACCTTGAGATCTGGTCTCGATGCCATATCGAATGGTGCTGTGTAGCTGGAGCCGTTGTATGGCTTGTCTGTTGCTCGCAAGTTTTTGTAAGTCACGCCATGTTCGAAGTGTAGGCCTGGGGAACGCGTTGCGCGTAAAGTGATTTGCGACGCGAAGTCTTGGCGGGGTGGTCCCTCCCCGCAACATTTGAAGTCGGCGCCAGGAGCCCCTCGGCCCGTAGCCCGTATTAGTACGTAGCCCTGAAGGTGCCTTGCCCAGAAGGACGACTTGACGTGCTGGGTTTGGCATATGTTGGAATTGGGGGAGGAGAAACGGGGCACGAGACCACCATTGTCCTCCGTCCTCTTGTAAGATTCATGCACCCTTGCCAATCCTCCCTTTTGGACCAGCGCAAATAGCCATCCGCGGAATGGCTCTTTGCCTGTAACCAAGGGACGAGTGGACGTGGCCCTGGGGACCATCTCTTGCTCTGACCTATGCTACCGAGCAGCCATCCAATTCCCAGGCCAAATATGGTCATCCTCCCCCCCAAACAGGTGTGGCAGGCCGCTACTGCTATTCCAAGCACCTTACAAGGAACAGCAAGGTTCCTGGGTGCCTCCCTCCTGCTCTCGAGCCTTGGGTCTTGACTTGTCAAGCCTCGTGCCTTCCACCGTCAGCTGCCATGAAATCTCCTCCTTCTTTGTCCAGTGTTTCTTCCTTCTTGTCGCTTCCATACTCTATCACCTGTACACATCTCCAAGTCAGCAGCCCTTTCGTTTTGTCTGCGTCGTCCTATCGTTATTTCTGCATTCTGTCACGAGCTTCCATTTTACATACCATCACTCAGTCAACTTCCAAGTCGAGAACTGCTTCGACAATGACTAAATCAAAGGGCAAGTCCAAGGCAACTGCCGTTGATCGATCTGATAAAACGATGCATGAATCCCCGCTCGAGGCCCAGTCTCGCAAGGAGGCCAGCTTTGCAGACATTGAAGCACAACTACCCAAGCGATTCACAAAATCCGAGATGAGTTTGTTCGACAAAGGCACGAGTAAGAGTGGTAGCCTCCTGAACTTGATATTTCTGCTGACATCGTCCTTCATAGGCGTCCTTGGAACTCATAATCCGTTTGGCAAGAAAGCCAATCCTAAAGACCATGAAGTCTGGGTTCTCAACAATACTGCTTATCGACCCTTGCCTGCAGGCAACGAGACTCTTCAGCCGTGGGAAGCTGAATTCGTTGCCTGTTTCTTCCAAACTGGTCGAAAGGACATCACAAAAACTATTAGCACCATTGCCGATCTGATCGGGCTGGATGGTCAGGCCGGGTCTGATCCAGAGACCAAAAAGCGAATTGAGGAGCGCCTCAAGCCTTTCGTCCAAGCTATCGCACCTGCTCGCACTGTGGAAATCTCTATTCCGTGTTCAAGTACATCTGGTACTCCTCACAAACGCCTTCTCGGTCCGTCAAACCAAAATGGAATCAGTAGTCAAATCCTACCCACTGGAGGTTCCAACGAGATGGACGGGAAAACAATCACCTCCTCAAGTACAGGTGACCTCTTTCCCAGCTTGAAGTTCAATACCCGTTTTGCAGGGCGCGAGGGTTGGGCAATACTATCCGACGTTGATGACACAATCAAGATCACGCAAACATCCAGCCCTATTGGAATCCTACAGTCCACGTTTGCCGATATCCCCAAAACTACAGAAGGCATGCCAGAATTCTACAAGGTCTTGGATGAATCATTCGGTTCCCCGGCATGGTTCTACTTGTCTGCCTCGCCCTATAACCTATACCCGTTCCTCGCCAAGTTTATCCCTCAACATTACCCAGAAGGCACCATCATCCTCCGTGATGCTTCTTGGATGTATCTTGGCGGTCTTTTGCAATCTTTCACTGAAGGTGTCAAAGAGTACAAAACAGATCGGATCTCAAAGATTCAGTCATGGCTACCAGCACGCAAATTCATCTGTATCGGTGACTCTACACAGTCAGATCCCGAGTCATATGCCGAAATGTATGAAAAGTACCCTGACTGGATCAAGGCCATCTACATCAGGAAGGTAACGGACATTCCTCATATGGAAGCCAAAAACAAAAACGAGAGGTTCATCGAGGCTTTTAAGAATGTGCCTGATCACGTTTGGAGGCTCTTCTGCAAGCCTGAGGAACTGGCGGATCATGTCAAGCATCTCGCGGGACAGGCTCACTCTGGTGTGGTTGGCTCAATGTTGGGTATGTAGTGCCAGACCGCAAAATACATGAAGCAAACAGCCACGCCATCAAAGTCCCAGGGCCATACTCCTCAGGCCCGAACACCTGAGGTAAGAACACCACGATCTCAGAGCCCGATTCCTTTGGATTCTGGCGCCGTGAGCAAAGACCTATTGCAAACAGGCAAAGGCCACCACCAATACCTCTCATCACACAAAAAGTGAGCACCCTAGCGTGAAACCAAATTTGTGAGATTCTGGGGTGTCGCACCGCACAGGGGAGTCGATCCAGAGCTAGGCACGGTATATTCGTGTAGGGCAAGGGTTTGAGGGTGTATCATTAACAATATTTGTATCCAGTCTGTGGTGCCAGAGCTTTTCCTGGAGCCAGAATTATGACGAGTGACGACGACTATACCTGTAGTTGAGAATGTCGATACGATCCTGTAACAAAGGCACCTGTGAAATTGATTAGTATGGTTGATTTGAGTTTCAGTGGAAGTCAGGAACATGGCCCTCATTCCATCCCCAAAGTACACGATTGCAATCACAAACTATGACCAAGCAAGAACTTCCACAGTGTTTCTGAGAACGCCTAAGGGTGACCACAGAAAGTCTCCCAGAAATGCTCGTAATGGTTGACCCTGCGTTTTATAGTAATTTTAGCCGGACAATCTTGGCAATCTCGCCAGAACCTTCCCCCTGCGAAAGTCGATGCACATCCTGTCAGTGGCTGCGAAATTCATTCTCTGATGGAGAGACTTCGACATCCAGGTTCATCTGCACAAACACTCAACGACCGTCGTACTCGAGAGATCCGGCAAGATGCCTCAAGGCTTTGACAAGTGCAAAGAGCGGTCAGCGCATATCGACGAGATTCTCAACGGCCTGAATCGATATAATCCTGAGACAACAACGATATTCCAAGAATATGTCACACAGCAATGCGAAGAGAAATTCTTTGACCCTTATGCGTGCCTCGCACTATTGAAATTGTAAGAGTCAACATCTCTTTCGGCGATCTGCTAGCAATCTGCGTTCTGCTAGATGATGAAGAGAATTTCTCACCACGTTTCCTATTACCTGACCAGCCCTTCGGGAAGAATGGAGATTTGAATTATTAGCTCTATCTGAAATCGAGAATATACACGATTGTTTTTCGAGAAGTCGTCCATGAGAACCGGCAGCTGACATTTCGCGCATTAGATACCAATTCAACCCTCAATTACTACATCCTGAAACCGTCACCAACATCCTTGTGAAGGCTCTGACAGTATTCCCTTCATCTTCCTTCTCACTCGCACTGGCCTTGTTGCCACCTTCAACTATCCCCTACAGCCCCGGCAATACCTCCATACCCACTACAGATCTCACTGAATCGATACAAAAACTCACAAAGCTGAATACCCTCCTCGAATCCGCCCAATATGACGCCTTTTGGTCCACACTAGAATCAGATGATCTCTATGCAGATCTGTACGCGGACGTGGCTGGGTTTGAAGATCTGGTGAGGATCAGAATCGCAGGCGAGGTGGGAAAGACTTTCCGACAGATTGACCTCGGGGTATTAAGTGGTTGGCTGGATTTGCGAGGCGACGCTTTGAACAAGTTCGCCCAGACCGCTTGCGGCTGGCGAGTTAATGGCTCTCAAGTCGACATTCCAGCAAATGCGGAGAATGAGGCCAAGAGTGAGATCAAGGGCGAGAGAGTGGGTGTGGATATGTTCGGCAGGGTGTTCCGACGAGGCTATGAAGCTCCGGCGTAGGAGGACTGGCCCGCAGAGGACGGTGACATGAGGAGAGCATTATGAAGAATGATTATTGACGCTAAAGTTCAGCTCACATGCCGAGTATGTCGGGCGAGAACGCACTCAATTCTACGACCGAGAAGACATAAGGATATCCCAAGTTTGGTTGTCCTTCGGAATTACCAAAACATTCCATTGAGGATGTGCTGCCAAAGATGCAGTGAGCTTGTTTATGGAGGCCAGACCTCAACCCATGACATGTCTTGTGGTGCCTGGATTAGGAACTATTCATCATACTCAACAATGAGCAGATAGCAGAGACAAATCTGAAAACAATGATAGTTTCTTACAGCAGATCTGTGTTTCGCATGGGGTGGCCATGGTGATCTACCTACGTGCCAACCACTACTAAATAACTACTATACTGCTGAGTGGCTAACTAAACCCCTTCTCTACTACCTAGCTGTTAGCATGTTTTCACTTGAGCCAACACTCAGCCTTGCCCCTTTATTTGACAGCCAATCCACCTCTGTTCTCAACTCTGGCAAAGTGTCCCCACTATTATTACTACTAAGACTACTATACTGGTATGAGGCCACGGTCATGGAACTCTTACCGCGAAGCAGGAAGATTATTAATTTACTCCTGAAGCATTCTCACAGAATGTTACAAGCCGGTTGTGCGGCATCAACCCAGTTTCCCCCCAGCGGAGAAGACCGACGAGGATCGAAACCTGGCGCTGCGTGAGCCAGAGCAAATCTACAGCCTTACAATTTCAAGAACTTATTCTTGGGCTTCGGCTGTATGTGCAGGTGAGTTCAGCAATTAGTGTTGTCATGTGTCAATATTGCAATTGAGCACTAGCTTAGTAGAAGTTATTCAAGAATCAAGACCTTGAACACAACATATATATACTGGTATCTAATCCGGAAATCACAATGACGGGCCAACCCAAGAACTCGCCGACTGAACGGTCGCCTCTGCTCCATGGACAGGAAAATAGATATGATCATGGAGAAAGAAATGTGAAAATCACCGGACCAGGGCTCAACCCGGTGCCAGTGATTGAAGACATCACGACGACAGGCTCGTCTGCCGCTAGCGTCGACATTGAGAACGCCGACAACGAAAATGGCCTCGCACGAACATCATCTATCGACCCCCACCGCGCAGCCCAATTCACCGGGAATGCAGACGCGGCGCGGCAGATGCGATACATCGTGCCTGCCGTTTCGGTGGGAGTTTTCCTTGCCGCGGCAGACCAGACGATCATCGTGTCGAGCTACGGGCGGATCGGTAGCGATCTTGATGCGCTCAACCTGACCAGCTGGGTTGCGACGGCATATTTCCTGACGTTGACGTCCTTCCAGCCACTGTACGGCAAGATGTCGGATATCTGGGGCCGCAAGGCGTGTCTGCTGTCGGCGTATGCGATCTTCGGGACGGGCTGTCTTTTCTGTGGCCTTGCGACAGACATCAACCAGCTCATCGCCGCGAGGGCATTCCAGGGCGTCGGTGGAGGAGGCATGACGACTGTGGTGTCGATTCTGTTCAGCGATATTGTCCCGCTGAAGGATCGCGGCATGTGGCAGGGCATCATCAATATCGTGTACGCCGCGGGCGCCGCCTCAGGGGCGCCCTTCGGTGGCCTCCTGGCCGACTTCTTGGGCTGGCGCTGGTCGTTCCTGGGCCAAGTGCCGCTGTGCGTGATCGCGTTCCTCGCCGTGTTGCTTTCTCTCCAGCTTCCCGCGCACTCAGACCAGGACTGGTGCAAGAAACTGGCGAGGATCGACTTCCTCGGCGCGGTGGTGCTTGTCGGCGCGGTCTTCAGCCTCATCTTCGGCATGGACCGCGGGTCCAATACCGCCTGGGACCGGCCCATGGCGTACGGGCCCATAGTCGCGTCGGTGGTGCTGTTCGGGCTCTTCGTCTACGTGGAGCGCCACTTCGCGAAGGAGCCCTTCGCGCCGGGCCACATCATCTTCAACCGCACGCTGTTTGCGAGCTACCTATCCTGCGCCTTTAGCTTCGGCGCCTGGTTGTCCATCTTCTACTATCTGCCGCTGTTCTACCAGGCGGTCGACGGCTTCGGAGCCACGGGCGCCGCGGTGCGCCTCCTTCCTGCGATTGTAGCCTCCGTGACTGGGTCGCTCTTCAGCGGGTTTTGGATCCGCTGGTACGGCCGCTACTACTGGCTGACGGTGTGTGCATACGCGCTGCTCACGACGGGCATGCTTGTGATCCTCCTGTTCAGCGGGCCGGTCGTGAACAACACCTACATTATCTCCCTGGGGACCGTGATGGGCGGGCTGGGCAAC
>Ga0105239_10003811_pt1 | contig 18334 bp, 17 predicted proteins | sample KBSC44metaG_FD_92761 | JGI IMG/M metagenome (GOLD analysis project Ga0105239, IMG submission 92761) | Corn rhizosphere microbial communities from Kellogg Biological Station, Michigan, USA - KBS C4-4 metaG | ecosystem: Host-associated > Plants > Roots > Rhizosphere > Soil | place: Michigan, USA...
GGTGCCGAAACCGAAAGCCTGATCGACGAATTCTCGCAACGCCGCACGATGAACGACGTGCAGATGATCGCGCGGCTGTCGTCGCTGATCGTCGCCGCGCTGAAGGCGCCGATGCCCGACAGCGCGCAGTTGTCGATCTTCGCGGCCGTGCTCGACGATGCGGGCGCGAGCGAAGCGTTCGGGCTGTCGCCGGGTACGGGCACAGCCGCGGCCTCGGCCGATACGGCGGCCGCACATTCGGCGAGCTGATTCCGTCACGCCGCGCAGGCGGCGATTCACGATTTGGGCGGCCCGGGCCGGCGTTGATGCGCCGGCCCGGGCTGTACGAATGTCATGCGGCGGGAGCCAAGGCTGGCCGGCTTTCGTCGACGAAAAGCATGGGACGAGCGCAACGCGCCGAAGCGCCGAAGCTCGTTCCCCGCAAAGCCTTGGAGACACATCATGTCCTCATCCGCAGCAACCGCAACGGCCCAGCTCCCGCCGAACAGCGACGGCGTCTGGTACGCGTCGTATCCGCCCGGCGTGCCGCACGAGATCGACGTCACGCAATACGCGTCGCTCGTGCAGTTCTTCGACGAATGCACGACGCGCTTCGCCGAGCGGGTCGCGTACGTGAGCGCAGGCGCATCGATGACCTATCGCACGCTCGCGCAGAAAGTCGACGCGTTCGCGTCGTATCTGCAAAGCGCGGGCGTAAAGCCGGGCGACCGCGTCGCGATCATGCTGCCGAACACGTTCCAGTACCCGGTCGCGCTGTTCGGCACGCTGAAGGCCGGCGCGATCGTCGTCAACGTGAATCCGCTCTATACCGCGCGCGAACTCGCGCACCAGCTGAAGGACAGCGGCGCGCAGACGATCGTCGTGTTCGAGAACTTCGCACGCACGCTGCAGGAAGCGCTGCCGGAAACGCAGGTGAAGAACATAGTCGTCACCGCGCTCGGCGACCTGCTCGCCGACGGTTTCAATGCGAAGGGACGCCTGATCAACTTCGTGCTGAAGCACGTGAAGAAGCTGGTGCCCGACTACAGCCTGCCGCAGGCGATCCGGCTGCGCCCCGCCCTCGCGCTCGGCGCGCGCGGCAAACCGCAGCCGGTGCCGACGACGCGCGACGATCTCGCATTCCTGCAATACACCGGCGGCACGACCGGCATCGCGAAAGGCGCGATGCTCACGCACGGCAACCTGATCGCGAACCTGCTGCAGGCCAAGGCGTGGATCGCCGATCAGGTGTCGGGCGACGTCGAGACCGTGCTGACGCCGCTGCCGCTCTATCACATCTATTCGCTGACGGTGAACGCGTTCATCTTCATGGGGCTCGGCGGGCGCAACATCCTGATCGCGAACCCGCGCGACATGAAGATGGTGATGAAGATCATCCGCAACGAGACGTTTACCGGGATCACCGGCATCAACACGCTGTACAACGCGTTCCTCGACAACGAGGAATTCCGCAAGCGCGACTTCTCGCAGCTCAAGCTCGCGATGGCGGGCGGGATGGCGATGCAGCGCGCGGTCGCGGAGCGCTTCCAGCAGGTCACGGGGCGGCCGGTCGTCGAAGGCTACGGGCTCACCGAATGCTCGCCGATCGTCACGATGAATCCGGTGAACCTGAACGACATGGGCGAATTCAGCGGCTCCATCGGCCTGCCCGCGCCGTCGACGCTCGTGCGCTTTCGCCGCGAGGACGGCACCTGGGCCGCCGTCGGCGAGCCCGGCGAGCTGTGCGTGCACGGGCCGCAGGTGATGCGCGGCTACTGGCAGCGGCCCGACGAGACCGCGAAGGTGATCGACGCCGACGGCTGGCTCGCCACCGGCGACATCGGCGTGATGGACGAGCGCGGCTTCATCCGCCTCATCGACCGCAAGAAGGACATGATCCTCGTGTCGGGCTTCAACGTGTATCCGAACGAGATCGAGGAAGTGCTGGTGATGCATCCGGGCATCAGCGAAGCCGCAGCAATCGGTATCCCGGACGAAGTCCAGGGCGAACGGATCAAGGTCTTCGTCGTGCGCCGCGCCCCGACGCTGACGGTGGACGACGTGCTCGCGCACTGCCGCAAGAACCTGACCGGCTACAAGATGCCGAAGTTCGTCGAGTTCCGCGACGCGCTGCCGCAGACCAACGTCGGCAAGATCCTGCGCCGCGCGTTGCGCGATGAGGAGCTCGCCAGGATCAAGGCCGCGAAACAAGGCTGAACGACGCATCGCTCCTGGGAGACACAGTCGATGAACGAAGGAAACAAGCGCCGCGCGCCGCAGGCGGCCGCTGCGGTCGCCTGCATGCTGTTGCTGTTGCTCGCTCAGCCGGGCCTGCATGCGCAGGAAACGGCCGAAGCCGCGAGCGCGACCCAGGCCGCCGCGCTGCCGGCGGAGCTGGCGAAGGTCGCGCACGAGCCGCCCGCGCAGCAGGCGCGCTGGCTGCGCACGGCCGCCCAGCGCGGCACGCTCGCCCAACTCGACGATGCGACGCTGACGACGCTGTTCAAGGCGCTCGATCCGCTCGCCGTGCCGCTCTATATCCGCAATGGTCCCAACGGTTATCCGTCGTACCAGTTCACGATGGTGCGGCAGGAGCGCATCAGCGGGAAATGGTCCGACACGCCCGACCGCATGCTCGTGAAGACCACCCGCGAGCCGTTGCGGGTCTATGCGAAATGGCTGCCGGGCGGCGCGCATGCGGGACAGGAGACGATCTACGACACGACCCTGCGCAAGGACGAGATGTACGGCCATCTCGGCGGCCTGCTCGGCAAGATTCCGTTGTGGACGGCGCTCGACGGCGCACTCGCGCGCGCGCAGTCGAATCACCAGGTAAAGGATCTCGGCACCGAGTTCATCACGAACCTGTACCTGACCGAAGGGAAGAAATACCAGGAGGCCGGCGTGCAGCGGCCGACGCAGGTGGAAGCGAAGACGATCGGCGGTGTGCGCGTCGTTGCGCTCACCTACGAGACGCCGACCGGCCGGCCGCAGTTTTACGCGAAGAAGGAAACGCTCGGTCTCGACCTGCACGCGCCCTACTTCCGGACCGTCGAATCGTATGACAACGACGGCAGGATCTTCGAGCGGATCGTCATCGAGAAGATCGCGCCGGCCCCGCTCGACGAATCCGCGTTCGACCCGAAAAACCCGGACTACGCGTTCTGAGCGCCAACGGCACGCCGCAGGTCGCGCTCAGTCGTCGTCATCGTCGTGGTGATGCTTGTGCCAACGCTTGTAATAGTGCTTGCGCCATTTCCGGTAACGGTCGTCGTCCTCGTCGCCGTCGTAACCGTATCCGTAGCCCGGATACGCGACCACCGCCGGCTGCGGCGCCATATAGACCGGTGCCGGCTCGACATAGACCGGCGCGACCGGCACACCGACGCCCACCGACAGGTCGACGTGCGCCATTGCACTGGCGGAAGCGAGCAACGCCACACTCCCGATCGATACCGCCCATCCCCTCTTGTTCATGTTTCCCTTCCCTGATCCGCCGGCCTGCCCGGCACGCGCGATGAAGATAAGCCGGCCGCGCCCGGCCAGGTGCTACGCCGCTGCGAGAGTCGTAACGCGACGTAACGAAACGGCGTTAGCCATTTGGCCGAATCGCGAAAACGCGCTGGAACGTCTATAGTGGGTTACGGTTCGACACAATCACGACTGCGCGCTGGTGGAACGAACAGGGTAAAATCCCGCCAAACACCTGGTGGGCGACCACGCCATCCACACGCACAACATATTCTCTGACGCAGGCTCCTGCCGCACCTCAATGGCCAATCCCGCAGAATCCCATCCGCAAAACGACTTCATCAATTCGGCGCGCAAGGAACGTAAGCGTGTTGAAATCTATCTCGTCAACGGCATTCGTCTGACGGGGTGTATCGAGTCGTTCGACCAGTACCTGGTGATGCTGCGCACCCCCGTGGGTCTGCAAGGCATCTACAAGCGTGCGATTTCCACGATCCAGCTCGATACGGGCGGCTCGCGCCCGGGCGGCGGCGGGCCCCGCGGCCCGCGCACCGGCGGTCGGCCGGGCGGCCGCGAAGGCGGTGGTCACAGCCCGTACGGCTCGCACGGCGGCTCCCGCGAATCGCGCGGCGACGGCGGCTACGGCTCGCGCGAGCCGCGTGAAGGCTACGGCTCCCGTGAACCGCGCGAAGGCTATGGCTCCCGTGAACCGCGCGAAGGCTATGGCTCCCGCGAACCGCGCGAGGGTTATGGTGCGCCCCGCGAAGGCTACAGCGCCCCGCGCGAACCGCGTGAAGGCTACAGCGCTCCGCGCGACGCCGGCGATGCATCGGGCAACACGTCGCCGTCCGATACACGCGGCGGCAACGGGCCGGTGATCGTCACGCGCCGCCGGCGAATCGTGCCGGACGGCCAGTAAGACAAAAGGGCAAGCCAACCGGCTTGCCCTTTTTCCTCGTGGGCCGGCGCGGCATGTCGCCGCACCGGTCGTACCGTGATCGCTCAGTGTGCGGTCGCCGGCAAGCCCGCGTTGGCCTCGCGCTGCAGCGAACGCACCTGCTGCTGCAATGCGCGCAGTTGCGACTGAAGCTCCGCCTGTTGCGCCTGCAGCGCCGCCGTTTCATTGCGGACGCTCTTCTGGCGATCCACGACCGCGGCCTGCTGCTCGCGTGCGATCGAGATGTCGGCCTGCAGACGCCGCGCCCGCTCCTGCGTGAGCGCGATCTGCCGGTCCGTCTGGGCCTTCTGCGATTCCAGCTTCGCCGCCCGCAATTCGTTGACGGCCAGCCGTTCCGCCTGATGCGAGAAATCGCGATAGATCGCTTCCGCCCGCGTTTCGTCGTAACTCTTGATCACGCGCCAGAACGCCTTCTGCTGGAACAGCGCAACGAAATACGCACCGTCCTTCACGCTGAACAGCAGGCTCGCGCCGTAGCTGCCGTTATAGCTCGTGCGCATTTCCGTCAGCGAATGCGCCTGGATCTGGCGCTGCAGCTCGTCAACCGTGCTCGGGCCGGTCGTGTCGCCCGCCTGCGGCTGCACCGACGTTTGCACCTGCTGATCCAGCACCGGAATCGCCGCCACCGGCGCCGACGCCTGCTGCACCGCCGACGCTCCATTGCCGGCCAGCCCCTGCGCGTACGCGCCCTGCACGCCTCCCATCATCGCGAGCAATACACACGCCCGCGCCAACCTCGTCATATAGCTCATGAATTTTTATTCCCCGCCCGTATCGTTGTAATGCAGCGCGATTTTATCTCATTAATTATTCGCTTTCGCGGGTCTCGGGCTCTTCGTCGAATATCTGATATTTGCGCATCTTTTCCCACAACACCTTGCGGCTGATGCCGAGCTGCAGCGCCGTATCCTGGCGCCGCCAGCCGTTTGCGTCGAGGGCGGCGATCACGCGGCTGCGCTCGTTCATGTCCCACTTGCTTCGGTCGACGAAGACTTCCGCCGCGCTTTCCACCGGCACCGGCTGCGCCGAGTTGCGCGCATGCGCGACCAGCCGCTGCAGCCGCGCCGCGTCCCAGCCGCCCGTCTGCCGCACCGTCACGCCGACGCGCTCCGCGAGGTTGCGCAGTTCGCGCACGTTGCCGGGGAAATAGCTGTCCGCGACCGCGTCCGCGAGCCAGTAAGGCAGATCGGACAGCTGCGCGAGCCGCTCGTCGCCCACCACTTCCGCGACGAACGACTTGAACAGCGCGATCTTGTCGACCGCGCCGCGCTCCTCCAGCGACGGAATGCTCAGCTCGATCACTGCGAGCCGATAGTAAAGATCCGCGCGGAACAGGCCGTCCTTCACGAGTTGCGGCAGCTTCTTGTTGCTGGCCGCGACGAGACGGAAATCGACCTTGATCGGCGACGTCGCGCCGACCCGCAGCACGGCGCCGTCCTCGAGCACGCGCAACAGCTTGACCTGCTGGTACAGCGGCAGGTCACCGACTTCGTCGAGGAACAGCGTGCCGCCCGCCGCCTGTTCGAAATAGCCTTTATGCGCAACAACCGCGCCGGTGAACGAACCTTTCGCATGCCCGAAGAACAGCGATTCGAACAGGCCGTCGGGGATCGCGCCGCAGTTGACCGGCACGAATTCGCCGTTGCGATAGCGCGAATGCTTTTGGTGGAGCAATTGCGCGATGCGTTCCTTGCCGACGCCGGTTTCGCCGTGCAGCAGCACGTTGGTGTCGCAGTCGGCGAACGTGTCGACTTCGTGCAGCAGCGCCTGCATCGACTCCGAGTGCGCGACGAGTTCGGACGGCTGCAGCGTTTCCGCCGCGTGCGCGCGCAGCTGCGTGACGAGCTTGCCGATCATCCCGCGCAGTTCGGCGCAGGTGAAGTCGAGCGGCAGAATGTGCGAATAGTCGGGCGGATATTGCGATGCGTCGTGGTCGCGCGCCGCGCCGACCCAGACGACCGGCATGCCGATGTTGGCTTGCCAGTCGCGCAGGAACGCCGCGCCGGTCTCGATCATCGTCACGCTGATGATCGCGAGCGAGGGCCGCAATGCGGCGCGCTCCGGCGAGATTTCCGCATTGTCGGCGCGGATCACTTCGACGTCGAAGCTCGCCATGCAGCGGGCAACGCGGTCGACAATGTCCGCCTTGCCTTCCCAGACGTACAGATCGAGTTCTGCGATTGCGGAGGTGGTTCTCATTGTTGATGCTTTCAATGAACGATTTGCGGGGCGTTGCAAGTCAGGCCGTGCTGTATCACGGTCAGCTGGCCGATTTGCAATCCTAACGCCGTCAACAACGGCGTCACTAACGTGTTGATCAACGGATTGACGAGCCCAAGAAGCAAAGGAATGAGCTGTCCAGTGAGTGGCTGAAGAATCTGGGTCAAAATCGATAGATCGAGCCCCAAGACGCTGAGCTGGAGCGACGGTCCGCTCAACAGATTGGTCAGTTGCACGTTGAGCGAATTGGTCGCTGTCGACGACGTGGTCCAGTTGGGCCCCGGAGACCATGCGGACGACGTGCAAGCACCATTACCCGGTTTGGTATTGCAGAACGAATATTGCGAACTGTTCGGATAGAGCGTCCCCGTCCCGGTTAGCGGCAAGCTGGCGTTCAGCGCACCTGGCGTCGAAGGCAATGGCGGCCCGCTGTAGATGGGCGTACCGGTGCTGCTCCCAACGTACGCGACGGGGTTCGGTACGGCCAAGACGACTTGCAGAAGCGAAAAATTGCCAAGCAGCCCCCCGCCCGACAGCTTCGCCACGGGAATCGTGCCCGAAGTGGCCGCACAGCTCGGCGAATTGAGGTTCAACGTTCCCCCGGTATTTTGTCCGGCGCAAATCATCGCCACGCCCGGCAACGCGCCGAACGTCGCAGTGCTCGATGCAGGGGTCGATTGGCAGCTCGTATTGGCAAGCCACGCGCGACCTGGGCCTCCCAGAATGATATAGAGGGGCAAGTGCGGTCCCGTCAGCTGGAGCGTCAATAGGCCGGGAAGTCCTAGCGGTAACGGATCGGACAGCGCTTGCACATCGACGTAGAGTCCAATCTCCGCTTGCGACGCCTGCGTGCGCCAGGTGCCGTTCACCTGTCCGGCTTCGCCAATTCCGATCGACGGCGGCGCCAGCACCTGCAATTGCAAGCTATTGACTTTAACCAGCGACGACACCGCTGAAATAAGCGGACAAAACGCACTGCCGGGGCAGTTGGCTTGACTGACCGACAGCGTCAGCGCGCTGTTGTATGCGCCGATCTCCGCCGTCGCGAGCAACAACTGAAGCACATTGATGCTGGCGTTCGCCGCCGCCTCCGCATTGCCGCCCGAGTATTGAAGGAGACTCCCCAACGAGATCTTGTTGGCATTGACATTGGCGCCAACGCTGGTCTTCAACGCGGTGAGCACGGTGCCGACCGTGGTATTGCTGCCTACCGCCGTGGCGGTGAGGCTCAGGATATCCGATACGGTCAGATTGAGACCAAGCAACTTCCCGACGCTCGCCGGACTCGACATGCCGGCCGTGCCAAGTTGGGTCGCGACGGTTGCCAGCTGTCCCAGCGTGACGTTCGCCCCGGCCAAGGCCTGGTAATTCGCCAGGCCCACATTGACGTTGGTCGTGGCGCCCAGCAAACCCGTGAGTAGTGGATCGAGTATTGCAGACGACGAGGTATTCAGGTTCGCAAGCGTCGAACCCACGCTGAACGTGTCGATCGCCGCCGCACGTGCGGTCGCCGTCGCAGAGACAACAGCCTGCCGCCCACTCAGTTGATTCAGCAGCCCCAGGAAGAAGTAGTTCACTTGCCGGTACGCAGTAACCTGAGCTGCATTCGCGGACGCCGACGCCGGCGTCACATAAGCGGTCGCCGAGTCCCACCTTCCGCAACTGACGGCAATCTGGTCGTTTCCCGCAGTGGGATTTGCCGTAGCCGTCGCGCTTATCAGCGTAAACGCATAACCTTTGTCGTTGATGTTCGCACTCGACGTCACATTGTTTTTTGCATCGCTCAGGCAGCCGCTCGGATCGCTCGTCATGGGTTGCACTGCAGCCAACGCGGCCAGATCCACGACCCTCTGCAGATCCCGCTTCTGCAAATACAGATTCGCGATGTCGATCACCCCAAGCACGATGATCGCGACCATGACCCAGATCGCTGCCATGACAACGATGGAGCCACGCTGACGTCGTTTCCCAGGCCAATGAGCACGGCGCCGCCGAGCCCCATGTGCGTGATCTGCGCGCATCGTCATCTCGCTTACTGCGTACCCTGCCCACTACCCGACATGCCGCCGGCCGAACTACCAAGCTGCGTGTTCATCGACTGTGGAATCTTGTTCTTGAACGAATCGAGATAGCGCTGATAAACGAGCGACGCGACGTCGCCGAGCATCGGCTGCGTGGGTGCCGCCGCGCGGTTCTCTCGTTGCATCGAAAGCCACTCCTTCGTCGAACGGTCGACGTCGGATGCGGTCGGTGTCGTAACCTGTTGCGCATGTGCGGCCAGCGTGCCCATCGCCATCGCCGTGATCGCGCCCAACACCACGATGCGACCCACAAGCGTGTTGCGATAATGCTTATTGTTCATGTCGGTCCCCGCCTGTCTGTTCATTGTGCAAACCGTTGCAGCAGCGGCACGGTCTGGTCATAGTCGAAATTGTTCGCCATCGGCGTAATGGGGGCGGTCGCGACGTGCCGCGACACCACCGGCGGCATCGCGACCGCCCGTTGCTGCGCACGTGCCGCAGCTGCAATTTTTGCGGCATCGCCAAGGATGTCCTTGCGGATATCCGCCGGCAAATGCTGCTGGTTCATCAGCCGCTGCGCCTCTTGTGTGCGTCCCGCAGCGAGTAGATACAGCGTGAGGTTACTGACGATCTTCGGATTGCGTTGATCCAGTTCAGCCGCCTTCATCAGCGGCACCCGCGCGCCGACCACGTCGCCGTTACGCAATTTTGCATAGGCGAGATCGGACAGCAGTGACGCATCCGTCGGCGCGAGTTCGGACGCCTGCGTCAGTGCCTGTACCGCCCGACCGAAATCGCCGGCCGCACCGGCGATTAACCCAAGGCCCCGATAACCGCGTGCGGCGAGCGGCGTCTTCAGCAACTGCGTATAGGCAGCCGCACTCGCAGCCGGCTGGTCGGTCATGCGCAATGCGTCCGCGCGCAATAAGACCGTGTCCGGCGACATGCCGTATGCCTTGTCGTAAGCGTCGATGTGCGCAAGCGAAGCGTAATAGAGGCCCTGTGCCTGCATCCGTTGGATCAACCCGAGATACATCGCGGGCGTATCCGGCACCGCCTGCTTCTGGTCGGCCGCCTGAATCAGCGCCGCCCGCTCGGCCTGTGCACCGACACCGTAACCGCTCTCCTTGGTCGCGCAAGCGCCAAGCAGCAGCACCGCTGCCACCATACTTGCGCGCATCGCCATCCTGCTGATCCGCTTCATCGTCTTTCCTTCCACCCTTCAATGATGCGCCGACAGCGCATGCATCACCGCCAGAAACCCCGGGCCAGCCGTCACGATCAACAGTGCCGGCAACAGCGTCAGCACCATGACGCCTGTCATCTTCACGGTCAGTCGACCGATCCGCTCGCGAAGCATCGCGCGGCGCGTCTCACGCAGCCGGTCGCCGAACTGCTTGAGCGGCTCCTGGACCGCGCCGCCGTGCTTGTCGACCTGCACCATCAAGCGGGCAATCGCGCGCAAGTCCTCGTTGTCGAATCCGCTCGACAACCTTTGCATCGACTGATCGCGCGTGCGGCCCGCCGCGAATTGACGCTGTGCGATTCCAACCTCGGACGACAGCACCGGCATCATCCCGCGGAAATCGTTCGTCACAACCTGAAGACTTTGATCCAGTGACAGCCCGACGCCCTGCAACAGGCGCAACATGTCGACGAACAGCGGCAGTTCATCGACGACGCTTTGGCGACGAGTTGCCGCCCGGCGCCGCAAGACAAGCTTCGGCAACATGAAACCGAGCGCGAATGCGGCGAACGTCCCGATCATCCAATGTCTGCCCTTCAAGTGCCCGCTGGCGAATATCGCGAACAGAAGCGGCAACGCAATCCCACACGCAATCCGCGCGCTGAGGAACAGCCCGCGCGTGCGCGTGTCGACGTAGCCGCATTGCTCGAGAATACGGCGATCTTCTTCCGCGACGATGTGTTTGCCGAATCCAGTATCGAGCCAGCGCATCCCCGCCGCCGACAATCGGTCGAGCATGCGCTCGATACGTTGGCGGCCTCGCGTGTCCGGTTTCGCGCTTGCGCCATCTTCGGCCGTCTTCGGCACCCTGGCCGCTTCGAGCGCCGCCACACGTCGGTCGAGCGCGTCGGCCAGCGCACGTTCCGCACGCGACGCGGCACTCGCCCGCAGCAACGCGACCATTCCAAACAACAGCACGCCCAGCGCGCCGAGCGCCAGAGCAACCGATCCGATCTGAGTTGCCGTCATCGCATCACCTGAGTCGAGCCATTCGATACAACCACACGCTACCCGCAATCTGCAGCAGGAACGCGAGGACGAGGAGCATTCGTCCGCCTGGATCAATCCACATTCCTTCCAGGTATTTCGGATTGGTCATCACGACAAAACTGCCGATCCCGATCGGCAGTATCACGAGCACGAATGCCGATAGCCGCGTCTCTGCCGACATAGCCGTCAGCTCGCGCTCCGCCTGCTCGAGGTCGCGCATGAACACGGCCATGCGTTCGAGCATCACGTCCGCACGACCGCCATACTTGACCGACAGGCGCAGCACCGATCCAAGAAGTTCGAATTCCTGTGTCCGGTAGATCTTCGCGATATGGAGCATCGCGCGATCGATCTCGACACCCGTACGCAACATCCGGGACACGTGATCGAGACACCCGCGCAGAGGCTCCTCCGTCGTCAGCAGTGCTGCCTGAAATGCGGCCGGCACGCTGTTGCCAAGCGTCACCAGTCGCACAATTCCGTCGAGAAACGACGGGATCTGCCGGACGATTTTCAATCGCCGCCGCTGGATTCGCGAGGTCAGCCAGATACCCAGAATCGCACTGCCGCAGACAAGCGCAGCGAGACATGCGAGCGCGCCGCCGCGGCTGCCTGCAAGCCCCGAAATCACGACGAGAACTACGAGTGCGACGATCGTCTTGCCACGTGCGTCTTCTATCCCGGCACGGTTCACGAGGTTGGTCAGATACTCCGTCGCGATCGCATACCAGTGCAACCAGAAAGTGCGAGACGTCGCATTGCGCGCGCCGCCCGATGGCGACATGGTCCGCGACGCAGCCGGTCCCGCAGGTCTCGCGGCCGGTGCGGTCGCGCGCGCACCGGGTTCGAGCCGACTGTCGATGAAGCGCTTCGCATCGGTGCGCACGCGCCGGGTTTCCGCGTGTCGCCATAGCATCAGTGCCGATGCAACGCACAGCATCGCGACCGCGAGCAACCCGATCATCGCGCTATACATTGAAGCCCCCGCCGCGGCCGAAACCGCCGCCGCCAAAGCCACCGCCGAACCCGCCGCCGCCCATCCCGCCGCTCGTCAACGTCTGACGGAAACGCGCGAGCTTCGGCGAATGCGGATGGATGCCCAGCGATTCCCAGTGATCGACTTCCTCGCCCTCCGGCGTCACACGCGCTTCGTAGCGATACAACTCCTGCGTCGCGATGATGTTGTCGGACAAGCCGGTCACTTCGGTGATCGACAGAATGCGGCGGCGTCCATTCGACAGCCGGCCGATCTGCACGATGAAGTCGATCGCGTTCGCGATCTGGCGGCGCAGGCTCGACTCGGTACCCTGGAAGCCCGCGAAACCGGCGAGCATCTCGAGACGGTACAGACACTCTCGCGGCGAGCTCGCGTGCACCGTGCCCATCGAGCCGTCGTGGCCCGTGTTCATGGCTTGCAGCATTTCGAGCACTTCGCCGCCGCGCACTTCGCCGACGATGATCCGATCCGGACGCATCCGCAGCGTGTTGCGCAACAAGTCGCGAATCGTCACGACGCCGGTACCGTCGAACCCGCCTGGCCGGCTTTCGAGCCGCACGACATGCGGGTGGTTCAACGACAGTTCGGCCGTATCCTCGATCGTGACGACACGTTCGACCTCCGGAATATGGAATGCGAGCGCGTTGAGCAGCGACGTCTTGCCCGAACTCGTGCCACCCGATACGAGCACGTTGCAGCGTGCCTCGACCGCTGCCTCGAGCAGCGCCCCGATTTCTTCGTTGTACGTGCCGTTGCCGAGCAGGTCCGAGGGCTTGAGCGGATCCTTGCGGAACTTCCGGATCGACACGATCGGGCCGTCGATCGACAGCGGCTCGATCACGACGTTCACACGGCCACCATCGGGCAGTCGCGCGTCGACCATCGGGTTCGACTCGTCGAGACGGCGCCCGATCGGCGCAAGGATCCGCCGGACGATGCGCAGCAAATGCGCGTTGTCGGTGAAGCGTACCGGCAGCTTCGCGAGCATCCCGTGACGCGACACGTACACGTCGTTGTAGCCATTGATCAGGATGTCCTCGACTGCCGGATCCGCAAGCAGATCCTCGATAGGCCCGAAGCCCGCGAGCTCCTTCGTCAGCGCTTCCGCGATCGCACGCACCTCGTTCTCGTTGAGCGGAATGCGGCGCAAGCGCACGAAGCTGTCGATCTCGAGATCGACGAACTGGTTGATCGCCTGGCGGGACCACCGGCCGAACTCTGCGCCCAGTTCCTCGATGCGCGTCAGCAAATGCTCGTGCGCGGCATTCTTGATGTCGTGGAATTGCTGCGTCTGGGGGAACGGCGATGCGCCGTCGGCAAATTGGATGTCGTGTGCCATCGGTTATGACCGCTTGGACGAGGGTTGAATGAAACGTTTGAGCGCAGACAAGCCCGGGGTGGCGCGCGACGCGCCTGCCATGCCCGATACACCGGGTAGCCGCGCGGCGAGGGATTCGAGTGCGCGGACATACGGATCGCGCTCCGCCGCATCGACGATGAGCCGCCCCTGGTTCGCGGCATGGCCGATCGCGACGCGACGCGCGGGCAAGGTGGCCACCAGCGCCAAGCCGAGACGCTCGGCGATCTGCCCGGGCATCAGGTTCAGCGCGGGATCGTACTGGTTGACCACGAGCTTCACGCGGTCGGTATCGACGCCCGCATCGCGCAGCCCGGTGAGCAGATCGGCCGCCGACACGATCGATGCAACGCCCTGATCGCACACGAGCCAGGCCTCGTCGGCCCCCGCGGCGATCTGCGTGACAAACTCGCGATTCGAGAACCCGCCGAGATCGACGACCTGCTGGTCGAAGAACGCGCGAAAGCGATTCAGCAAACCGATGCAGGCTGCATACGATACGTCGCGCAGGCCGCCGAGGTCCGGCGGCAGCGTCGTCAGTGCGACGCCGCTCTGGTGCCGGGTGAGCGCGGTGTTCACGAACGTGCGGTCAATGCGGCGCAAATTCTGCACGGCGTCGATGAAATGGAATTCGCAGCGGGTGTTCAGGAACAGCGCGCCGTCACCGGCCGGCAGGCCGAGATCGATCAGCGCGGTTTGACGACCGGCCGGCGCGCCGCCGTCCGGGCCGCCCGTCGCTCCCGGTCCAAGCGCCCGCTTCTGCAACCAGACCGCGAGATTCGCGGCAAGCGTGCTGACGCCCATGCCGGCACGCGCCCCGAGCAACGCGACGACCTTGCCGTGCCGGCTCGCCGGCTCGCTGACGTGGGACAGCAACCCGCGCGTGGTCCGCAGGGCTTCCTCGGCCGATGCCGATACGTCGATGAAGTCGCGCACGCCCGCACGCAGTGCGGCGAGCGTGCTCTCCGGCTGCGCCAGCGAGCCGAGCGCAACGATCGGCAAGGCCGGATACGCTGCACGCACCGCCGCGGCAGCGACGCTCGCCGCATCGCTGCGTTCGGAGAAATCGATGAACACGAGGGCTGGGTTGAGCCCCGTGATGCGCTGCGCAAGCACACCCGGTTCCAGCGACGCGGCCTCGACTGCCCCGGCCGACACGAGCGTATCGGCAAGCCAGCGCACATGCGCTTCCTTTGTCGATGCGCAAACGAAGTAGTCGGTCACGGCGGGTTCACACAATGATTGGGTTCGTGCATTCATGTCGAACACCCTCGATTACGCACGGCGTGGCGATGTGCCGCAACGCGCCATGCTTCACATTCATTTCGAAAACCCCGGTGCTGCATCCGGCGACGCCGCACCGCCCAGGTAAGAGCGCCAGACCGGTCCATCGCGCTGCTCGGACAACTCGCCGGGCGTAGCCGGTAGTACCACCCCCTTCGCGATCGGTGCGACGAGATGCGGTGTCACGATGATCAGCAGTTCCTTGTCGTTCTGCTGGTAGTTCAGGTTCTTGAAGAACGTGCCGATGATCGGCAGGTCACCGAGCAGCGGCACCTTGCTCACGTTCGACATCGTCTGGCGGTCGATCAGGCCGCCGATCACGAAGCTCTCGCCGTCACCGAGTTCGACCGTCGTATCAGCACGACGCGTCGTGATGCCCGGCACGGCGACGCCGCTGATCGTCACGCTGTTCACGAAGTCGAGCTGGCTCGATTCCGGTGCGACCTTCAGTGCGATCCGGTTCGGCCCCAGCACCGTTGGTGTCAGCGACAGCCCGACGCCGTATTGCTTCCACTGGATCGCAGTCGAACCGAGCCCCTGCGGCGACGGCACCGGGATCTCGCCGCCGGCGAGGAAGCTGGCACTCTGGCCTGACAGTGCGACGAGCGTCGGCTCCGCGAGCACACGTGCCATGTTGTTCGCTTCGAGCAACGACAGGTCGGCAAAAATGCCGCGCCCCGCTGCGTTGACAACCAGATTGAATGCAGACGCCACCGGCGCGCCGAGCGCCGGAATGTATCCCGCTGTGCCCGGGCCCGATCCGCCGTTATACGACTGCACGCCGCCCGGCGAGAACGAGCCGAACGAAAAGCCGTTGCTCTGCTTGAAGAAGTTGAAGCCGACCTGCTTGAGCACCGAGCGGCTGAATTCGACCACCCGCACATCGACCTGCACGACGTTCTTGCCCGCCAGCGTCGAGCGATCGATCACTGTGCCTTTCAGGCTCATGTTCTTGGCGACCGTGGCGGCCCGTTCGTGAGCGTCGAGCGTTGCCGAGGTGCCCCGCAGCACCGACGTCCCGCCGTATGCCTTCACCTGCGGCATCGACCCGTCGAGTACGGCATGCGCCGCCGCGTCGACGACTTCGATGCTCCATACCGTCGGCTCGTCGTGCCCGCGCTCCCACAACATCACGTTCGTCGCGCCTGGCGCTTTCGCGGTCAGCAGCACGGAACCGGAACGACTGCCCTTCATGATCAGCACATCGGCGATCGTCGGATCGCCGACCGCGACCCGCTGCAACGCGCGGCCGGCAGAAATCTGCCGCTGCGCACCGACCGCTAGTTCGATCGTGCCGCTCGCGCTTGCAATGGAGGCGAATGTCAGGGTCCAGAGAGCAATCACGAATGCAGTCAGTGTGTTTTTCATTGTTTGTTCGACCGTCGCACGGCCTTTACTGTCGTCGCGGATATCGAAGGCCATCGATGTTGTTCAATACAAAACCGTTTCCGACCGGCCGCCGCGGATCACTTCGATGCCGCCCCCGCCTCCGCTACCGCCTGACCGCACCATCAGCGGCGGGCGCGACGGTAGTGGTGGCACATTCACGTTGGCCACTGCGGTCCTCGACGTGCCCGACAGCTGTTGCAGCGATACGCCGACCGCGGCAAGCGCCGACGGCGACAGCTTGTTGTCCGTGCGCACCGCCACCGTCTGCGTCGCAAGCTCGTCGTCGCGCGGGTTGCGCAGCGCGAGCGTCAATCGGCCGCTCGACTCGCCGAGCGTCAGGGCATCGACCTGTGCGGTCGGTACCGCGAGTACCGCGATGCGCGCACTACTCGGCTGACCGTTGTTGCCGTTCGTGTTGCTGCCGCTGTCACGTTCCGGCGTCGCGTCGCCGAACGACAGCACGCGCACCTTCGACATCAGGAGCCGCGCTTGCGTCTGCGAAACCTCGCCGTCGAGCATCGGGCCGCTCGCTTCACGCTTCAAGTTCACGAATACGTCGACGAAGTTGCCCGGCCGCAGGCGGTTGCCGACGGCATTGGTTTCATCGACACGAATCGCAATCGCGCGTTCGCCCGGCTGAACGTCCTCCGCCAGCCCGGACACCAGGGAGTCCGACACGACCGGGGCCGACGCCGGGATGTCCCTTGCAGGAACGCGACCGACCAGAATGGCCGGATCGGCAAACGCACCTGTCGGCACTGGAGCGATCGGTTGAACCTTCAATGCATCGGCAGCAATCGGCTGACCGACCGGTAGCGCACGCGTCGCGACGACCACAGGTACCGGGCTCGCAGCGATGACCTGCTGTACAGGAGCCGGCTGCGACGCACTGCGCCCCAGCATCCATGCGTACATTCCGAGCAGAACAGCGATCGCAATCAGCAACCCCGCGATGATTTTTGTCAGATTGTTGGCCATGTCGATATGGGAGTGCCGGAATCAGGTTCTGGAGCGTGGCAACGGTCGGGCGACTACATTCAATAGGTATGCGATTCAAAGCATGCTGGGCTGCACCTGCACGGTCGCGCTGCTCTGCAATTGCGGCGCATTGAAGACGAATATCCACGGAATCAGCGGATTCGCCGCGTATGAATAGGTCGTCGTCACCATCACGTTGAAGGAAGAGGTGGACGTCGAGGCGAATGATGTCGCGCTGCAGGTCACGCCAGGCGTGGAGGTCGGCACCGGCACCGACGTGGAGACCTGTGCAGCGAATTTGACGTTCTGCGACCACGGGCTGCCGGCCAGTGCTTGCGTCACGGCATTCCGTGCACCGACCAAGAGCCGGTCGCACGGCGCCGACGTGTAGTTCAATGCGGCGCGCGCACCTTCGGATGCCGCGAATGTCAGACTTTGCTGGATGACGAAAACCATCCCGAACGTGACAATCGCGTAAAAGATCAGGAAGAACAAAGGAAATACGACAGCAAACTCGACCGCCGCCACCCCTCGTTGCCGCCGCCATGCGGACGGCTGGCGCGTTTGCGTTCCCCGAGCCATCACATTCCCCTCACATACACAAGATGCAAAAGCCACACGGCCGCGGGGATCACGAGAAATGCCGCGTAAGGTGTGGCTCGGCGGCCGCCGAGTGCCATCGTTGGAGTCGCGCGCTTGTACAGTGCGGAAACCGACGTCCGCGACAGAAGCATTACGCAGAGCGCGTGAACGCCTGCCGCGAGGCTCCCGACAATCCAGAGCAACAACAACATCGGCGCACCACACCATGCACCCAGTACGGCGAATACCTTGACGTCGGCCGCGCCCATTACACGCAATGCGAATAACGGGAAAAAGCAAACGAGCCCCACCGCCGCGCCAACCAGTGATTGGGTAAGTGAAATTCCGAATGGATTTCGGCCGATGGCCGCAGCCACCAAAGCGCCGAACAACCCCGCGACGACGAGCGAGTTTCGAATGCGCCGAAAGCGGATATCGCCAGCCGCGACGAATGCCGCCCAGCCCAGGAATGCCCCGATGAAGATAAGACGAGCCATCACGTCGCGATCTACCGCGACCAGGACAGCGGGCGAATTACATCAATAATTCGCCCGCCGCGCAGCCGCAAGGCAATATTCGGAACCAGCCGTTTTTCTTATCCCGAAGTTCCCGGGGTAGTCGTCGCGGCCGACCAGCACGTGGCGCTCGGCGACGAGACACAGGTTCCGATTTTCGAGAAGGTGCTGCTGAGATTGGACCCCACCGTCGAGGCGCCTGCGATGATGGCCACCGCAATCAGACCCGCAATCAACCCATACTCGATCGCGGTCACCCCGTCTTCTTCCTTGAGGAAGCGCTTGATAAGTGCTTTCATTTTTTAATTCCTCGTGCCTGTATGTACGTGTTTTTTGGCCTTTTATAC
>Ga0105239_10003812_pt1 | contig 18334 bp, 15 predicted proteins | sample KBSC44metaG_FD_92761 | JGI IMG/M metagenome (GOLD analysis project Ga0105239, IMG submission 92761) | Corn rhizosphere microbial communities from Kellogg Biological Station, Michigan, USA - KBS C4-4 metaG | ecosystem: Host-associated > Plants > Roots > Rhizosphere > Soil | place: Michigan, USA...
GCGCGCCTGCCCCTCCTCCGAGCAGAACAGACCCGTCGGGACAGGAGACGCCGTACGAAGACGCTCCGCCAGACGCTCGACCCAGCCCTCGCTCCGATCGCTAAACTCCTGCCCCAAAATCAGCATTGTGTTCGGGTCGATTCCTGCTGCACGCAGCGCCTCGTCGGCCCCCTGCCGCCGCTCCTGCACCCAGGTTTCAATCTCGGAAGGGGCAAAATAAGCGATGTTCTTTCGACCACACTCCAGAAGGTGCTCCACTGCGATCCGCCCACCCGCGACATTATCGCAGTCCACGGCGACGCAGGCAGGATGCGCGGTATGGTAGGAGATGCAGACGGTTGGGAATCCGGCGTCAAGGAGGGCCTGCGTTAGAGGGTCATCGGGTTTGCGCCCGATGAGGAGCGCACCATCCGACGACCCGTTGAGAATATCCCCCTGAAGCGTATGCCAGTCAGGATAGTTGGCGGAGTGGAGAAGCAGATTGTGGTTGGCTTGCATCGCGCCCAGCGTGATTCCGTTGAGAACCTGCCCATAGTACATATCGCGATCCAGCAGTCCTCCCGGATGGATCGGCACCACCGCGAGCCTGTTGGTGCGCCCCGTCACCAGGGCACGCGCCGCTACATTGATCGTGTAGTGAAGCGCTTCCGCCGCATCCAGCACCCTTTGCCGAGTTTCGGCGGAGATACGTGTCCCTGCCCGCCCACTCAATACCAGAGAGACCGTACTTTGCGACACGCCCGCATGGCGCGCAACATCATGACTGCTGACCCGGCGTTTCATCATCGTTGTTAATACCTATGAGCAAGTTGTAGCGCAATCATACAGGATCTGCCTCTTTGTGTCAATGTTTATTCCAAACATCTAAGGCAGAGGCTGCATTGGCGCTATCACGGTGACGGTGTTTACGTGGCAATCATTTTTTGTCACCTGCACATTCGGTAACACAAAGGCCATGTAGCCGGTTTTCGTAACCCGAATGGTGTAGGTTCCCGTACGCTCCGGAGCACCCGTCAAATAGAGAATATTGCCCGCTCCATCGAAAGCCGTCGGCTGGAGCGTTTCGGTATAGGCACCATCCTGAATGGTGCCCGCAGCACCGGTAGCGATGTTTGCATGAGTCACCGAATCGAATATCTGGACCTTAATTCCAGGTTCGATGTCGGCTGTGCAGCCAAAGCCACCTCTGTGATCGCCACCATCTCCACACCCGGCGAAGAACAAGCCTACTATCACCACAACACAAGCGAGCGAGCACGATTTCATTGTCTTTACTTTCTTGCGCACCTGCGCTGTGCGTTAAAGGTTGTTCCACCGGATGCGGTCCGTTCCGCGCATCGGCTCGCTTATTTTCCTTCTCAATACTTCTGAATCCTTCCGTAAGGCGCGCCTCACGACAGTGGCTGTCGTGAGGCGCGCCTTTCCGTCGTGTACCTCTTTGTTTAGATCCGGCGAGACCTTCCGAATACGCTCCCCCGCCGACGCTGTTCCGGATCGCGCTCTACAGGATCGCCGTGATATAGGCCTGACTGCGCGCGTCCAGGGCAGCGACATCCGGAATCTCGAACCGATTGCCATCGACATCCAGCAGAAGCAGATGCGTTTCCGAGAACCATTGGGCGTTCTCCTGCAAACTCTGGGTCACGAAATCCCGCTGCCCTCGATCGGTCGCGACGGTCCAGTAGGTCGCGCCGTACTCCTGACGCGCATGCAGGATCGTCCTCACCGTCGCCGTCAGATACCGCTGTCGCAACTCCCGCTCGACCGCCGTCCATGAATCGGACGGCAACTCCTGCGGATTCTGCACCACCGTGATCTCCTCCCCTTTCCCATTCATCAGCGCCAGATAGGCGTTCGGATGCGACAACGGCGCCGCCCAGACCGGCTTCACGCTGATATAAGAGCGCTCCTCCCCAACCGTAAGCCGCAACCGCTCTTTCGGTTCATAGAACAGCTTCAACTCGGACGGTTTCATGCCTTGTCCTTCTCTTTGCATCCTTTCCTGTATTCCTTTCTTCCTGTATTCCTGTTCCGCATTTGCATTTTTTCCTGATCTCCTGCTCGGCTTTCACTCCCCCACTCCCAGGATCTGCGTCACCTGGCTCTGGGTCTCGACGAGGCTATGGAACACCCCTTGCTTCTCCATCAGTTCGGCGTGTGTGCCGACCTCGACGATCTGGCCTTTCTCGATCACGATCAGACGGCTGGCGTTACGCAGCGTCGACAGACGGTGGGCGATGGCGAAGGTGGTTCGCCCCTGAATCAGGCGGCCGATCGCTTCCTGAATCTGTTTCTCGGTCTCGACGTCCACGGAGGAGGTCGCTTCGTCCAGGATCAGGATGCGCGGGTTGTGCAGGATCGCGCGGGCGATCGAGATCCGTTGGCGCTCGCCGCCGGAGAGTTTCGCACCACGTTCACCGACCATCGTATTGTAACCGTCCGGTTTCGAGAGGACGAAGTTGTGCGCATTCGCCGCCCGCGCCGCCTCCATGATCTCATCCAGGGAAGCGCCGGGCTTGCCGTACGCGATGTTTTCCGCGATGGTGCCGTTGAAGAGAAACGGCTCCTGCAAGACGATCCCGATCTGGCGGCGCATAGCCTGGAGTTCCATGTCGCGATAGTCGATACCGTCGATCAGGATACGTCCGGCATCCGGCTCGTAGAACCGACAGAGCAGATTGATTGTCGTCGATTTGCCCGCGCCGGACTTGCCGACGAGACCGATCATCTCCCCTGGCTTAGCGGTGAAGTTCATGCTCTTCAAGACCGGATTCGACTTGTCGTAGCCGAATCGAACGTTCTCGAAGGTCACCTCCCCGACGATCTCCAGACAGGTGGTCGAGCGGGTGTAAGCCTCTTTCTCGGTATCCATCACCTCGAAGATCCGGTCGGCGCCGGCCATCGCGCGGCCGAACCAGTTGTTCACCTGCGCGAACCACTGCATCGGGCCGTAGATCAGGCCGAGGAACTGATGCATCTTCCAGAAGTTGCCCAGCGACAACTGTCCCCGATAGACCATATAGCCTCCGACGGTCCAGTTGATAAGGGCGCCCAGACTGGTGAAGAAACTCATCGCGCCGAAGACCGTGAACCAGCGGTTGTCTGCCTGCACTCCGGCGTCGCGCAACTCCTGATTACGCTGAAGGAACTTGGTGTTTTCATGGTTCTCCTGCGCAAACGCTTTCACGACCCGAATTCCGGCCAGCGACTCGTTGAGATGGATATGAAAGCGCGCCCACTTCTGCCCCACCCGGTGGTACATCTGTGAGACCGGCTTCCAGAAGAGCCCGCTCAGCAGGAAGACCACCGGCAGCGGCGCGAGGATGCAGAGGGTCAGCTTTACATTGATGGTGAGCATGAAGGCCGCCAACCCGATGAGAAGCAGCACATTGGTGACGAGGTAGGGCAGCCCATCCACCAGGAAGCCCCAGACGCGATCGGTATCCTGCGTGACGCGGCTGGTGATCGCGCCGACCTGCTTCTTGTCGAAGTAGCTCAGTTGTAGAAACTCGATCGCGCGGTAGAGGCTGCTGCGCAGATCGGCGGCGATGCTGCCCGCGAGGAACGCGATCAGTCGCCCGTTCATGATCTGCACGGCGGAGTTGATCGCCAGAGTCACCAGCCAGAGTCCCATGAGTGTCCAGAGCAGGCCGAGGTTGCGATGCGGAGTCAGCACGCCGTCGATGAGCGCGCCTTGAATCGCGGGCGGCGCGAGGCTCAGGCCCGTCATCACCAGAGAGAGCACGGTGAGGGTGATCGCCTGTTTGCGATAGGGCCGCAGGTACTGAGCGATCCGTCCCATCGTTTTGGTGCGGTTGACACAGGCCGGGCAGATGCCGTCCTTCTCCGGCAGAAGGCGATTGCACTTGATACACCGCGTGCGCTCCTGCTTGAGATTGATGCTGAGCGGTTCGCCCTTTGCCAACTGCTCGATGCCACGCGCCGCCTCGGAGAACTGAGCCGAGACCGTGCTGGAGTAGGTGAGGATCGGAAAGAAGTCCCCATTCTTGCCTGTGATCTCCAGGCGTCCGCCGCCGACCAGCGGTTCGTTGCGCGCCTCTTTGATCTCAGAGACCGGGATCTGAAAGGCGACTACGCCGTTCGTTTCACGCACGCGCACCGTCTCCGCCGTCACTTCCAGAGTGCGATGGCCGAAGGCGCTCCCTTCGGAGTAGTCGCCTTCCAGTTGAATCAGCACTTCTTCCTGCAGATAGGCCGGGAGCGCGCCGACCCGTTCTCCCTCCGGCGGGGTAGACTCCGTAACAGACATGATGCAATCTCCTTGCAGACACGGAAAACAGCAAACGTAAGTCGGGAAGCGAGCAGGAGGCAACAAAAAGGCCCCAGGCTCTGCTTCGCAATGTGCGTCGCGCCTGTGGCTTTCGGCGGGGGTAAGTAGGACCAGCGTGCGGTTAGATGGAAGTTCCTCCGAAAGTCAGGCGATGGGGTTCAGGCAGAATCGTGCCCTGCCGGCGGCGAGACGCCTTGACGCCCGGCATAAGACACAACTCAAACGCCATATGAAAACGGTTCATCGTGTGTTTTGCCAGGTCACGATCTCGTCGCTCCCTGCCCCTTTCGGTAGAATAGGCCAATACACAGGTAGTATAACCCGACCTCCCGGCTGTTGTCAACCCAAAATCGCACATTCACACGAAATCGTTGCACGCAACGGGAGCGGGCGGAAGGAAAAAGAGGCATAAGGGTATTGTTACGTAAAACTACGTAGATTCCCCTATAGTCAACCGGCCAACCAGCGTGTATAATACGTATGCTGGTGTGCTTTGAGGATATGGCTCAAGACGAAGCCAACCCGGATTCGAAAAAATTGCGGTGCTATGCAAACCTCCCCAAGTTGGACTCTTCAGTCTTCTAGAGGGAGGTTTGGCATTTCTGAGACACCTCGAATCGTAGAGGCGTGCAATCCAGGCTCTTGCCGGAACTGCACGCCTCCTTGCTTATATCGATCGCTCTACGGCTACTTCTTGACCGCAGCGCGCACCGCTTCCACGATATGCGGAGCATCGATCCCCGCAGCCATCAGCATGTCGGCAGGCTTTCCGGAGGTCGGCATCGCCTTCACGGCCAGTCGAAGGACGTTCGGATGGGCTCCCTCCGCGCCGCCAAAGACTTCCAGCACCGCATCTCCCAGACCGCCCTCGGGCCAGTGGTCCTCGACAACGATAAACAGGCCGCCCGCCTCCGTTGCCGCCGTCTTCAGGGTGGCCGCGTCGATCGGCTTCACCGAATAGAGGTCGATCACGCGCACATGGATGCCTTCGGCTGCCAGGGTCTCGTAAGCTTTCAGCGACTCGTGCAGGGTGATCCCCGCTGCGACCAGGGTCGCGACATCGCTGTCCGACTTCTTGAGCACTTTACAGCCGCCGATCGGGAAACTCTCTTCGGGACCGTACAGGACCGGCAGTTTCTCACGGGTCGTCCGCATATAGTTGATGCCCTTCCGGGTCGCCATCTGCGCGACGAGGTGGCCGGTGGTGGTGGCGCACGACGGATAGAGCACGGAGCTGCCGTGCACGGCGCGGATCATCGACAGGTCCTCCAGCGCCATCTGCGAAGCGCCGTCCTCCCCGATCGAGACTCCCGCGTGAGAGCCGCAGAGGTTGATATTGGCCTGCGAGATCGCCGCCATTCGGATCTGATCGAAGGCGCGCGCGAAGAAGGCCGCGAAAGTGGAGCAGAACGGCGTCTTCTGCAGCGCCTGAATGCCGACCGCCGCGCTGACCAGTTGCTGCTCGGCGATAAAGACCTCGATAAACCGCTCCGGGAACACCTTCTTGAACTTGTCGGCGAAGGTGGAGTTGCTCACCTCTCCGTCCAGCACAATCACGTTGGGCCGCGCATGGCCGAGCGCGACGAGCGCGTCTCCGTAGGCTTCGCGGGTCGCCACCTTCGCGCCGACTTCGTAGGTCGGCGGCACAAACGTGCCGCTCTCGCCGAGACTGGCCGGAGTCCCCTCACGCATCGGCTGCGGAGTGATGCGGATGTCGCCCTTGGGATTGCCGAGTTCCGCGAGCGCCTTCTCGGCATCGGCAGGCGGGAGCGCCTTGCCATGCCAGCCCTCGTGATCGGCCAGGAAAGAGACGCCCGCCCCCTTCTTGGTCTTGGCGATGATGCAGACCGGCTTGTCCGATGCCACCGCCTCGGCATACGCCGCGTTGACCGCCTCGACATCCTGGCCGTCGATCTGGATCGCATGCCAGCCAAAAGCGCGCGCGCGAGCGGCATACGCCTCTCCATGCCACTCCAGCATCGTCGGGCCGCGCTGTCCCAGGCGGTTCATGTCGATGATGGCGATCAGGTTGTTCAGCTGGTAGTGTCCGCCCAACTCGAAGGCTTCGTAGACGCTGCCTTCGGCCATCTCGCTGTCGCCGAGCAGGACCCAGACTTTATACGGCAGTTTGTCGAAATACTTGCCGCTGTAGGCCATTCCGACTCCGGTCGGAAGCCCCTGCCCCAGCGAACCGGTCGCGACATCGACCCAGGGCAGGATCGGGGTCGGATGGCCCTCGATGCGGCTGCCGTACTGGCGCAGCGTCAACATCTCAGCGTCGGTGATCGCGCCTGCGGCCTTATAGACCGAATAGAGCAGCGGGGCGGCATGGCCTTTCGAGAAGATGAGGCGGTCGTTGCGGAGATTGTGCGGATCGTTAAAGTCGTAGTGCAGATACTCTGCCAACAGCACCGACAGGAGGTCGGCGGCGGACATACTGGAGGTAGGGTGACCCGAACCGGCCTGGGTCGTGGAGCGAATACTGTCGGCACGGAGCTGCGTGGCGAGGTCTTTCCAGACCTGGGGCGAATGGACCATGATGCGAAATCTCCTCTATTCTAGCCGCCGGAATCGACGGTGTCTTCTCGGCGCACGGTGTTCTCAGGGTCAAACTGTTGATTGTAGCGGCCTCATGGCCCTTCTCGGCTACCTGCCGAACACCTCCGCATTGTAGCAGAAACCCGCCGCAATTTCAACGTTGCGCCTCGCGACATTACGCGATATATGTATTACGCCGCCAATAACGTCTTGACAACCCTCCGAGTTTCCGAGGACGCTACCCGATCTCACAATATCGGCTCCCACGCATCGCAAAAAGCACTACAAAGGCTCGATAGTAACTGTTCTGCCATCCGCGAACGGAATGTTGACTTCATATCCAACAAGCAATGACGTACCCAACAGTGGGCGATTTCCGGTAGCAAGGACGGCTACGGACTGCATCTCCTCATTCCACAAAATACTGGCGCGAAAGACGTCAACCCGAATGTTGGAGTTGTCCGCTAGATTCGCAATCATCTCCTGGTAGAATGGAAGCCCCAGAGCAGCGACTGCTTCAGGTGGCATAGTCAAGGCTCCCTCAAATCCCGTATCGATCACGAATTCCATTTCAATGTTTGATTGACCTGGCAGTAGGAAGACAACTCAGATGCGGGCCTGCTGCCCCACTATGTATCCTTTGGTCATGATGCAGTCCGGGTAAGGGTGCCTCCGAGAGAGTAAGCGGCATTGTAGCCGATCCGGGCTCCAAAGAGCGCTGCCTCCGGATGGTTTGCAAAGATGTGATCTGCGGCGACTATCGGATCATCGGCTATGGCATAATCACCCGTCTCGATATCAATCGCGATCATTTTGCCGATATTCTCTTCCGTTTCTACTTGCCTACGTATGCTCCGTGTGTAGAGTTCTTCTCCACGCCGAGCGATCTCTTCACCACTGAATCTTGGATGTCCCATTCCTACAACCTCCTGACCATAAACGTCTTCGTCTTGATTTTACCACAGTCGTGCCATCTTAGTCGGCATGAGCGCAATCTCCTCCGGGCGAGCGAAGTTGTCGCGTTGAACGGGCGCAATTACTTGATTTGTGGTGATAAGAATTCCCTGTCAAAGGGTTTCAATTTGTGGACAGACATCAGTTTTGCGAGGGCTGCCTTCTTCTCGTGTTCGCTCTTCGGCTTGAAAGCTACCGAATTCCAGTCACAGTTCTGAATACAGTATTTTATGTACTCTGTGGGTAGTTCAGCTTGACCTTGCATATAGTAACCCTTGGTAATGAGGAATGGAACTCCATCGATAAGTTCAATAGGCTCAAGCGGCCATTCAGCCACGTTTCCTGGAATGGACTTTGCGCCAACATACACTGCCGCTCCAATCCCCGGTCGCCTGAATGTCGTACTCTGTTTCTCCGTTCGTTTGCCCTCTTTCGGCGTGAAGAGCATCCGGCAGAGTACAAACGCTCCATATCGGTCTTCGAATCTTTTCCCTGGTTCCTTTGCAAAGGCCAACAACTCTTGCATTGCTTGCTTCTGCCCCAATGCTTGTAGCGCGCCTGCTGCCCGGATGAAAGGATCGACCTTGTACGTGTAATAGTCGAAACCGGGCAGATCTACGTGGGAGATCTTTCTATCAGCACCGGAACGTGCCTCTTGGACAAGAACCGGACGCAGGACGGGCGTGTTGCGTGTTGCAGATACATCCTTATCCTGGGCAAAAACCATGTTGGTGTCGAAAAGGAGAGCAACGGAAGCGACGGTTAAGGCCAGTATTTTCATCGGGGTAATATCCATTCCTGGAGACGATTGGGCCGCCGAGTAGCGACGGTTCTTCTCTACATCGGCGGCTTGATACGGTTATGCTTCGATTTTCGCGTTTACTTCGTCCAGTCTTACCGTTCTGTTCTCGGAGGAGCTGAGTTCTAGGGCGTAGCAGACAGCGTGAGTCTTGGCGGCGTCGGCGAGATTAACGAAGGATTCGCGATCTTCTTGAATGCAGTCCAGGAAGTGGGCGATCTCGCCGTCGAAGGGATGATGGGCGACGTCGCCGCTGTCGGGGCGAATGGTGGGGACGGTGATCCAGTCGGTCTGACCGGTGAAGAAGGGCTGGGCGTAGATATGGTTGTCGCGAATGGCGCCCTGGGAGCCCAGAAGATCGATGTTGAAGGCGTAGGGGCAGGCGACATCGAATGAGGCGGAGAGCTTACCGACCGCTCCGCCTGCGAACTTCACAATCCCAACGACGGTCGTATCGTACTCATAGGCGGGGTTCTGGCGGTTGCCGTAAGCGGTCACCTCCACGATCTCATCCCGCATAGAGGCGCGCATGGCGTCGACGCCATGGCAGCCCGCCGAGAGCCAGACGCTCCCCGCGATCTCCTTCTTGACGTTCCAGCGATACTGCGCATACTGCGGCCCGATATTGTGCCAGTAGTCCACCTCCGCGTAGAACAGATCTCCGATCGCCTTCGCCTGCAGCATCTGCTTGATCCACTGAAACTGCGGGTTCCAGTGCAGCACAAAGCTGACGACGGTCTTGACCCCCGCGCGCTCCACCGCGCGCAGCATCGTGCCGAGCGAGGTGGGATCGTTCGAGACCGCCTTCTCGATCAGCAGATGTTTGCCCGCCTGCGCCGCCAGGATCGTCTCCTGCGGATGGCCGTTCGGCGGCGTGCAGATCGAGACGGCGTCCACCTCCGGATCCGCCAGCATCGCCTCGTAGTCGTCGTAGATACGGACGTCCGTCAATCCGGTCTCGCGCGCCTTGGCTTCCGCGCCCTCCCGCGTCCGGCTGCACAGCGCCACCACGCGACAGTCCGCGCGCTTGCCATACGACTTGATATGCTCTCCGGCCACCCAGCCCGTACCCAATACGCCCACGCCGATCGTTTTCATCCCCATCTCCTTGTGCGAACTCTCAAAAAATAGCGCTCAGTGCATCTCCGCTTCACAGGTTCCGATCGCGCCGCGATAGTAGTTGAACTGTACGTCGGGATGATCGGCAAGCAGCGACATTGGGACCGCGGAATCCGCGATGCCCTTGGAGATCATCAGCGCGGTCAGGCGCATACCGAACGGATTATCGTGGTGTCCCGGATGCCAGATCGATACCCGATCCGCCATCCAGGTCTGTTTCGGCCCGACCGTCAGCGCCTGCGTCGGTACCAGCGGAATATTGCCTCCCCCGGACGTGCGCGCGTTCTGCACGATCGTCAGCGGATGCAGTTCGACGATACGCGTTCCCAACTGCCGATAGACATCCGGCGCAGGCGGAGCGTCCTTGAACTCTCCTGCCCTTCGCACCGGGTCATTGAAGGCCCAGTGCTTCACTTCCCCCTGCCCGCCCTGCATCACCGCGCACCGCACGCCCTCCCACGACGCCTCATAACCGCGTACATCCGCCTTCGGAAAATGCAGGTTCTGGGATGGCATGGCAAGTTCGGGCCGGATGCGATCGAAACAGAGCTCCCGATCGGCGCGCGCAAAGGAGAGCGGATGGCTCTCTTCCACCTCTTTGCCGTCCAGCAGCCACTCATCCATCCCCCAGAAATGCGCATTGTGCAGCGGAAGATCGAGGGCATTCACGAGTAGCGCAACCAGCGGCAACTGCTCAGTCGGGCCGATGGGACCGCACAGACCGACCGGATTGTCCGGCGTCGCACTCTGCCAGGCCCGAATGTATTCCAACGCCTCCGCCAGATAGAACTCCTCCAACGAATCGTAGAACACAGTCCGGAATCCGGGTCGCGCCAATTGCGCCAGATCCTCAGAGTCCAGTTTCGCAGCATCCTTCAACAGTTCCGGATCAAGCGTTGTATAGTCCCACCAATCGGGCGCGATCTTACTGAGCGGACGTGGCATAGTCTTCTCCTGATTTCACGGACCTGGCGCCTAAAAGTTTTGCCAGCAGATTCTCTGTCGGGTGCGGATGGCCGAGATGTTGGCAGAAGCCTTCGGCATAGGCGACGCCCATCTGTTCTCCGCGCTGCGCGCCCCAGCGACGCATGGCATCGAGATACTCATCGATGCCATGCTGCTGTCGGAGCCAGGCACGCTGACTGTCGTGGCAGGCGAGGGCTGCGGTTTTGCGCTCCATCTGCGCGGAGATGTCCACCAGACATTGGATGCGAGCAGGCTCGCCGAACAGATCGTGCCCACCGACAGCGTCGGCGTAGTAGAGCGTCGGAATGTGCGATGTCGGACGCTCGCCGCCGTCCGTCGCATAGTTGGGCACTGCCGCGTTAAAGCAGGCGTCCCGCACCAGGCGCGATGTGATCTCATGGTCCGCCATATAATCGACCGGAGCCGTGGTGAATAGAATTCCGGCATCGATCCGCCGCAACAGCGCGGCGACACGCCGGCGCGAGTCGTTGTCGAAGGTGATCTCCAGATCCGAAAACTCCAGACAGGAGTAACTCGCCGCCTCCAGCGTTTCGGCCGCGCGCTGCGCTTCCGCGCGCCGCACCTCTGCGATCGCCGTGCGATCGAGCACGGCAGATCCCTTGTCGCCGGGAGTCATCGTCGCGATATGGATCTCAAAGCCCAACGCCTTCAGCCGCAACAGCGTGCCCGCACACAGGATCTCACAGTCGTCCGGGTGCGGCATGATCGCCAGCACCCTTCGGTTTTCCATCACCATTGATCACGTCCCTCCAGGCAGAGTTTGGCCGTCCCTGCATCCAATTCCTCCCCTGCATGCGATGGTGGCACAACGAAGAGCAGTTACGTTGAAAACCAGGGTCCGCCAAGAAGGCTGCCGGGAGATTCTTGTCTCCCCGCAGCCTTCTATGACTCTACCCTACATCCTACAGAGACGGCTAACGCCGATGAGGTTACCGTACGTTCTCCCCATTGCCGCTTCTATCCTGCCTGGCTTCGCGGCGGCAGCGGCGCTTCCAGAGGAGGCCGCTGCCGGTCATTACGAGTCCGGATAGAAGAGCCATATCACCGGGTTCGGGCACCTCGGAGTGGACGGCGTTTGCAACGTTCACCTGGAAGACAGGGGAAGGAGTTCCGCTCAGCTCATTGGTCGCACTGCCATCCAGGCCGCCTAGCACGCTGAAGGCGCCGTTGTAGGTTCCGACCGGGGTCAGGTTGTCCGCAGTGACCGTGAAGAAGACGAAGGATGCGGTCACGTCGCCCGGTGCGAGAGTGAAGGGAGCGTTTATGAGAAAGGGAGTGTCATCGAAGGTCAGTCCGCTCCCCGCCAGATTGAGCGAGTCCCCGTTGAGAAACAGAGTGGTCACCCCGGTGTTGCGCAGTTCGCCGCTGAAAGTCGCCGTGTCACCGGGTCCGATCGTAATCGGGTTCTGATCGAATGTGACCAGGATCTGCGCCCTGCTCCCCGTTCCCAGCAGCAAGAGTCCGCCCGTAAGCACCAGTTGTTTTAAGAGTCTCATCTTCATCTCCTCAGAATCGTGTCGAAGCTATATTTCTGATCAGGGACCCGTGACGCGCAGGGTCGATGTGAAGGCGCCTCCCAGGTAAGTGCCCGTCACCTTGAGAACTCCAGCCTGTCCGGTTGCGAGCACGCCTTTCGGGAAGTTGAAGAAGACGGATCTCGGCACTCCGGCATCTCCTGGGCCCATATCAGAGAAAAAGGCGGTATTGGCAGGGTAACTCACGCCGTTCAGGGTGACTCCTCCGAGCGAAAGAGCCGTCACGCGGGCATTCCCGGTATCGTACGGATTGATCTTAAAGCGGAAGGTTCCATCCCCGAATCGATCCGCGCCGACCACGCGAACCTCGACATGAGGCTGTCCCCAAATGATGGTTCTGCCGGCAGTCAGGCCCGCATTGTAAGCGGTGAACAGGTAGGGACCGCTGGTGATGCCGTTACCCTGCACGCCGTTCTCGTACGGGTTCAACCCGAAGAAGATCGGATCGTAGACGGGAAACGCACTGTAGTTGCTCCAGCCGCCGATCGAGGTGACGCTGCCGTCAAAATCGACCTGGGCGAGTATGTTCCCGGCAGCATCTTTGAGAACCGGCACGACCGACGCCACCTGCTGGAGGTTCGCATAGAGCGTGGGAGGCGCGAAGGTCAGGCTGGCAGGCGTGGTGATCGGGTCGGCGTCCTGCCACCAGAAACCGTCGCCGTTGAGGTTAAAACCTGCATAGTGAGGGAAGAAATTCGCTTCCGGAAAGGACTGAAGCACGTTGCCTGAGTGATCGGTGATCAGGAGATCGACCGTGTTGTTGCGGCGAGAAAAGGCGATCCGCGAACCATCCGGAGAGAAGCGGCAGTCCCCGGAATTACCTGCGAAACTCGGCATGGGAAAGGAGGCTTCGTTGCTCGTCTGAAGGTCACGCACCTGTACAAAGGAGGCAGAGCCGTTAAAGTTGTTGCAATACAGGATATATCGGCCGTCGTGCGACCAGTCGATCGCAAAGGTCGTGTGGAACCCGACGTGATATCCTCCGACAATCTGCTGTAAGCCGCTTCCATCCGAATGGATCCTATAGATCCCCTCTTTGGCGTTGAAATCACCGGCTTCCGTCCACGGAACAGTGCCGCGAAACAGAATGGTTTGACTATCCGGTCCCCAGGCGACTTCATGGATGGTGTTCCTGCTATTCGGACCAAGCGTGGGATCGCTCGTCGTGAGTTGGCGTAGGTTTGTGCCGTCCGTATTGATGACATAGAGTTCTGTATAGTGCGCGCCGTCGAATTCAACCGCGCGGTTGGAACTGAACGCGATCTTCGTGCCATCGGGCGAGATCGCAGGATAGAGGTCGCTGTCATAGAAGTGTTCTATCAGGTCGTCCCCGGTCAGTTGCCGTCGATTGGATCCGTCCGAGTTCATAATCCAAACATGAGAGTGACCATCCACGTTTTCATTAGAAGCGAAGGCGATGAGCGATCCGTCTCTGGAAACAGTCGGATAGTTCATGGAATACCCGTTGTGGTAGCCTGTGAGCGCGATTGTGTTAGAGCTATCCAGGTTGCTCTCGAAAATCACACTGTTGTAGTCGGTGTTCCCGGCTCCAAAGTAGAAACGTCCGTGGGGGGGAGCACTCTGGGCTTGGGCCGCCAGAGCCGAAAGAGTCAGCAGCGCTGCCAGGAATACGATGTGGAATCTGCGTGTAAGCGACATCCTATGGTTCCTCCTAGAGACCGTTCGCGTCTTGATGCCGCCGCCCTTTCCAGGGAAAGGCGACGTCTATCGAGAGGATAACCAGGCCCCATTAGCCAGACATTAAGAGTTCGAGAGGAAGTGCGATAATGCCGCATTAATTTTGGGAGAGAAAACGTGAATGCCGTCGAGACCGAAGACATCCGTGAGGTTTCAGCGGGATTCGCGGAGCAAAATCAGCGGGAGAACCGAGGGCACAAGGATATCCAGAGGCGTGTAGAGGCCGGTTTGCCAATTACGATCGTATGCCTCCATGCCGAGCGAGTTCTTGAGCAGCGTCAGTTCCTCACGAATGCGCGCTGACTCGTAGGAGGGCTTACGATAGCCCATCTTTTCTTGAAGAGCATCGGACGCCGCGAAGAGCTGCACCGCCTCTTCGCGTACTCCCTTCTGTGCAAGCCGATAAGCGCCGTCTCCGATAGCCAGTATCAGCGTCGTCAGATGGCGATGCGTGACCGCAGTCTGCAGCGCGCGCGAAACAGAGATCTCCCTCCTCCATGCGCTCCTGCCCCCAGAGCGACCGCATCATTGTGGTGTAGTAGCCTGCCTGAAGCCGGTTGTGCTCCGCCAAGGAAACGTGCAGGATGTTCAGGTAGTGTTCCGCTTCTCGATAGTCCTGTTGCGGGTCGAGATTGTCGGCAAGGTAGTAGGCGCGTCCGTTGAGCGCCTGCGCTAAGTGACTATAACACATGCGTAACGCAGGCAGGATAGGCTCCTGCCGACTCTGCTCTCCACATTCGATGGATTCCCGCAGCGAGGCGATGGCGGCGCTCCATTCGCCCTGCATCATCAGCACATAGCCCAGTCCGTTGAGCGCCCATGTGATGCGAACGGGATCCCGCGCGCCCTGCAACGCCGCCCTGGCCACCGATTCCGCGTCCCCATACCGTCCCACATCGACATAGACTCGTAAGCCTATCATGGTTCCGGTCTCTCGCACGGCGGCGACTAAGTCCGTATCCGGCAGTTTCTGCGCGAGCCATTCGAGGGCGAGGCTATGATAGCCGCGATTTGCCCAGAGATTCAGGATATCCACCAGGATGGGGCGTAACGTCGTCTGATCGTGCTGCCAGAACCACTCCATTGCCAGCAACAGGTTGGCATGGTCCGCCTCCAGTCGATCCATGAACTGAAAATTCTCTCGATCGGCATGTATCACCATCGTCACATAGAAGTGCGCGTGACGTTCGCCGTACCAGTCACGTCGCTCCGGATCGAGGTTTTCCGCCGCAAATTGCCGTAAGGTCTCCAGGAGCGAGTAGCGCATGACTCCCAGTCGCTCGTCCTCCTGCACCACCACCAGGGAGCAGACGGTCAGGTGATTCAGGTCCTCCGCGACTTCCGGAGAGCCGGTGACGGCCTCTGCCGCCTCCACCGACCAACCGCCCTGGAAGACCGAGAGGGCAAGAAAGAGATCTCTCTGTTCCGCGGTCAATAGATCCAGACTGCCCTGAATGACGGCGCGCAACGACTGATGACGCGGGGACAGTCCGTGCTGCCGCGCTTTCAGGTCCGTCAGTCCAGCCTCCAGAGAGTGCGCGATCTGCTGGGGGGTCTGTGCCGTAATGCGTGCCGCCGCCAACTCCAGAGCGAGCGGGATTCCCTCCAGACGCTTACAGATCTCGACCACGGCATCTGCATGTCGTGGGGAGAGGACGAAGTCCGGGCGGGCGATTTTGGCCCGATCCACAAACAGCGCGATCGAGGCGAACTCCAGGAGACGTTCCGTATGCGCGGGCTGGCCCGGAGCCTCCAGGGATGTCAGCAAGTGAACGCTCTCCCCGGAGACGTTGAGGCGCTGCCGACTGGTAACCAGAAGACGCAGTTTCGGTACCTGTTCGAGAAGCAGGAGCGCCAGTGCAGCGACCGCATCGTTCAGGTGCTCCGCATTATCGAGGATCAACAGCAGCGCGCCGCGGCGATTCAGCACCTGAACCGTCTGTGCTTCCGTCGAAGCGTCTGTGTGTGGGGCGACGCCCAGCGCTCGCAAGATCGCATCGTAGAGTTGACCAGGATCTGCAACCGGCAGCAGCGACAGGAAGAGACAGACACCCTCCCAGTCCGTCGCGACCTCCGCGGCCAGACGGGTCTTACCCATGCCGCCCATGCCGACCAGCGATACCAGACGATGCATACCGATCAAGTCCGACAGGATTCGGCGTTCGTTCTCCCTTCCAAAAAACCGGGTGAGATAGAGTGGCAGCGAGGGAGCCAGGGGAGCAGCGACGGCCTCCATCTGGATCCTGGGGGTGCGCTCTTCCCATGATACAGGGCGTTCGTTATCCGGCGAAGCGAGTGCCGTGCCGTCTGCCGTGACCAGATCTTCGCGCAAGAGTTCGTAGCGCGCCTGCTCGATCACCGCCCACTCCTCATAGAAACCGGGAAGCAGAGGGCCAACCATCAGTTGAACCGCCCGCTTCCGATCTCCTCGCCGCAACGAAAGGTCGCACTCAACCGTATCACAAGTAACCGTTTCGGCGCGCAGGCGAACCTGCCCCGGTACGCTGACATCGAGTACCGATCCAAACGTGGTCGCGTCTGGTTCCAGATGGCGGCGGAGCGAGGTAAGGGTGACCCGAAATCGATTGGCGACGACCTGGGCCTCTTCTTCCGGCCAGAGCGCCTCGTACAGCGCTTCGCGCGGGCAGGCCTGCCCGAGGTGCAGGGCCAGGTAGGCAAGCAACGCCCCCACCTTGTGAGAACGGAAACGGCGCGTCTCCTTTCCGGAAGCGTCCAGTAGTACCGGCCCGTTAAAAAGGCGAACTTGCCAGAGAGTTGTCACGTCATTCCTTGAATTCTGCAATCTCAACCTTTCTATCGGCCCGAAAAATGGCCTGGCCTCACTGCGTATTTCGGCATCGAAGCGTTCAAACCTGCATCGGCGTGAGCCGACAGTAAACGTAGATATACGACAAGAATTCGATATAGGTGGTAAAATAGCATTGTAAGTCACATCATGCACGCAGATGCTTGTGAGCGTATTGAGTGCAAAGGGTTGTCCAGGAGAATAGATGGAACCTACCGATCGACCGGAGCCGGAACGGCCACAGCAGAACGAAACGCCCGGTGCGGCCTCCCCAGAGTCCGCCACAAGCTCAGCAAAAGTGAAGCGCCGACGGACCCTATGGAGGGTCGTCAAAAGCGCGGTACTGTTCGGCTTCGTCCTCGCAAGCCTCGTTATCGGCGCCACGGTCGGCTATCTGCATCGTACCAGCGATGTCTTTCGCGTCTGGTGGGATGAGACTCGCGCCCACCCTGTCACCGTCATAAAGCACCCGACCGATCCCTTGGCCGCCTTCCGCCCCGAACTCCAGCTGCCTGCCCAGAGCCAGCACACCGCAAATATTCTTCTCATCGGCGCAGATAGCGACTATTCCGAGACCCAGCCGGTCGCGCTGAAAAACACGCATGGCCGCAGCGATGCTCTCATGGTGCTCCGAGTCGATTTCGACAACAACCAGATCAACGTGTTGAGTATTCCCCGTGACACCGCCGTCTTCATTCCGCACTATGACAACAAGATCCATAAGATCAATGCGGCACACGCGTTCGGCGGTCCGACACTCACGCAACAGACCGTCGAAAGCGCTTTTGGCATCCATACCGACTACTATCTCAGCCTCAATTTCGATGCCTTCCAGAAGGTCGTCGATGCGATCGATGGAGTCGATCTCGATGTCGGCCCCCTGCCGTTGGACTACGACGACAACTGGGGCAAACTTCATATCCACCTGAAACCGGGCATGCAGCATCTGACCGGTTACACGGCGATGGGATACGTGCGTATTCGGCATAACGACAGCGACCTTCACCGTGCCGAGCGGCAACACGCATTCATCGAGGCGATGCGGGCCAAGATCATGAACCGCGACACCTTCGGGAAACTCCCGAATGCGCTCAATCAGGTCACGCAAAACATCGATTCCGACCTCACTACGGCCCAACAACTGACTCTGGTCAACTTCGCACGCAACGTTCCCAAAACAAATCTGCAGGTGGCGACTCTGCCGTCGACTGTGGGCCGCAGCCTCGTCTATGCCAATGTGCCGGAGAGTGAAAAACTGATCTCCCGCCTCTTCTTCGCAGATAGTCCCGATGCCGTGACGATCCACGTTCCCGACCCTCCGCAAGTCGCCGCGCGACGCAGTCTGGTGGCGCGTTCCAACGGTTCCGTGCATCGTCGTCGTCGCCGCCGCCGCCATTTTGCGCCAGTGGTCTCCCCCCGGGAAACCCTCGGATTAAGGGAAGCAAAGCGGGGCGATTCTCTCTCCTGAACCCGATTTCCCACCTTCTTATATACGTATCGGACGATCGTTCACCAAAATCTGCCGATTCGCGGATGCCTTCTGACGGGTCTTCGGAATACAATGAATATGCTGGTGCGGATGTTATCTAAGCACTAAAGTATTCACC
>Ga0105239_10003815_pt1 | contig 18323 bp, 13 predicted proteins | sample KBSC44metaG_FD_92761 | JGI IMG/M metagenome (GOLD analysis project Ga0105239, IMG submission 92761) | Corn rhizosphere microbial communities from Kellogg Biological Station, Michigan, USA - KBS C4-4 metaG | ecosystem: Host-associated > Plants > Roots > Rhizosphere > Soil | place: Michigan, USA...
CCCGAGCCCAGCGAAGGGCACGAACGAGGAAGACCGTGTCAAAGCAGGTCTGACGAAGTCCTTCCGTGTCAAAGCAGGTCTGACGAAGTCCTTCCGTGTCGAAGCAGCTCCGACGAAGGCCGGTTTGCGGGAATTGGGCTATTTTTTGAGGAAGCCCAATTCCCGCACATTTTCGGGCAGGACAGTTCATAACGGTGCAAAACATATATTTGTCAAAAATGACCGGAGGTCATCGGCCGAAGGCCAGACATTAACGCTTTGCGAGAAATGCACTAAATTTCGACAGCGCATTTCCCGCACATTTCAATAATCAACTGATCATGAACAAATTTGCTTGCACCCTTGTCGCATTGCTGTGCTGTTTCTTCTCCATCGGACAATTAAAAGTAGGACACCTTCAGATCGAAGGCCTTGTCAATCCCGTAGGGCTGGATATACCTGCGCCACGGTTCAGTTGGCAGATGACGGCGCCGGACAGGGGTCTTCGTCAGACGGCTTACGAGCTGCAGGTAACGGACAACGGGAAGGAAACGGTCTGGAGCTCCGGAAAGATCAGTTCTGAAGGATCATTATGGGTAGCATATGCTGGCAAGCAGCTGCAGTCAGGCAAACGTTATTACTGGCGGGTACGCATATGGGATAACAAAGGACGTGCATCGGGCTGGAGTGCACCGGCCTGGTGGCAGACCGCCCTGTTCTCATCTGGGGACTGGACGGCAAAGTGGATCGCACCGGGGTTTGAAGAGCTCCCCTCCCGCCCCAGCCCCTTATTCAGAAAAGAATTTACCACGAACAAACCCATACAGTCCGCCACTGCCTATATCACGTCCCATGGATTGTACGAGGCGCAGCTGAATGGACGCCGCATCGGGGATGGTTTTCTTACACCCGGATGGACCTCCTATAACCAGCGGCTGCAATACCAGGTCTATGACGTCACCGACCTCCTGCGCAGCGGACAGAATGCATTGGGTGTAACCCTTGCCAGCGGCTGGTACAGGGGATTTATCGCATTTGAAGGGCAAAGGAATTATTACGGCTCGGACATTTCCCTCCTTTTGCAGCTGGTGATCCGGTACAAGGATGGCAGTACGGCCACTGTCGCCTCGGATGGAAGCTGGAAGTCTTCCACGGGTGAAATAAAAAGCGCCGAGATATATAATGGAGAGAGCATTGATGCCCGCGAGGAAAAGGCTGGCTGGACGCAACCGGGCTATGACGATAAGGGATGGAGCGGTGTAAAGGTCGAGGAATTCCCCCTATCCAATCTGATCGCCACCTACAACCAGCCTGTAAAAAAACAGGAGGTCTTTCATCCCCAGCGTATCTTTAACAGTCCCGCCGGCGAGCAATTGGTCGACTTCGGACAAAACCTGGTTGGCTGGGTGTCGCTCAAGGCAAGAGGGAAAGCGGGCGATCGCATCATTATTTCCCATGCGGAAGTGTTGGACAAGGCAGGGAATTTCTATACGGACAACCTGCGCCACGCCAAAGCCACTGATACGTTCATCCTTAAAGGAGGGGGTGACGAGATCTTCGAACCTCATTTTACTTTTCATGGATTCCGCTATATCCGCGTAGAAGGCTATCCCGGTAAGCTCAGCGCAGATGACCTGCAGGCAGTAGCCTTGTATTCAGACATGCCCCGGACAGGGAGCTTTGTTTGTTCCAATCCGTTGATCAATCAGCTGCAGCATAATATCCAATGGGGACAGCGGGGCAATTTCCTGGATGTACCTACGGATTGTCCGCAGCGGGACGAGCGGCTGGGCTGGACCGGCGATGCGCAGGTATTCTCCCGCACGGCAGCCTTTAATATGGGAGTGGACAATTTCTTTACCAAGTGGTTAAAAGATGTGGCGGCGGATCAATCGCCCAAAGGGGCTATACCCTTTGTTATCCCCAATGTGCTGGGCAATGGCGCCAGTGCAGGCTGGGCCGATGTAGGGACGATCATTCCCTGGAACATGTACCTTGCTTATGGAGATAGAAGAGTGTTGGAAACACAATATCCAAGCATGAAGGCCTGGGTGGAATACATGCACGGGCAAAGCAAGGACGATCTGTGGAATACAGGGTTTCATTTTGGGGACTGGCTATTCTACCGGCCATTTGATGACAACGATGGAAGAAGCGCCGTCACAGATAAATATCTTATCGCGCAATGTTTTTATGCACACAGCACACAGCTGCTCATCGATGCGGCCAAAGTGCTGGGCAGGACAGAGGATGCTGCCGCCTACGAACAGCTGCTGAAAAGGATCAAAGCCGCATTTGTCCGGGAATATATGACCCCGAATGGAAGGCTTGTCTCCGGTACGCAAACGGCGTATGTGCTGGCTCTGCAGTTCGACATGCTGCCGGAATCGTTGCAAAAACAGGCAGCCAGGCGGCTGGCGGATAATGTAAAGGACTATGATTACCATCTGACCACCGGGTTCCTTGGTACGCCCTATCTCTGTCATGTGCTGAGCAGATGGGGCTATACGGATATCGCTTACCGGCTGCTGTTACAAGAAGACTACCCTTCCTGGCTGTACCCTGTAAAAATGGGCGCCACTACCATCTGGGAAAGATGGGACGGTATGAAACCCGACAGCAGCTTTCAAACCCCCGGCATGAACTCTTTCAATCACTATTCCTATGGCGCCATCGGAGACTGGATGTACCGCGTCGTAGCGGGTATCGATACATATGAAGACGAACCCGGGTATAAACACAGCCGGATCTACCCCCACCCCGGTGGCGGGCTGACAGAAACCGAGGCCAGACTGGAAACAGGCTATGGCGAGCTGTCCTCCCGCTGGAAAAAGGAAAGGGATTCCCTTATGCTGGATGTCGTGATCCCCCCCAATACGAGCTCCACCGTATATATTCCCGCGCCGGAAGGCGGGGTAGTAACAGAAAGCGGACGGCTGCTGGGTAATGTAAAAGAAATAAAGATCGCCGGTGTCGGCAGAGGATATCTGATGGTAGACCTCGGCTCCGGCAGCTATCATTTTGCCGTGCAACGATCGGACACCCCGGAAAAAGGGAAATAATATTTAAACCAAAAGAAGGTCACCATTGTTACTAACGGGCAAACGGGTTATACTCGTTTGCCCGAATATTTTATATACAACAGAAAGGTTTTTTCGATGCAGCAATCAATCAAAGGATCAAACAGAATGGGCTATGAAACATTTTTTACGTTGGACGATCACCTTGATGGTGATAGCTTGCGACGCAGGTGAGGCAATTCTTGCACAGGAAAACACTCCAGACTTCCTGCTTCGCATTTATGAGGACAATGACTTTATCAATTCCCTGGGCGTTGGCACGGATGATGCGTATACAAATGGCACCAGGATCGATCTTTTTTACACCCGAAAACATCCTCCCCACGGCATAGACAGGTTTTTGCCGACTGCCGGCACGGGCAGCATCAATACTTATGGATGGGGGATCATGCAACTGATGTTCACGCCGGAGGATATTACCAGGGCGGAATATCAGCCGAATGATTATCCTTATTCGGGTGCATTGATCGCCACCCACACCTTGTATTCCTATAATCCCGTCAAAAAGTTCGATTGGCAGACGGAGCTGGTAGCAGGTGTTATAGGTCCGGCATCCCAAGCGGCAGAGTTACAAACATTCGTTCACAGGCTGATCCATTACTATAAACCCATGGGATGGTCCCATCAGTACAAAAACGACTTACTGGTCAATATCAATATGACGGCGGAAAAGGAGCTGGCATCCGGGGGACGGGGGCTGGAGGTCATCGGAGGGAGCCAGGTCTTTCTTGGTACGATGTTAAACGGGATGGCCTTCTACCCCCTGATCCGGATAGGGAAAATGACCCCTTATTTCCAGGGATATATGAGCCAGTACAGCAGCTCGGGAACGTCTGTAAAGAACAAACATATAAAAAAATGGCAGGCATATTTCATGCTCAAACCCGAAGCGCAGCTCATATTTACAAATGCGCTGCTGGAAGGAGGCATGTTCACGGGCAACCCCAACCTCAAAACAGGTCATAAGGGGGATGAACCATCCCTTCCCTATCACGGTCTGGAGAGATGGGTCTATTCATTGAATTATGGAGCTGTGGTCTCATCGGGGAATTTTAGTATCTCTTTTATGCAGAGCACATCTTCGGCAATGATGAAAGGTCTTTATTGCCATGATGTCGGAAATATTTCTTTGTATTTTGCATGGTAAACCCAACCTATGTGGCGAAAAAACTTATTATTCACGATAGCCTTTACCCTTCAGCTGTTTTCCCTCCGGGCTCAGCAGGAATGGAACCTGAAAAAAGATGAAAATGGCATAAAGGTATACAGCAGGAGTAACGAGCATTCCAAATACAACGAGCTGCGGGTCGAAATGACACTGCAGGCCAGCCTTTCTTCCGTGGCGGCGCTTGTGCTGGACATCGGGAACTACCCCAACTGGAGCTTCAATACCAAACAGACCTCCCTATTAAAGACGGTGAGCGCTTCCGAGCTGTATTTCTATTCGGAGATACATTCACCCTGGCCGGCAAGCAACCGCGATCTTGCTATTCACCTGGTCGTCACACAGGATCCAAGCAGCAAGGTAATGACCATCCATGCAGTGGAGCAGCCGAATTATATACCTGTCAAGGACGGCCTGGTACGAGTACCCGTGTCCGATGAGACATGGACCGTCACTCCGGCAGGCAATGGGTCCATTGGGCTCATCAAGATAGATTACCGCATCACGCTCGATCCAGGGGCCGGAACACCCGCCTGGCTTATCAATATGTTCTCCGTCAAAGGCCCCTACGAGACATTTTCCCATGTCAAAGAACAGCTGCTGATCCCCAAATACAGGGATGCAAAACTTTCTTTTATCAGGGATTGAACTTTTTTTAACCAGGCCCGTTATCTATTCAACCGATATTTGATCAGGACGCTCACCACGTCCCTCCAATGACTGACAGACGAAGAACAACAGATAGGAACAGATAAGCATTTCGAACCATAAAACAATAGAAAAATGAAAACGAAACACAAGGTCGGTTTAGCCGGATTGGCATTATTAGGTTTTTTAGCGTACGCAGGCAAGACAAAGGCGCAGGATGCGCCCAAATCCTCTAAACAGGAATTCAGATTGAGTGTAGGCCCCGAGGTTGGTATTCCGGTGGGAAATCTTTCCGATGTTTATAACTGGAATCTCGGCGGGTCGATACAGGCCGATATCCCTATCGTGCAGAGCCTGTATGTCACCGTCAACGCAGGGTACAACAATTTCTTCATCAAGGACGATCTCAAACAGCTGGGTGGTCACAATATGCAGCTGATACCTGTCAAGGCAGGTCTGAAATATTTCCCCGTAGGAAATATATTCTATGTACAGGGTGAGGCCGGCGCTTCTTTCCTGGCTAACAAGTCCGATCTGCAGGCCGACAAATCCACCGGATTTGTATATGCTCCCCAGATAGGCGCCCTGATCCCGCTGGCTCAGAAGAAGTATCTTGACGTAGGATTCCGCTGGGAGAGCACCTCTTCCTTCTATGATGGCGGCTCCTCTGCTAATTTCCTCGGTCTGCGCGTAGCATACTCATTCGGTTTATAATTATTTAACCTACCCTGTCCGGCACAACCGGACAGGGTTATCATTTTTTTCCTTAATTTAGTGTTTAAACATTAAAATATGGCTACAACCAATTGGATACTCGATCCCACGCACTCGGAAGTTGAATTCAAGGTCCGGCATATGATGATCTCTACCGTCACCGGCAAGTTCACAAAGTTTGATGCAGGGGTCCAAACGGAAGGCGAAGATTTTACGACCGCCAAGGTAAGCTTCACCATCGATGTGAATTCCATTACCACTGGCAATGAACAGCGTGACGGCCATTTGCAGGCTACGGATTTCTTCGAAAGCGGCAAATATCCACAGATCAAGTTCACCGCCACCAAATATGAGAATGTGGATAATGACGGCTCGTATGAGGTATATGGCGATCTTACTATCCGGGATGTCACCAAACAGGTGAAGCTGGATGCCGAATTTGGCGGCGTGATAAAAGATCCCTGGGGCAATACCCGCGCGGGTATCACCGTCAGCGGCAAGATCAACCGTAAAGAATATGGTTTGCAATTCCATGCTGTAACAGAAACGGGCAGTCTGGTTGTCAGCGACGAGGTCCGTATCCATGCAGGATTGGAGTTCATCAAAGCATAGCTTATCTTTGCAGGATGCATTATGTTTCTGTCGAAGGTCTGAGCAAATCGTACGGTGTAAAACCTCTTTTTGAGAATATTAGCTTTAATATAGAAGAAGGCGACAAGATCGCGCTGGTGGCCAGGAATGGCAGCGGAAAGTCCACTCTTTTAAAGATCCTGTCGGGCAAAGAAACAGCCGAAAAAGGCACCGTATGGGTACATAAGGATGTCACCGTGGCCCTTTTTGAGCAGGAGCCGGTATTCATGGACGACAAATCGATCCTGGACAATATCTTCCATCACAACCATCCCGTCATCAACGCCATCCGGGATTTCGAGGTGGCCAGCGAGGAGGAGGATGTGGACAAGTTGACGGATACCATCGTAAAAATGGATGAGCTCGGAGCCTGGGACTTTGACACGAAGGTCAAACAGATATTGGGCAAGCTGAATATCCATCATCTGCAGCAGACGGCCGGCACCCTGTCCGGCGGGCAGCGCAAACGGGTAGCCCTTGCCAAAACCCTTATCGACATTGGATTCGAACATAAGCATGTGCTGCTCATCATGGATGAACCGACCAATCACCTGGATGTAGAAATGGTGGAATGGCTGGAACATTACCTTAACCAGGAGAAGGTCACTCTCCTGCTGGTGACCCACGATCGCTATTTCCTCGACAACGTCTGTAATGAGGTTTGGGAAATGGATGGCAGCACCCTCCATACCTATAAAGGCGATTACGAGAACTACCTGGAAAAAAAGGCGGCCCGGATGGAAAACGAGGCGTCCAGCATCGACAAGGCCCGTAATACCTACCGCAAGGAGCTGGAATGGATGCGCAAACAGCCCAAGGCCCGGACGACAAAAAGCAAAAGCCGTCAGGATAATTTCTATGTCGTGGAAGCCAAGGCCAAACAACGCATAGAAGACCAGCAGGTGGAATTGCAGGTGAAAATGAGCCGCCTGGGTGGAAAGATCATCGAGCTGAAAAAGATTTATAAAAGTTTTGATGAAAAAGTGATATTGAAGGGATTTGACTACACTTTTAAAAGAGGAGAAAGATTAGGAGTCGTTGGAAAGAACGGTGTGGGCAAATCCACGTTTATTAACATCCTCCAGGGCCTCGAACAGCCTGACAGCGGAAAGGTCAATATCGGCGACACGGTGGTCTTTGGCAATTATTCTCAAACGGGGCTCGTCGTAAAAGAAGACATGCGCGTGATAGAGTATGTCAAGAACATCGCGGAGTTCTTCCCCCTGGCCGCCGGCGGGTCCATCAGCGCAGCCCAGTTCCTCAACCTCTTCCTATTCCCACCCGAACAACAATACACATATATCTCCAAGCTCAGCGGAGGAGAGAAACGAAGACTGCATCTCCTTTCCATTCTTTTTCGCAATCCCAACTTCCTGGTGCTGGACGAGCCTACCAATGACCTGGACCTGCCTACGCTGGGAGTGCTGGAAAATTTCCTGAGCGAATACCAGGGCTGCCTGCTCATTGTTTCGCACGACCGGTATTTTATGGACAGGCTGGTAGATCATCTGCTGGTGCTGGAAGGCAACGGCGTTATACGGGACTTCCCGGGAAATTACTCCCTTTACCGGGCCACCGAGCGGGAATTGGGCACATCTTCCCTCGGACGGGACATCTCCACGAATAAAGGCGACAAACCCGCCGACCCTCTCCCGGCGCCGCCCGTAGAAAAGAAAAAGCTTTCCTACAAAGAAAAAAGAGAGCTGGAGGGTCTTGATAAGGAGATATCCCAGCTGACAGAAGAGAAAAAACAGGTGACCGAGAAACTCAACGGCGGCGCTACGCCTTTCGATGAATTGCAAAGACTTTCCATCCGTATAGGTGAGATCGAACAACTGCTGGATGAAAAAGAATTGCGCTGGCTGGAGCTCAGCGAGGCGGAGAGTTAACCGCCCTCTGGGGTGTCCTGGAAAGATCTTTTCCTTTATATTTGGCGCCAAAAACGTCTATGTCACGTCGTCTCCTGTTCCTGTTGCCGGCCCTTCTTCTAACTACCTTTGTCCAAGGCCAGGAAAGTTCCGACCCCGATGCCTTTGCCGATGTTATTACACCTGGGGACCTGCGGACACACCTGTACCAGGTGGCCAGCAAAGAATTCGAAGGCCGCGAAACAGGAACGGAAGGGCAAAGAAAGGCAGCTTCGTACATCGAAGAACAGTTCCGCAGCATGGGGCTGCTGCCTGGCAATAAGATAGGCTATCAGCTATACTATCCCTTATTTCAGGATTCGTTGATAAAGGCTGCTGTCCAGGTGAATGGACAGGTATTCCATCTTTACGAAGACCTTTCCGTCATCAGCGGTATCAACCATACGGCCACTCTGTATGGCGGCGAGGTGGTATTTGCGGGTTATGGCATCAGCGATTCCACGCGGGATGATTACAAAGGGCTGGATGTACACGGGAAGATCGTGCTAGTGCTGAATGGACTGCCGGCAGGCAGCAGCCTTCCTCCCGGCAGAAGAGGTTCCCTGGTTAAACAGGAGACAGCACAGAAAAATGGCGCAGCCGCCCTGCTGATCATCCAGACCGGATTCCCACAAAAAGTATATCAGGGCAAGGGCTCCGTCTACCTGGATGGTTTTAAAAAGACCATCCTTCCCAATACCTTTTATGTTTCCGAAAAGATCGCGGGGGCCATTATGGGCGACGATTATATGTCCGCCCGGTCTGGCACCGTCGCCGCCCGATCGTACACGGCGGATGTGGTGCTGGAATTCAGCAAGGCGATCACCATGGGACAAAGCAGCGACGTGCTGGGTCTGCTGGAAGGCAGCGACCTGAAAGATCAATATGTCGTCATATCTGCGCATTACGATCACCTGGGCAAAAGGGACAGCATCATATACTATGGCGCGGATGACGATGGTTCGGGCACGGTGAGCATTTTGCAGCTGGCCAAGGCCTTTGCAAAAGCCAGGGCGGAGGGAAAAGGTCCCCGGCGCAGCATTCTTTTCCTGGCTAATTCCGGAGAAGAAAAAGGGCTCTGGGGGTCTGAATACTATTCCGAACATCCCGCCTACCCTCTCGGACAAACGACCGTGGACCTGAATATCGATATGATCGGCCGCATCGATCCCAACCGGAAAAAAGGCGATTCTACCAACTATGTATACGTCATCGGAGATGACAAGCTAAGTTCCGACCTCAAACCCATCAGCGAATCCCAAAACACCCGGCATACCAGGCTCGAGCTGGACTATAAGTTCAATGATCCATCCGACCCGGAAAGGATCTACTACCGCAGCGACCATTATAATTTCGCGCGCAAGGGAGTGCCCATTATCTTTTATTTCGATGGGATCCACAAGGATTATCATCGCCCCACGGACACGCCTGATAAGATCAATTATGACCTGATGGCAAAAAGAGCCCGCCTGGTCTTCTATACAGCCTGGGAAATGGCTAACAGGGACAGTATGCTGAAGCGGGATATTCCACTGAACTGATTGCTGATGTCCGTCCTTAGGACGAGCCGCTTTTTGCGGCTCCGGCTATTTGATGATCTTATAGCACCAGCGGAACAGCTTACCCTGGAAATCGAAGGGAGTGGTTGCATTCGTAATATCCTTTATGGAAGAGGCGGCTATCTTCTCCGTCTCCAGCTGGAACGTCCTGAAATTGGTGCTGAAATAAAGTATCCCGCCCTGCTTCATGGCGTGAAGGGTCTTGTTCAGCAGCTCCGCATGGTCGCGTTGTATATCCAGGAAGTCCTTCATCCTTTTGCTGTTGCTAAAGGTCGGAGGATCCATGATCACAAGATCATAGTATCCCACAGGCGCCTCGTCTAGCCATTGCTTGACATCGGCATGTACAAAATGGCTTGTCGTCTCAGCTGTGTGCGGATGGTTCAGCCGCATGTTCTCTTCCGCCCAATGCAGATACGTTTTGGAAAGATCCACGGAGTCCACCTGCACAGCGCCTCCTGCCGCGGCATAGACGGAAAAGGACCCGGTATAACAAAAAAGATTCAGCACCTTCTTATCCTTCGACTCGGACCGTACTATTCCCCGCGTGATGCGATGATCCAAAAAAAGGCCCGTATCAAGATAGTCTATCAGGTTGACCTTGAAAGAAAGTCCAGCTTCCTGTACCACAAAGAACTCTTCCTGGCTGGCCAGCTTTTCATATTGTCCCTGTCTGCCCGCCTTGCGTTGACGCTGCCGCCAATAAATGGCATCATCCGGCATGCCTAATACTTCGGTGATCACCGGCAGACAGGACTCCAGCCATGCCTCGTGCTCTTCTTCCGTCATACCATGACGGCGGCGGTATTCCGCTAAATATACCTTATCCCCATAAATCTCGATACAAAAGGGAAACTCGGGCAGGTCATGATCATATACGCGATAGCAGCTGACGGATTGCCGTCCGGCCAGTTTGGAGACATGGCGGAAGACCTTGGTCAGCCTGTTGCGGAACATTGGTAGTTTCTCCATAAAAAAAGCCCCGTAACGATGTTACGGGGCCCCACAAAGTTACGTTATCCTTATTTTCCGCCGAATACCTTTTTCAGCAGGTCGGTGACCTGTGCGGCAGGGTTCTGTCGAATATTTTTCTCCTCTTGCGCTACATAGTAGAAGACCCCATCGATGGTCTTGCCTGTAGCATAGGAAGCCAGGTCAGGATTTACCTTTTGGCCCCCAAATGCGGCCACGGGGAGCTTGTTGTATGTCTCGAACACTATTTTCCAGTATTTGGTAGCGCCTGTTTTTTGCAGGGAAGTGTCGATCACCGGCCTGAAAGCCGCGACGAGCGGCGACGTGGTGGATTTGCGGAGATAGGAAGTAGCGGCCGTATCCGGTCCTTTCAAAATACCCACGCCATCCTGCACGCTCATACCCTTGATGGCATTTAAGAAGATAGGAGCAGCGGATTTTGCAGCATCCTCGGCAGCCCGGTTGAGGCTGAGAATGGCATCATCTACCTGTTTGCCCAATCCTGCAGCGCGCAATGCTTTCTCTACCTTAGCGGCTTCGGGAGGCAGCAGGATCTTCACGGCAGCATCCTTAAAAAAACCATCCACGGCCGAAAGCTTATCGGCGCTCTTCTGAGCGCCCCTTGACAGGGCTTCCTTCAAGCCGGCTACGATATCGTCCGAGCTGAGCGATCCGCTGCTTCCTCCCTTTACGGAATTCAGCGCCTTCTTGGCGCCGCTGAGCAAACCACCCTGCGCACCGGCTGTACAGGCCATAAGAAAGGAACAAAGTGACAACAATACAACAGAAGTAATTTTCTTCATAATGGATATTATTTTTTCGAATTCGTGGTTAAAAATAATTCAACAAACTGGTAAAGTAATGTTATATTAGTATAGCTGAAAAAGACCTTTTCAATATTGCTATTCTTATCCTGGCTGTTATTTCAATACAGCAGGATATTGAATTATCAGCTCTGTCAGATCACTCCCCTGTCCACGACCCAGCAGGTTACCTGCGACTGTCAAAAGCAATCTCCGGAAGCCACTTCAGGCGATAAACAGCATAACACGGAAAGTTCCGCTTATAAGTTCAGACCCGATGAGGTCTTTATGGCTTTTACCCTTCCTCCCCACGATCATCCTGTCAGCCTGCTCTTAACGGGCAGACCTCATGGAATATCCATGATCGCTGCCGGGTGTACTGTCCCTATCTTTCAACCTCCCCGGGGTAACGTCTTCCTTCCCCTATTTATTTGATTTAGCCACTATTAAAACCTCATTAATTATGAAGCGCTTTTTTTCATATATAGCCCTGTCATGCTATGTCATGACCTCATTGTCCTGTCATCACAATGTTGCCCCGCAAACCACGGCTCCTGTCAGCATGGAAATAACCGATGCAAAAGGGAATACCCAGCTTTTAGGAAAAGCCTCCCGCAAAAGGCTGGAACAAGCCCCTTTTGGGGACTGGTACAATAAGAACTATGATTCTTACGTGGTAGATTCGGCTGCGGTCAGCCGGCTCCGGTCGGGACTGGCGGGCAAACAGGTGATGATATTTATGGGCACCTGGTGCGGGGACAGCAGAAGAGAAGTACCGCATCTCTTTAAGATCCTGGATTGTTGTGGAATAGATACCAGCTCCGTACAACTGATAACGGTGGCTGCCTCGGCGGACCAGTACAAACAGAGCCCGGGACATGAAGAAAAAGGGCGTGACATATTCCGTGTCCCGGACTTCATCGTATTGGATCACGGACGGGAGCTGGGCCGGGTCGTCGAATCACCGGTGGCCTCGCTGGAAAAAGATCTTTTGTCCATTGTCCTGGGAGAGCCATATACACCCAAATACCCTGGCGAAGCGCTGCTGGCGGCCCTGTTCCACCAGGAGAAGATAAAGAAGATAAGGCGGCAGCTGCCGCAGCTGACGGAGAAATTAAGACCCCTGGTCAGCTCGTCGGGGGAGCTGGTATCCTATGCCCATGTGCTGGATGCAGCAGGCGACAAGGAAAAGGCGGACCTGGTCCGGGAGCTGAAAACACGGCTGTTCCCCGGAGGGTAAATGTCCGGACAAACCCGTATTTTGCGGCTCAATTGGCAAATCCTAAAAAAATCAAATATGATCGTAACTAAGCAGTTCATTGTATCCATGATCTCCTTTTCCGCGGCATTGCCTTTGGCAGCCCAGGTAAAGAAAACTACTACGCCTGCCCACACTACACATGCCATTACCGCAAGAACCTCCGCCGCTCCATTAAAGAGCGAGCTGGATTCCATTAGCTATGCCATTGGTCTCAGCGTGGCCAAATTCTATAAACAGTCGAACATCACCAATATCAATACGGCCATGCTGGTCAAAGCCATCAATGACGTAAAGAACAATGGGAAGCTGTTGATGGATGATCAACAGGCCAATACCTGCATAATGAATTTCATGCAAAAGGACAAGCTGGAAAAGTCTGCCGGCAACAAAAAGATCGGGGAGGAATTCCTGGCAGCCAATAAGAACAAGCCCGGTGTAGTCAGTTTGCCCAGCGGTCTTCAATACACCGTACTAAAGGAAGGTACGGGCCCCAAACCTGGCCCCACTGATAAGGTAAAGGTTCATTATCATGGTACGCTTATCGATGGACGTGTATTTGACAGCTCCGTAGACAGGGGACAGCCCATCGAGCTCTCCGTCAACGGCGTTATCCCTGGCTGGACGGAAGCCCTGCAGCTGATGTCCGTTGGCAGCAAATGGAAGCTTTTTATTCCTTCCAACCTCGCTTATGGCGATCAGCAGGCCGGGCCATTGATCACTCCGGGCTCTACATTGATATTTGACGTGGAGCTTTTAGATATCGTGAAATAGTTCAAAGGGCCGGCTTCCGCCGGCCCTTTTGCTAATTGATGTTGACAGTCTTGTCTTTCGGGTATTTCACGCTGTAGCTGACCCGATATTTTCTCGTCTCGCCCGGATTCAGCTCTATCTTCCAGGTGAGTATGCCGGTGTCATTGTTCACGACGGCGCCGCTGCTTTCCAGCAGCTCTTCTTCAATATCCTTTGTTGAGCTCAGTGGGTGCTGGTCCTTCAACAGCATCTGCACTTTCTCTTTTTTATTGTTCCTTACCGTAATTTCATAAGTAAATACCTGCTTCTTACTATTTCCCAGGAATTTTACACTGCTGTAATCCATTAGCTTTTCCTTTTTAACCACAATCCTTTTATCATGACCCAGGGTCAGATTCAGCGTATCCTGGATAGCCGCGGGGTCGATATAGGACTTACCGATATTCGTACCCTCCACGATCAGATTGGCTTCGCCTGGCAGTAGGTTCAGCTTCTCCCATCCGGTGATCCCCCCCAGCAGATAAGCCTCCTTGTCCACCCTGGGGGCAGAATAATATTGATAGTAGCAGGGAACCTTATATTCCCGGAGGACCACCCGCTGCTCCTTTCCATCGGTGGGTACATCGTATGGGATATCTATATCGAAGGTGACGTCCATCAGGTTGTCATTGACGGAAACATAGTCGTCCAATTGATCCTTCGCGATGTCCTTCTTTACCGACCCAAACCCAACCGCCACTTCGTTCGACGACGGTGCACTCTTGAACGAGAGGGTGTTGGCCGCAAGATTTGTATTAAGATAGCCCCGATAAAACGACACAGGGTCTACAAATTGCAGGAACCAAGCCTTTAACAGCGGAGCATTACCGCTCAGATCGGGCTGCGAGGTGGAAAGACTTAGTTTGACCTTCTTCCAGTCAATGCCTGTGGTCTGCATCAGCCGCGCCCGATAAACTATACGCAGCGAATCTTTGACATTATCCGCTTTGAGGTCATAAAAGGGTGACCATGTAGCCGCCTTTGAGATATAGGTGATGGTAAAATTTGCCGGCCCGGCCATGGGGCTTGTCAATTGAAGGATCAGTCGTCCACCCGACCGGGTATTCTTCTTCTCTTCTTCCTTTATCTGGGCCTCCATCTTGTCGATCAGTTGTTCCAGCTTATCTGTCCTCTCATAATATCCGTTGATCTCCTGACGCAGCTCGATATTCTTTTGTTTATAATAATCCACCATTTTTGTAAGCTCCGCAAGGGTAAGGCCGTTGTTGCCCGCAATCTTTTTATTGACGGAAAGCATGTCCAGCAGCTCGCTGTCAGCCTCTATCAGCACAACAATTTTGCTAAGCTCCTTTTTTATCCCCGTGATGGAATCCTGCAGCCGTTTTTCGAAAGGGCCGGCGCTCTCAGGTTTTAAATATTCGGTGGAGAATGTCACAGACATCACGGTAACATTGTTTGTACAGCCAACATGAATGCTACCGATGTCAATATTATTGCTGATGTCTCCGACGATGAGCTCACTGCTGCCCTGTGGAAGGGTAGCGCTGGCTGTATGCACCAGCTCCGCGCCGGTGCGGTAGACCGTGGCGGATCGAAGGACGGAATGGACTGTATTCTTTTCTTCCGTTGCAGATGCCGGATGGAAAGCTATGCTTAGGAGCAATAAAAAGGCGGATACACGATGCATATGGTTTCGTTTTTGACCAGATGCAGGCATCCGCCCGAATACACAAAAATTTCCAGTAATTGGGAGACCAATTACTGCAAAAGAAATGTTAACCTACTCTTCCTTTGCCTTTTTACGCAGCTGCTCCAATAATTGAAGTCCCAGCAGCCCGTTGATAGGAGTTCCCCCCTCTCCCCCGCCGATGAGCACGTCCGGCATGATCCGGATATGCTGTGCGCCAATGGCTTCCATCACCTTGAGCTGGGTGAAGTTGTCGCCGCCCATGGCTTCGACGGCCAGCTTATAGGACTCAGCCGAGGATTTACCGATGGCAAGGGTCTTTTCCGCCTCGGCATTACCCGTGAGCGATATCTTTTCCGCATCTGCCTTGGCCAGCCACTCGATCTTCTCCGCCTCGGCCTTTGCCAGCAGTCTTATTCTTTCCGCCTCGCCGCTGGCCAGCAGCTTGGCCCTATCACCTTCCGCATTGGCCTGGAGACGTACGCTGTTGGCATCCCCGGTGGCCTTCTTTACAGATGCGTCTGCGATGCGCTCGGCGATCAAAACACCCTGATCCGCCTTGACGATCTCTTTCTGTATCTCCGCAATGGCGGTCTCTTTTTCCAGGCTTTGTCTTGTTTCCTGTGCCTTTCGCTGTGTCTCATAAGTGACCTTCTGCTCTTCTGCCAGCTTGCGGTCGGTGAGCGTCTTCATAAGACTTTCCGGTGGCACGATATCGCCTATCAGCGTGTCGACGCCAAATACATTGTATTGCTCCAGCACTTTGCCGATATGCTCCTTGGCAGACTCCTGTCTTTCTTTTCTCGTTCCTAAAAAAGCGATCACGTCGCTGTCCTGGGCCGAATTGCGGAAATAGTTACCGATAGTGGGTTCCAGCACCTGGCTTACCAGGTTGACCATGTTCCCAAACCGGGCGATCACCTTTGGCGCCTCGTTGGTGGGTATGTGAATGATCTGCGACACATCCAGGTTGAAGGGAAACCCATCCTTGCTCCGGACGGTGATGGTGGAGAGGTTCTTATCCAATTGATGGGCCTCGCTCCTTAAGCTGGCCCAGTTCAACACCAGGTTGGTCGTCGGCACCAACTCCACCTTTAAGATATAAGGATTGACAGGATATTTGCCCGGTCCAAACGGCTCGGCCCATACGCCTTTGGAGCCTTTAGCTACTATATTCCCATGTTTGAATTCCGTACCGCTGAGATCCACCCCATCATTGCCAACATAGGATATCACTACGCCGACATACCCGATGGGTATCTCCGTCATTTTCACCATGTCCACTTTGGCAAACCAGGGGTTGAGAAAATACGTGCCGGCCAGAATCACCTGCTCCTGCAGTCCTTTGTATCCTCCATTGTTCAGGAAAAGATCGACATCCTGGAACTTATTATGATCGCTGATGATCTTGCCGGCAATCTGCCCTTCGTCCAGCGACTTGCCTTCCTGTGTCGTCACGATACCCACCGCATTGTCCGGGACACTCACCATATCCGTTATCTCTATATCGAACAAAAAAGTGTTGATACGAAAGGACCCCGGTGTAATGATCGCCGTCTGCCGGCCCTTGCGGCCTCCATTCTTTAAAAAGGCTTCGGCATCCTGGAAAGAGTCGCAGGGCACTTTCCGTCCTAAGATCGAGCCCGTCTCCAGCTCTACTCCATCACGTGCCAGCACCAGACCGATCTTACCCGTTGGCACGACAGTAAAGTCCTGAAAAGTGATCTGGTACTGCCAGTACCATTTCCAGAAATAGACGCCCGGAGCCAGGGTCTGTGCCTGGAAGCCGGCTTCGCCATTGGTGGCGATGATACGTCCTTCCGGGAGGGACTGTTTTCCTATTAGTACAAATTTCTTTTTGACAAGACCGATCTTGTCTTCCGGCACAATGACGACCCCGAAAAAGATACGGAGGATCAGCTTGTATAGGAGAAGGCATAACAGGGGGATCGCAATGATCAACCCCCACTTGAGGATAGGTGTTTCCATTTTATTCCTGGTTTAGTAGTCTATGGGTGTATGGGCGCTATTTGTAGAGCAGCTCATAATACTCATGGGCCATCCTGCCTGCATCGAACTGATAGCGTACATCCCGCATACCGTTCTTGGCAATCTGACGCCAGGTATCATATTTTTCATAGTACAATGGAAGTATCTCATTTTGCAGGATCTCGTAGAGCTTGTCGAAGTCATAATCGTCTTGTTGTTCGACATGCATGTTGGCATAATCCCCCTTGGGCACCACAAAACCGTTATTCCCATGGTTGACAAACTCCGGTATCCAGCCGTCATCTGTAGAGAAATTGACAGCCCCATTCATGGCAGCCGTCATACCGCTGGTACCGGACGCCTCGCGGGGTACGCGGGGATTGTTCAGCCAGCAATCCGCGGCCTGTTTCAGCCGTTTGGAAAGACTCAGCTCATACCCTACGACCACCGCCACGTTCTTATATCCCTTGCTCAGGTGCACGAGATGATTGAATTCATTGATCGCCGGGTAGTCCATGGGGTAAGGCTTACCCGCCCAGATGATCTGTACCGGATGTTTGGTGTCGTTGATAAGCTGGTTGAATTTATCCATGTTCCTGGTAAGGAAACCGGCTCTTTTATACCCTGCAAAACGGCGGGCCCAGACAATGGTAAATACATTGGGATCAAAGATCTTTCCCGTCTGGTCGGCGACGATCTCGAATGCCCTCTTCTTCATATACTTCTTGCGATCGTCCCACCAGTAGTCATTCCCCTCTTCCATCTTCCGGTATAGCTCTTTATCCGCCCAATAGCGCCAGTTCTGGGCATTGGTGATGGAAATGATGGGGCAGATATTGCTGTACTTGCTCCACATGGCCCTCGAGACATCCCCATGGAGTCGGGACACGCCATTGGCAAGATGGGCAAAACGCAGGGCCACCAGGGAATGATTGAAAGCATCATCCTCGATGCCCGTCAGCTTGCGCACTTCTTCGATGCTGAGACCACAGAAGTAGCTCATTTTATGACAGAGATAGATATCATGCTTTTCATTACCTGCCTCCTCGGGAGTATGGGTAGTAAAGACCAGTCTCTTTCTCACCTCTTCGATGTTCTGGTTGTATTTCTGATAGAGATGGAAGGCCGCGCTGATACCGTGCGCTTCATTGAAATGATACAGGTCCGGATTGAATCCCA
>Ga0105239_10003816_pt1 | contig 18322 bp, 5 predicted proteins | sample KBSC44metaG_FD_92761 | JGI IMG/M metagenome (GOLD analysis project Ga0105239, IMG submission 92761) | Corn rhizosphere microbial communities from Kellogg Biological Station, Michigan, USA - KBS C4-4 metaG | ecosystem: Host-associated > Plants > Roots > Rhizosphere > Soil | place: Michigan, USA...
CGGGGGTATCCCCATCATTCTGCTCACCTGGGTGACCAAGGGCACCACGACGGCACTGGCCGTGCTCGGCTTCTTTACGCTGCTGCACCTCGTCGAGAGTAAGTTCATCATGCCGATGCTCATCGGCGACCGTATGGAACTGCATCCGATCATCATCATTCTGGTGCTGTTGATCGGCGGCGAGACAGGCGGCATCCTGATCGGCGGCCAGTTGGGCGCACTGTTGGGGATGTTCTTCGCCGCGCCGATCGCCTCGCTCGTGCGGATCATTATTCGGCGTTACTGGCTGCATGTGCGTCACGATCCGCCTGCCCGCCCGCCTGTCGCGGTGGTCGCCGCGGCGGAGCATGGGCGTGCGCCGGCCGTAAAGGTCGCGGAGTAGCATTCACGGGATTGAAATCCCGTGCTGAAACGTGCTTTTTTTGTCAACCGGCCTCTTTCTTAGAAGTTTCCGGGCGAATAAGTGTCAAACGCGTTAATTCGTGCTATAATAGCAGGGGCAACAGTGGGGTTCCGCCTTTACGAGGCTGAACGAAACGGTTTTATACCTCGATCTCCTCGAAAAGAAGGATTCCTGGCTCAAAAAGAAGGAATCCTGCGGAGTACGCCGAATTGTTTTCACCGTTATGGCTTTTTTATCCCCGCATTGTTCCCAGTCGGGCCGGCTTTACGCTGCCCAACATTGTCAACCCGCCGCGGACAACGACCGGCAAGGAGACCGGCGCCTGTGCCGCGCTGAGAGGAGTGGATCGTAATTATGTCTGACGAGATGGTTCCGGAATCGACGGAGACGGCACCCACGGCGCCGAATGAGGAGGGTCAGCCTGATCCTTCCGGCGCACCTGTACACGCCGAACCCGTAACGACCGAAGAACCGGCTCCGGCGCAACCCATCGCACCCGCGAATGAAACGCCCGCGGCCCCTGCCGCGGAAGAGGTCGCCACCCCGGAAGAGGATGAAGAGCGCTACAGCATGGCCGCCTTCGGTCAACTGCAGCAGCTTCAGCGGGATACCGTCGTCGACGGGATGGTGATGCGCGTTGACCGTGAAGGTGTGCTGGTGGATGTAGGCGCGAAGTCCGAAGGCATCATCCGACTCAATGAACTCTCGCGCGAAGCCGGGCCGAATGTCAACCCGGAAAGCATCGTGCAGGTCGGCGATAAGATACGTGTCTATGTACTGGAGCCGGAGAATCAGGAGGGTATCCCTGTCCTCTCTAAGAAGCGAGCCGACTTCGAACAGGCCTGGGTCAAGGTGCAGGCTGCCAAGGAGAGCGGAGAGACCATCACCGCGATGGTGCAGGAGCGCGTGAAGGGCGGCCTGGTCGTCGATCTGGGGATCCGGGGTTTTGTGCCGGCGTCCCATGTCGGCAACGGCAGCCTCAAGACCAACCTCGACAAGTATGTCGGGCAGTCGATCCCGCTCAAGGTCATCGAGGTGGATAAAGAGCGCCGCAAGGTCGTTCTCTCCAACAAACTGGCCGTGGTGGAGGAGCGTGAGAGCCGCAGTCATGAGACCAAGTTGTCCCTCGCCCCGAACCAAACCCGACGTGGCACGGTGCGACGCCTGACCAACTACGGCGCGTTCATCGATCTCGGCGGCATCGACGGCCTCCTGCACATCTCCGAGATGTCCTGGACCCGTATCAACGATCCGAAGGAAGTGCTGCGCGAAGGCCAGGAGCTGGATGTTCTGATCCTGAAAATGGATCTGGAGAACAACCGGGTCTCGCTCGGTCTGCGCCAGATCCTCCCTGATCCGTGGGAAGACATCAAGAAGAAGTACACCGAAGGCGATACGATCATCGGTACCATCACCCGCATCGTGCCTTTTGGCGCGTTCGTGCAGGTGGACGGTGTCGAGGGCATTATCCCGCAGTCGGAACTGCCCCGCAGCCGCCCCGGAAAAGTCGCGCCGCCCCTGAAAGCCGAGGAAGAGGTCACCGTCAAGCTGATCTCGCTCCGGCCGGATGAGCGCAAAATGACCCTCTCCCTGCGGGCCCTGCAGCCGCCGGAGGAGCGCGATGCTCCCCCGCCGCCGCGCGAACCGCGTGAACCCGCCGCAAACGGTGGGGGAGCGCAGACCGGTGGAGGCGCGGCTACCGGTGGCCGTGATCGCGATAACAAGCGCGGACGTAATGACCGCGGCGACGATCGCGAAGACTACAACCGCTTTGCAGGCGGCGGGCAGGATATGCGCTTCAATCAACTGGGCGAAGCGTTTGCCGCAGCCAAGCGCAATGAGCGGAAGAAGCATCGACGTGACAACGTCGAGGAAGAGGACGGCTTCGAGGATATCGAAGATATCGAAGATACCACCGAAGAGACCGGCGAAGAGACTCATGACGAGGCTGCTACCGAGTAGTCTCACGACGATAGGAGGGGAGGGGGTGATCGGCGGCTGCCGGTCGTTCCCTCCCTTTCTCTTTTTATCCTCCTGGAAGCCGTTGCCATGCCCCTGATAGGTCTCACCGGCGGAATCGCCACCGGCAAGAGCGCTGCGACCCGACTGCTGGCGCAGCGAGGCGCGATCACCTTCAGCGCCGATGAAGCCGCACGCGCCGTGCTCGTTCGAAACGGCCCGGCGCTCCGCCGGATCGCCCAGGAGTTCGGGGCTGAGATGCTGACGCCTTCCGGAGACCTGGATCGCGCGAGGCTCGGCCGCACCGTCTTTGCCGACCCCGAAGCGCGACAGAAGCTCGAACAGATTCTCCATCCTCTTATCCGCAGTCTGCTTCGCGCTCAGATCGAAGCCGCCCAGCGCGATCTTGGCCCGGATCCCCTCATCGTCGTGGAGATCCCGCTGCTCTACGAGGGCGGGCTGGAGACCTGGTTCGATCAGGTCATCGTCGTGACCGCTCCCAGAGCCCTTCAGATCGATCGCCTTCGAACCCGCAACGGCCTGGATGCCGCGGAGGCGAGCCGCCGAATCGCCGCGCAGTGGCCCCTGGAAGACAAGGTCGCGAGGGCGGACCATGTCCTGGTGAACGACGGTTCGCTGCCTCAACTGGAGGCCGCCGTAAAAAATATCTGGCCGCTGCTGAATCCACGCAGGAAAACCGGTTGAGTCTCTCGAAAATGCTTCTGTCTTGTTCGATCGAATGGGGGCTGATACTACGTCTGAATGAATGAAGCGGTAGAGGCAGACGGTCGGTGTCCGGACGAGAACGCCCAACAAACGGCTTTCGAAAAAAAAGCTTGCGTTGTGCTCGTCAATGTGCTATAATCCGAACTTGACAGGGGTCAGACCCAAAAACGCCTTCTATTCGTCGCTGATCCACCCCCCGCGAACTACTTGCTGTGCCAAAAGGCCGGCAGGATCATCACTTATGTGGCCGCTTGTTCGCAGGTCACGATCAATCCCTGTGCAAGGCACGGCCAACGGAAAGTTCCGTTGCTCGTCTTGAAGCAGGAAGTAGTTCGCCGCTCTCGAATCGCTCCCTTCCCCCAAGGAGGCGTCAGAGATGGTGGCGGTTTCCAGGCACCATGGAACATTCTCATAACTCATGCCGGTAATTCCCCCCACCGCCGGTAGTGCAGGCTTTCCCCCTTAGCGTGCCAGCTTTATTGATGCGTATCACCAGGAGGTAGGACTCGCCTTGAACAGAGCCAAAACGAACTCTACTGCCCTGCTCGCCCTGCTCTCCGGGCTGCTATCGTTGGCCCTTCCGCAAAGTGTGCTGGCTCAGGCCCGCCTCACCGGAACTACCAACGGTCTGCCGAACGGAGTGCCGCTTGCAGGCCCCATCACCGGTCAACACTACTTTGCCGGTGGCAAAAACGACGTCATTCCCCCGTGGATGTTGCGCCGTAAGATCCCTGCGAGCCTGCAGCGGTACATTCAGGGCGGTCGCGCCCCGGGTGACTCTGCGGTCATTCGTCAGACGCAACTTCTCACCAAGTCCGATCCATCCCAGCAGTTTTCCAGCACTCCGGCGCCATCGCAAGATGAACATCCCTTCTACAGTGCGGATGAGAAGTACATCTATTTCGACAGTGACCGTGTCAGCGATACCAATACGGCGGAAAACGCGACGAAGACGTTCAATCTGTTCCGTATGTTCCCGGACGGCTCCGGTATCGCGCAGTTGCTGCCGGATACGATCAACCAGATCGAGCCGAATATCCAGCTCGATGGAAACCGGGTCGCCTATGTCGCAGGGGGAAGCCTCAACTTCGGTCCCGGCCTCGACGCGCCGACCTCCTCCTCGTTCCAACTGTATGTCTACGACATCAGCAATGGCGGCGCCCCGCTGGCTCTGACCAAAAACAACGCCTCCGGCATCGTCTTCACGGATGTACGCCATCCGAGCTGGTCGCCGGGCGGAAGTGAAATCGCCTTCGCGGGTCAGACCGTGGCGGGCGGGGTCTACCACCTCTACAAGGTGAACTCCCAGACCGGCGTCATCACGCAGTTGACGCAAGGTATCAGCAACGATACCGCGCCTGCCTGGTCTCCGGACGGCCATGTGATCGCTTTCACCACGAACGGTCAGGCCTTCAGCAATCCGACGGCCCTCAATCCGGTCCCGACCTCGGCGGCGTCTCTGGCGACCAACACGGACATCTGGGTCATCACGCCCAACCAGACCGCGCTCGATCCCCATCGGGTCACCAACTCCTCCTCCATCACGGGCGGGCTCGTCAGCAACAACAAAAACGCCTCCTGGAGCACCCTGAACCCGTCTCCGATCGGCGTTATCCCCGGGGAACCGGGCGGCGGCGGCATCTCCGAAAACATGCTGGCCTTCGCCAGTACCCGCGCCGACAGCGCCGGGAACGGAATCGCCGACTCGGTGAAGGCGACCTACGATATCTGGTTTATGCATGCCGGAATCAAGATCGATCCTGCGCGGCCCGGTATCTACACCGTCACGTCGCCCGAATCCGTGGGGAATGCGGCCCTCCATCTGCGCACCAGCACGCCGGATACCGCGATCGATCCCAACGATCCGACCTCGCGCTTCGATCCGAACTTCGTGTCGAATGAGGACTACCCGAGCTGGCCGGCCTACATCAACAGCTACCGGATCATCTTCCAGAGCGACCGCGGACTGACCGCCGCCGCTCCGGGCAATGAACTCAACCTCTGGGCGGCTACCATCCTCGATATCAACGCGCCTGCGCTGCTGAAGTACGATATCCAGAACAACGAGATCATCCATGTGGCGCGCGACTCCGCGCCGGATGTCGCGATCCGTGAAGTCGGGGCAGGGGAGCGTGTACGCTTCCGCATCCGCGCGGCGGACTACGAGTCCGGGATCGAATCCTGCTTCATTCAGATCAAATGCCCGAACAGTTCGGCGAAAAGCCCGGATGGCAAAGAGCATAAGATCTTCTGGCGCGACAATGGGCGGTATGGCTTCCTGGACGCGAACGCTGGGGTGCTCGATGTTCCCATGGAAGCGGATGCGCAGGCGATCCAGCCCTATAACCCCATCCCGACCGGGCATTTCCGGCCCGCGACCAACCAGGCATCCAACGTTCCGGGTATTCGGAACGGAGAGCCGACCGCCTATACCGCGCAGGTTCCGCCGCTGCCGAACGGCTGGCCGAGCTTCAACCAGTATCTTGCCGGCCTGGACGATGCCATCGCCTTCAGCGGTTTCCAGAATCCGCCGGACTACGTCCAGGACAACATCGGCCTCATCACCAAGGGGCAGGACTACCAGAACGACGGCAGCTACTGGATGCGCCTCTGGGACGATGGTCCCATCTCCAAGGGCGGTCATGAGCCGGAAGGCGAGACCGCGGGCGATGGTCTCTACACGAACGCCTGGACGACCCCGTCCGGCTTCCCGAGCGACTGGACCCTGGACGTCATTATCCGCGACACCGCCAGAAGCCCGTTCGCGCCCAACAGTACGACACTGGGCACCAACTGGAAAATCTACGACAACATCTGGGGCTTCACCTCCGCTCCCTTCCAGGGCAGCAACGGTATCCTCTATGTCAACGACTACGACAGCGGACAGCGTTTCTACCAGACTCACTTCGGGCCTGGAACCGACTTCAACAGCGGCGGCGCCTACCTGAGCAAGAGCTACAATGGATGGCCCACCGAAAGCTGGATGACCGAATACGATCCCGCCCTGATTCCGACTCGCGGATTTATAGGCACCACGGCGGCGACGGTCATCAACTATGTCTCCCCGCTCGGAGTGCGCGCCTATCAGGACGGCGCGACTCAGGATACCGGGACGCCTGTCACCGGACGCTACGACATCTGGCGCGTCCTGTGCCGTGGTCCGGTCCCGGATACGGTCCTCAACTCCTATAAAGGCCATGTCGAGATTCAGCCCGCGGACGTTATCGCCGGCGGCACGGGACCCCGCTCGGTCTTTGTCGCGGAGCGCTGCATCATCTGGCACTCTCCCTACGCCGGCGACCTGTTCGTCGGACCGGGAACGATCGTCGACGCCGATACGCAGGTTCGCCTGACGAACTTCGTCAAGACCGGCGGTCGCCTGTTCCTGAACGGGCAGGATACGGCCTGGGCGCTCTCCCTCGGGCAGGTCGGCGCCAGCAGCGCCTTCCTGAGCAGCATCTTCAAAGTCACCTATGCGGCGGACAGCATCGGCAACTATCCTCCCACCACCGGGTCCGAAACCTACGCCGGGCGCAATGCCCGTGGGTCCGGCCCGATCGGCTGGGAGACCTGGTTCGACGCCGTCCATGCCTATCCGGGCGCGAATCCGGACCTGCCGCCCAACGGCACCAACTTCTATCGTGGTTCGGAACTGAACCTGCCCAAAACCTGGGGCGCTCTCAACAACCTATCGGTGGACAGGGTCGCTTTTACCGCGGCAGATACGCCGGACGTCGCGAGCGTCGATGACACGTGGGCTTCCGACGGATCTCCCGCCATCACCTGGGTGACGGATATCTCAGGCGCGCCGATCGTCTCGAAAGTCATCTACGCAGCCGGCGGCTGGGAATCGATCAATCCCGAGTGGTTCCCTCCGCCCGGATCCACCGGAATCATCGAACTGCGTAACGTGCGTTCGGAACTGATGCACAACGTGGGCGACTACCTGCGTACGGGCCGCATCTTCGGAACGATCCGCTCCATCAACGGGGCGCTGCCGCTGAAGGGCGTCTTTATCCGGGCGGTCTCCAACCACACCGGGAAGACGGTTTCGACGGCATTGACCCTCTCGGACGGAAGCTTCATCCTCTCCGGGCTCGATGCGACCGGCGGTTACGGGATCGATGCGGCGCTGCCCGGCTTCCTGACCCAGCATGCCGCGGGGAATCTCTTCCACGGCGGGTACCAGAGCCGCGTAGATATCTTCATGACCCCGGCGCAGCCCGGCTCCATCGCCGGCACCGTCACGGTGCTGTCGACCGGTGCTCCGGTTGCAGGCGTCGTCGTGGAAGCGATGAACAAGACGACCGGCGAGGTATTCACCGCGATCACGCAGGCTAAGGGCGACTATATCATCAAGAACGTGCCGAGTGACACCGCAGCAGGCTATCTGGTCAAAACTCCCTTGTCCACCGATACTCCTCCTGGAACGCTCGATACGCTCGGATATGGCGCCAGTGTCCCGACCAGCTACGGCGGGCCGGAGGCGACTGCCAAACCGGCAGTCACCGTCTCTCCCAGTCAGGCTGTGACCGGCGTTGACTTCGCCCTGACGCTGTTCCCCGGCTCCATCAGTGGAGTCGTACGACGTCACGACAAGTCTCAGACCGATCCCTCCTCCCTGGTTGCAGGCGCGACCATCACCGCCACCGCAACGGTGGGCACGAAGGTCTACACGGCTACCAGTGGGGCCGACGGCACCTATAAGATCGACGGCGTCGATCCCGGAACCTATAAGGTGACGGCGTCCGCTCCGGGCTACTCGATCGCAGGACCCATCACGGTCACGGTCAACAGCAAGCTGAACACGGTCGTGAACTTCATCGATGATGCCAACGGCAACTTCGCTCTGGTTCCCGTGCCGCCGGGCAGCCTGTCCGGTCTCGTCCAGACGTCGCAGGGCATTCCGGTCCCCGGCGCCACCGTTGCCGTAGTCGATGCCAATGGCGTCGTACTCGGGCAGACGACGACAGGGGCGACCCAGACCAAGACGATCACTCTGCCGAACGGCAGTATGGCGAACTACACGTTCAACTATATCATCACGAACGTACCGGCCGGTGGCAACGTCATCGTCGGGGCACGCAAGGACGGTTACAACCCGGATCCGACGCCTACCCAGACGGTGCTCATCACCACGGGAGTGGAGACGACGAATGTCAACTTCACGATCGACCCGCTGCAGACGTTCCCCTCAGGGAAGTATGCGGACGGAACCCCGATCCTGTCGCTGGCGTCGGCGCCCTTCGAGTACTCCGGCGTTGCCAACAACAGCGTCGCGACGCTCTTCGGAGTGCCGAACGCGGATGTCTCCAGCGGAGCGTTCTTCTTCGCAACCTGGCTCACCGATGTGGCGAGCTATGTGAACTTCCCGACCCCGCCGGCGGATACGTTCCACCTGGGACGCGGATACTTCATCGCCGACTCGAACGGCGCGACCTCACTGGCGCTTACCATCAAGGGAACGCCGGCCGATCCGACGAAGCCGTTCAATCTCACACTCAAACCGGGCTGGAATCTGATCGGCAACCCGTTCCCGTTCCCGATCAACTTCCTGAACCTGAAGGTCATCGGCGCCGACGGCGTACAGACCGACGTCGTGGGAGCCCAGACGGGGAACAATCCCTCCCTGGGAGCGGCGCTCTGGTCGTATAACAGCGGCATCTATCAGGTCGCCTATACGCTCGATCCCTACCGCGGCTACTGGATCCGTGCCTTCGACAACCGTGGCTCCAGCGCTGGCGGCGGGGGGACGATCACGCTGGTCGTCGATCCGGCGGCTCGCCAGGACCGCTCCGCACATGTCGATACCCGCGGTGTGCTGACCGTCGGCAACCGCCAGTCCGATGGCTGGACGCTCAACATGGTCGCCACGGCCGGCAGCCACAAGTCCGCTCCGACCACCGTCGGGCAGACACGGGCTGCGCTCGATACCTACGATCGGTACAAACTGGAGGCTCCGCCTGCCGTCTCGAAAAAAGACGTCACGATGGCCTTCGAGCATCCGGAATGGGCGAACAAAGCCGGTAACTACAGTGTCGATGTCCGCTCGGCGAACACATTGACGCAGTCGTGGACCTTCACAGTCACCTCCACGATACCCAATGAGCCGGTGACCCTGACCTGGCCCAACCTGGCGCAGGTGTCCAAGCAGAAAGCGCTGACCCTGACGGATCTGGATACCAAGCAGGTGATGGATCTGCGTGCACGCAACGGTGGCTACACCATCGCGGGCACCTCGACCGGCCTGACACGCCACTTCCAACTGAGCAGCGGCCCTGCCACACGCAATGCTCTGCAGTTGACCTCCGTGGTTGCACGGATCAACGGCGGTAGTCGCGCTGCCGCAGGAGCGGGTGGTTCGGTCAACATCTCCTACAACACCACGGCGCCTGCAACCGTGCAGGTCGTCATCTCGAAGAACGGACGTACGATCCGTACGGTCGATAGCGGCAACAACACCCGCGAAGCCGGACCCGGGCAGGTGGTGTGGGACATGAAGGACAACCAGGGACAGGCGGCGCCGGGAGATACCTACAACGTCGAAGTCCGCGCGCAGGACACCCAGGGGCATACGGTCCGTCAGATCGTTCCGCTCGTCATCACGCGCTGATAAGTGAGAGTTCGGTGGGGTTTATCGGCAAACCCCACCGTTCCCGCCCTGAATTTCAAAAAAGGGAGCAGGGAATTGGGTATGCAAGAGAGAATCTTACCGATAATCCTGTGAAGCGGGACATACGTGTGCAGGCTGAAGCCTGCACGAGGAAGGGAGCAGACGAAAAGATTGAAAACTATTCGTAGGAGTCCGATAACCCGCGCCACCGCCTGGCTCGTGACCCTGGCGATGGTTGCGCCATGCCTACTGGGCGGGCGCGTCGCCAGAGCGCAGACGCAACAGCCTCTCCGGGTGATTATCGCCGATGTCGATAACAAAGCGAAGGCCAACTACCCGAACCTGGGTATTACGGCCACTGCGGCTATCTATAATGAGTTGGTCAACTCGGGACAGGGACGCTTCAGTGTCTTTCAGCAATCCGAAGTTCTGAAAGAGGCCGACTCCCTGCAGATCAAACATCCCAGCAACCCGAACCAGCCTGCCAACTTCCGGCAGGAAGACCTGATTCGTATCGCGCAGAACCTCAACGCAGACGCCATTGTCGAAGGCGAGGTCACGGCAGGAGCGCACGGTAAAGGCGTTCAGGTGCAGCTTTTGACCAACCTGCGCGAAATCGCATCCAAAGAGCTGATCAACGGCGGCGATAGTACGATCAGTACGCTCCCTCGCCCCGGCGAGTCCGCCGACGCAGAAGAGCTGATCAACAAGAGTGTCAGCGACGCTGCCCAGGATGTGGTTCGACAGGTCCTGAGCCGACAACTGGCGACGGGCACTGTCATCGGTATCGAGACCGACTCCGTTATCCTGAACAAGGGCGTGCGCGATGGCGTGAAGGTGGGCGACGAGATCGTTGTCCTGCGCGAAGAAGCGAACGGCAAGAAAATCAAAGTCGGTCGCGTAAAAGTCGCCCGAGTCTATCCGACCGACTCGGAAGCGAAGATCCTCACGAACGAGGGTGGTATCCGACCGGAAGATGCCGCCCGTGTGCTCTATCAGCCGCGGTTCGTCTTAGGCACGAATCCCAATATAACAAGACCCACCGCCAAAGGCGCTCAGTTTACTCTGACCGCGCTGGGCAGCACCCTGGCCGTCATCGGTCTGGGAGTCCTCGTGGCGCAGGCGTCTCGTGGAGGCCAGACCTCGACGACCTCTGTCACCGCAGAAGCCGGCGTGGCCAGCAATGCACCGCTTGTCCGCGTCCGATGGCAGGACAACATCTTCGGTCAGGGCAATGTGCAGCAGTATAAGATCTATCGCGAACCGGACTTCCCCTTCGGCCAGAGTACCGGCGGCACCGGCGGCACCAACGGCGGCGGCAACAACGGCGGCTCCATTCCGATCGGCGTGCAGTCCTCGACCGTGCATGAGTTCCTCGATCATGGTTCCCCGTACTTCCCCTACGCCAATGGCCTGACGCCCCTGGTCGGCAACGGCAACGGCAACCCGGTCGGCGGTGGCAACAACAACAATGGCGGCGGTAACAACGGCGGCACCCAGGGCTGCGGTACCTTGACCGTGGCGGCCACCCTCGATACGGGCTTCAAGCCCGGCTCCAGCTACCACTATCTGGTGACGGCGATCATTCTACGCCAGACGCCTACCAGCAGCGGTTCCGGTTCCAACGGCGGCGGTAACGGCGTCGGCGGCAACGGCGGCGGCAACAATAATGGCGGCGGCAACAATAATGGCGGCGGCAACAACGGCGGCAGCACGAACGGCGGCGGCTTCCAGTGTATCGAGACCGATCCTTCCCGCTCGGGCCAGTCCACTCCGATCAACCCGGTCCTGCTGACCTCGCCGTCCAACAACACGGCCTCTGTCAACGTGACCCAGTTCGCTCCGCAGTTCACCAGCCGCAACGGCGCCGATCTCTTCCAGATCGAAGTCTCGACGGATCGTACCTTCACCAATCCGAGCCTGATCTTCCGCACCCAACTGATCTCCTCAGCGCCGAATGCGGATGGCGTGGCCCAGACGGTTCAGAGCCCGATCGACCTGACCGTGGCTCCGGAACTACAGCGGGATCCGAACTTCAAAGCGTTCGTTAACAGCGCTGCCTGCGGCACCACGGGCGGTACCACCGGCGCCGTTTCGCCGACGCTCTACTGGCGTGTCGGCGCTCGCCACGACGGGGATCAGCCCGGACCGATCAATGCGATCTCGCAGAGCGCTTCGGACAAGGATCAGAACTTCCGGTTTGTCTATAGCCAGGTCTTCGCGTTCGTGCCCGCTCCTCTGCCTCCCTGCCCCCCGGGAGCGACCAAAGCGGCCACGGCCCTGAACCGGACCTACACGACCAGTCGTGCTCAACTGAAGGATCTGACTCCGACCAGTAAGAGCGCTGCCGCCGGACTGCGTCCGACGATCCAGACACCGCAGCAGATCCTGCTCGGTAACCGCAAACGCAACTAAACGTTGCTCTTCCCGAGCGTCAGGCGTCGCAGGGCTCTACGACGCCTGACACTCTCTTTCTGTTTTCGGTCTCGCTCCCTCCGCGCAGACAAACCATGCGTGGCGGCCACCTTCCAACCGCCTCGGAATGAAGGAGTTGTTAAGATGATACATAGGCCCAAGCTCCGGCATCTCGGCCGGGTAATGGCGTTCGCGGCTCTCTTCGCAACAGGAGCCGCCCATACTGCGTTCGGGCAAGCTGCAGGTCCCCAGACGAAGCCCGGTGAAATTATTCTTTATATGCAACCCGGTACCGACATTAAAGTCGCACAGGCTCTTGCCGCAACGGTCAATCCAGAGTCTGTGACGCCATTGCTCCTGAAAGACTGTTATGTTCTCAAACTGCCTGTCGCGCGTGCAACCGCGAACGACACGGCTAATGCTGTGGCGACCCTGAAGATGAATCCGAATGTGCGCTGGGTCAATGCCAGCCGCGTCTACAAATATCATCAGGCCAGCGCCGCCCCTAAACTGACGCCCAACGATCCGATGCTCACCAATCAGTGGGCTCTGCCACAGATCAATATCCCTCAGGCCTGGGTGCTCACCAAGGGCGCTGCCAATGTCAATCTCGCCTGGATCGATTCGGGGTTCGCTCCGACGCATGAAGATGCTGTCGGACAGTTCCTTCCGGACAGTTTCAACTTCGGAGGCAACAACTCGAACATCGATGCCGGAGGCAGCGTCCTTACTCCCAACGAGTTGGGGCACGGAATCGGTACGAGCGGCGTTGGATTCGCCCTAACCAATAACGGCAAGGGCATTGCCGGCATCGATTGGGTAGGTACGAAGTGTCTGGCTCTCAAGGTCTCAGACGATGCCGGCGCGCTTACGCTGGCTGCGCTTTTGAACTCCTACGCCTATATTCTGGCCAACAAGGACAAAGACCATATCGTCGCTGTCAACATGAGCTACGGCGCAGACGGCGGGGACCCGACCGGGGCAGGCGGCTCAGATCCGGAATTTGTCGCGACCAAGGCCCTCGCAGATGCCGGAGTGTTGATGGTGGCGTCTTCGGGAAACTCAGGCGCCAATGGTAACCCGACGAGCACACCTGCGGACTTTACGCATGTCATCTCAGTCTCCGCCATCGATAGGAACGGAAAGAAGACCGCCTATTCGTCTTTCGGCAAGGTCGAGATAGCCGCACCGGGCGGCGATGATGTCGATACAGGGGTCAGCGCCGACGGTATCAATATCCTGGACTACAACAATACCTATATCTTCGCCAGTGGTACCTCCTATTCCGCTCCCCACGTCACCGCGGTGTTCGGCCTGCTGATGTCTATTCCGGGAGTCACCACCGCCCAGGCGAAGGCAGCAATGTTCAGTACGGCCAATCACACAGGACTGTCCTCTCTGCCCGACCCGCAATACGGCTATGGGATCCTGGATGCGTACGCGGCTCTGCTGAAGGTTTCTGTCAGCGTGGTCATCGACGATCCGATCGGAATCAATGCGCAAGGACTTTCGACAGATCCTTCCGGCATTCCGCCGCCGCCAACCGAAACCCTGAAGCCTGTCCTGCGCTTTAAGATTTCGAATGTGCCTCTCGACAATCTCGTCATTAAAATCGATGCAGGAACCGCACAGGAAACTACCCTGAGTGCTGCGTTCCTTCAGCAAAATGTCGAATCTGGAACGACATCCGGTACGAATCCACAGTATGTCATCGCGTTCCGGTATCCCTTCCTGCCGACGGCTCCGTTCAATCACACCATCACGGTCACGGGAACGAATCCGACGACAGGAACCACCGCTACGGATACACGTACGTTTACCATTCAGTCGCATACGATTCCGTCCGGGCTCTCGTTCCTCTCGTTCCCGTACTTCGAGTCCCCGGCCGACTCGCCGTCAAAATCGTCCCGGAACGCAAACGAGCTTCTCGGACCAAGCGTGGCCTTTGCCCGTTTCCTGTACCGCAACGGCGTTCCAAGTTACGTCTACTATAACAACCCACTGCAGCCTGGAGAGAATGATCTCAACGCATCCTTGCTTCCGGATCCCACCAACCCGGCTGCCTTCGTACCGAAACCGGATACATCCAGTATCCCGGCGGATTCCAGGCCGCTCGGAATCGGCTACTTTGTCAATACGTCCAACCCGGTGACAGTCGTCACCTACGGAACATCGTACGACACGACCTCCTTCCGTATTCCGCTGCACGAAGGCTGGAATATGATCGGGAACCCCTACAAGTTCGCGGTCCCCTTCGATAGCATGGTGTTCGAACAGACTTCCGGCGCCCGTGTGACCGCGGAAGCGGCGGCGGACCAGAAACTGATCCTGCCCTTTCTCTACCGCTACGTCTCCGGTCAGTACCAGTTCGAGACGCTCCCGGCAGGCAATTTGCGTGCATGGGAAGGCCAGTGGATCTACGTCGTACCCAAGAACCCTTCCGCCATACGTACGGATACGGTTTTGACGATGATCACGACCCCGGTGGCTGTCTCCGGTGTCTCGCGTTCGGCCCAAAAAGCGGCGAACTCCCGCGCTGCATCCGGCTCTGTCTTTACAACGTCGGCGCCCAAGGTGAGTGGAACGGGTAACTGGACGATTCAACTCCAGGCGAGCAGCAAAGACCTGCGGGACGGCTATAACTTCATCGGAGTGACGAGCTCCGCCACGAAGAGCGCCAACTCGCTGGTTCCCAAGCCGCCGCAGCCGTCGCCCTACGTGACGCTGGGGATCACCAATCCGGGCGGCGCCGGCCCCCTCTACGCGCAGTCTCTGCAAGTGGCCGGGGGCGTCAAGACCTGGGATGTCGTGGTTTCGACGGATCAGCCCAATACGGATGTTACGGTCAACTGGCCCAATATCCGCACGCTGCCCAGGAACTACCGACTGACGCTCAAGGACACCGCGACCGGTCAGGTAATCGACCTGCGCAATCAGGCGTCCTATCAGTTCAACTCCGGACACAGCGCCGGCACCCGCGCCTTTACGCTGACTGCCCATCCCACCAATGCGGCGGGGCGCGCCGTGCTGACGAACATCAACATCAATCCTCCGCGCGTCGTAGGCGGACGGTCTGCCGGGGCCTATCAAATCGGGTATACTGTCTCGCAAGATGCGCAGGTAGAGGTCGCCATCGTCGGCTATAACGGACAGACGATCGCACTGGCGGGCCCGACCCGCGCTGTCAGCAGTGGAGACAACTCTCAGGTCTGGAACGGCAAGGATACCAAGGGAGCGACCGTTCCCTCCGGAACCTATCTGCTTCAGGTCAAGGCCATCACCTCGGACGGTACGGTGAGCCGGGAGACGCGTCCGCTGGTCATCGCCAGATAGTAGAAGGGGGGAGTAGGGAAGGCCCTCGTGGTGTTCCTTACTCCTCTTCGAGATACGACTGAGCGGCGTGCGAGCGGCTTGCGAATGGGAGAGCAGTTCATAGCCGGATCCCTCAGTCCCCAATGTATGAAGGACGACACATCGCAGTCCCCCCGGCTTCCGAATCCTCGTATTCCCCCGAATACGATGGATGCGAGGACGGATGAAGCTCGTCTTCGAGCCGGAAACCCGGTTCCCAGACTCCGGTATGGTGGCTCCCCCGGCCATACCCACAACGAATCAAGTTCACAGGGAGGACTTCCTCATGGGGTGGAATTCTAAGATTATGCGTGGAGTCAAAGCGCTCGGCAGCCTCTTTCTTTTGAGCGCCGCGCTGCTTTTGACCGGTGGAAGTGCAAAGGCGCAGTTGCCAGGAGACTCCTGTGTAACCACGCCGGACAACTGCTATAATGGACTGTGCAACGCCTATCTGTGCCTCTATCTCGGCTTCGGTAAAAATGTGGCAGGTTCGATGGGCCTGATCTCGACCCAGAATAGCCCCTCCGATCCGGGGGGAGCCGGTTTTGGTAACTTCCTGCTCTGGCCCGCTCCGCTGGTACCGGCAGATGTCAATGGTTTCCTGACCACCTTCTACGGCTCGTGGCTTTTCGTCCGCGTCGATGGCGGCGCGGGCGGAATCGCCGGCATCACCGGCACAGGCACTACGGGTACGGGAAGCAGTGGCGGAGACTATATCTTCGGCGATCAACGCACCGGTATCTGGCTCCAGTTGCCCACCGTCGTCGGCAACCACCTGGAAGCGAGCTGGCAGACGATCCCGCACAAAGTCGATGCCGCCGGCGGCGGCTTCAGCGCGACCTACGATCCTCAGATCCAAATCGACCTGGTGGCTACGTTCGTACACGATACCGTGCGATTTCAGTTCGATATCATCAACAACAGCGCCGGTCAGACGCATACCGTCGGACTCGCCTTTGTGCAGGACATCAACGTCCAGCCGACGATCACCTTCGGGAAAGAGATCGACGGCCCCTTGCGCCTGCCGAACCAGCCCTATCTTCATCACGAGACCCTCCTGGCGGGCGGTCAGGTGCCGGATCGCTGGGAGACGTCGGTCCAGATCTCTCCTGCGACACCGACAACGCCTGCAGTCATTCACACCCTCCGCGGCACGCTCAAGCCGCTCAGCGGATCGCAGAACGAACCGACGACGCCGTCACGCTTCGCGTATGGGACCACCCTGACCCTGGACGGATTCTTCATCCTGAATGGGGCGAAGGTTCGCAACTACGATCAGGTCTGGAACTTCGTGCCCAACCCCAATATCATTCTCGACAAAGACGTCTCGTCGAAATCGACGGACGGAAGTGTCGTCGTCTACTGGGATGAGCAGACCGTGGCGCCGGGGCAAGACCTTAAGCGCATCACCTATGTCGGCAACGGGGATGCGGAAAACTCCTTCGGCGCTCCCCTGGCGCTCAGTGTCGTCGGGCCGCCCGCTCTGAGTTTTACCACCAACCGCACCACGACGCCCGCTACGGTCGGGGCGACCCCGAGTCCCTTTACGATCTCGGCTTATGTCCAGAACCTGACGGACCTTACGCAGTCGGGCGGCCTGTCGATCGGACCGACGAACCTGTTCATCGACCTGCCGAAGGGCCTCAAACTTGCCGATGGCGAGATCGCAACCAAGACGATCAACAATGTCGGACCCGGTGCGGAAGGCAGCGTCAGTTGGAGTGTCGTTCCGGATCCGACGGCGAAAGTAAATGGAACGATCACCTATACCGTGACAGCCTCCCCGAACATCGGCAACGGAAAAAGCGTCCAGAAGTCCATCGAGATACCTGCACCGGCCGCGCTCACGCTACTGGGCAATACCACCACGCAGGGGCTGTTCAAGATGGCGTCTTTCCCGTTGCTCTTTGGCAGCGCGACCCCGTCCACGATCTTCGGACTGCCGACCGGTCCGCCCCAGATCTCGGTCGTTAAGTGGAACCCGATCACAGGCCACTATGAGGCCCAGAACTCCTTCCAGATCGGGGAGTCCTACTGGATCCGGAGCGAGGTCACGGGAGATATGTCGCTCGTGATCGATGCAACCAAGTATCCGCCCCTGGATAACCAGGTGCAGCCCACCGCCTCGACTCTGAAGGTGAGCTACCCGCGGGGATGGAACCAGATCGGAGACCCCTACGTCTACGGGTTCAAATTCTCCGAACTCCAGGTGTTCGATGAAGATTCTCTGACGCTGACGGACATCGGCAGCGCTTCCGATACGCTGCACCAGTGGGTGCTGCCGGCGATCTACCGGTACGATACCAGCGATCCTAGCCCTGCGAACTGGCACTACGTCCTGGAAGACAATTTCGGATTCCAGATGGTGCCCTACGAAGGCTACTGGATGTTCGTCAAGAAGGCGAACCTTCAGTTCATCTATCCCGGCACCGATACTCCGGGCGGACAGGTGACGCGTGCGGCTCTCGTCGGGGCCGGCATCGGTTCCACGGCATCCAAAGCCTCTCTTGACAACTGGAAGCTCCAGGTCTCTGCTCGCAACCATATGAGCACCGACATCGCGAATATCGGAGTGGCTCCCAAAGCGACCAATGCGGAGGATAACTTCAAATACGGCAAGCCGCCGGTCCTGGCGAACGCCGTTCAGTTGAGCATCGTGCATACCGACTGGAAGACCACCAGCCTGATGCAGGATCTGCGCGCCCCGGGCAATACCACGCAAACGTGGGATATGACCGTGACGTCGCCGAAGCCGAACGATACCGTGACGCTCTCGTGGGCCAACCTGGCCAAGAGCGTGCCGCGCAACTACCGACTGACGCTCGTGGACAAGGATACCAATACGCGCCAGAATC
>Ga0105239_10003817_pt1 | contig 18316 bp, 17 predicted proteins | sample KBSC44metaG_FD_92761 | JGI IMG/M metagenome (GOLD analysis project Ga0105239, IMG submission 92761) | Corn rhizosphere microbial communities from Kellogg Biological Station, Michigan, USA - KBS C4-4 metaG | ecosystem: Host-associated > Plants > Roots > Rhizosphere > Soil | place: Michigan, USA...
AAGCCATTAGCTGGGCCGATGGAAGTACAGGCTGGGTGGTTACGCTTTGCAGCGGTGCGGGCTGGTTTGGCGGTTTCATCAATCCTGAAATTTCGCAACAAGTTTTTAACAACAATACTGTTTGCCTTGCCGGCAGCGGCGCAGTTTGCGGCACTGCGGAAATCATACGTGGCGGATATATCGTAAATGGCACCTGGAAATATGCCAGTGGGGCGCATCATGCTACATACATCACTGCTAATTGCAGTATTATAAAAAACGGGGCGCCCGTTTTAACCGACGATGGCGAACCTTTGGTACTGCCGTTCATATTTGATAAAAAGGATGTAACTATTTTGCCTGCCTGGAAATATGTAGGCATGATAGCTACCGGCAGCGATTCGTTTGCTGTGAAGGATCTTGAATTGCCGCATAACCGCCAATTTAAAATTGACCCGGCGGCGGCGGTAATTTCTGCCCCGCTATATCAGTACCCTTTTTTGCAACTGGCCGAGGCTACACTTGCCGTTAACCTGTCCGGCATCGCTATTCATTTTACTGACCTTTGTGAAAACGTCTTCCTTGAAAAAGCAAAACAACCAAGGCTTACTAAAGAGCAAAAAGCGTTTTTAATGGACGAGTTGAGCCAGGCAAAAAGCGAACTCGATTTAATAAGGGGCGACTTTTTTGAAACGGTTGAACAATCGTGGGCGGCTATTCAAGTTGAGGGCACAGTCCCGCAGGAGATCCTGCTCCAGGTGAGTATTACCAGCAGACAGCTTGCTCATTTTAGCCGCGAATGTGTTGACAAACTTTACCCTTTATGTGGTCTAACTGCTGCAAAAAGCGAAACCGAGATCAACCGTGCCTGGCGCGATCTGCACACAGCAAGCCAGCACGCATTACTCACTTTCGGCGCTTAATTTAAAATTGTCGTAACGCAAAAATCACATAGAATTTTAATTGCATTGCTGATATTTGCCGTGCTTAACAATTTCTTAAAGATGAGGATTAAACTTTTACCCCTGTTCATATTCGCGCTGTCAGCCCTTTCTGTATCAGCACAGATAAAACACAAAAAAACCATGGTGATAAACCCCGTGGTTGGCCGCCCGCTTGCCTACGCGGATACCCCTGTTTCTGCTGATATTCCCCGGCCTAAATTGGTGGTTGGCATAGTTGTGGACCAAATGCGCTGGGATTACCTTTACCGCTATTATAGTCGTTACACCAATAATGGTTTCAAGCGACTGCTTAACCAGGGTTTTAGTTGCGAAAATACGCAAATTGACTATGTGCCAACCAATACCGGCCCCGGGCACAGTTGCATCTACACTGGTTCGGTACCAGCTATCCACGGCATAGCAGGGAATGACTTCATTATACAGGCAACCGGGTTATCCATGTATTGTGCACAGGATACTTCTGTGGGGACGGTAGGCAGCACATCAACAGCCGGCCAAATGTCGCCGCGCAACCTGATGACAAATACTGTTACTGATGAATTACGCCTGGCAACCAATTTTCGCTCGAAAGTTATTGGCATTGCGCTTAAAGACCGTGGCGGCATTTTCCCGGCAGGACATACCGCCAACGCGGCTTATTGGCTTGACGATGCAACAGGCAACTGGATAACCAGCACCTATTACATGAAAGATCTGCCACAATGGGTGAAAGATTTTAACGATCAAAAGCTTGCCGAAACTTATTTAAAAGCCGACTGGAATCCCGTTTATCCAATTGACAGTTATATTCAGAGCACCGCCGATACTACCAGCAGGTACGAAGGAGCTTTTAAGGGTATGACTTCGCCTACTTTACCGGTAAAAACATCTGGCTTGTATAAAAACAATCTGGGACTGATACGATCAACCCCATATGGCAATACCCTAACGCTCGACATGGCAGTAGCAGCTATCAACAACGAAAATTTGGGACAAAATTCGGTTACTGATTTTTTGACGGTTAGTTTTTCGTCGACTGATTATGTAGGGCACCAGTTTGGACCAAACTCTGTCGAAATTGAAGATACTTATTTAAAGTTAGACCGGGATTTGGGTACATTTCTTAGTTATTTAGACGCCAAAGTAGGTGCAGGCAACTACACTGTTTTTTTAACCGCCGATCATGGCGCAGCACATAACCCTACTTTTTTAACCGATCATAATATCCCGGCTGGTGTATGGGACGATGGCGCAGCTTTAAAAAACCTGAACCAGTATTTAGCGGCCAAGTATAAAATAGAGAACATGGTTATCAGCTTAACCAACTACCAGGTTAATTTTAACAATTATGTAGTTAAGTACGCAAAGCTGGATGAAAACATACTAATAAATGATTGCATTGCGTTTTTAAAAGACGTGCCCGGCGTTGCATATGTAATTAATCTTAAAGAGGCACAAACTGCAAACGTACCCGAAGAATTGCGTACGCGCATTGTAAACGGTTACAGCGTTGAGCATAGTGGTGTGGTGCAGGTTATTTTAAAACCGGGATGGTATGCAAGCCGCAGTGCAACCGGTACTACCCACGGCACCTGGAACCCTTATGACACACACATCCCGCTGGTATTTATGGGCTGGGGAATACCCCACGGGCACCTGAACCGCGAAACGCACATGACAGATATTGCAGCAACGATAGCTGCGCTGTTACATATACAAGCACCAAACGGATGTATTGGTAAGCCGATACCAGAGGCGTTGAAGTAAGAAGAGTCCGAAAGTCAGTAAAGTCCGGAAAGACGGAAAAGAATAAAAGTTAAACGGGGCATATATTTGTAAACTAAAAATATCTTCCGGACTTTCGGTCTTTTCCGACTTTCCGGACTTTCTTATACATGAAAAAATACATTTCTAAGTTCCATTACTTAACGCAGGATCTGCGTAGCCGGAGCCATTTAAAGCAAGCTATTATTGCCTGCGAGGCCGGAGCAAACTGGATACAATACCGCTGCTTAACCAAGCCGGATGATGAATTAATTGAAGAAATTAATGAGATCGCTGCATATTGTGACGAATGGGGCACTACCCTTATTTTAACCAACCATTATCACCTGCTTAATAAAGTAGATGCGCAGGGCGTACATATTGAAGATTTTAATGCCGATTTGAAAGCCATCCGCAAAGCTATTGGCAATGATAAAACACTCGGTGCATCGGCAACTAATATCGCCCGCCTGCGGGCAGTACAAAATACCGGCGTGGTTGATTATTGCGGCTACGGCCCCTTTGCGCTTACCAATACCAAACCAAACAATAGCCAGCTGCTTGGTTTTGAAGGTTATCGCGAACTGGCAAAGCATTCCGAAATAAAAATACCGGTTATTGCCGTTGGGGGGATAAACATTGAAGACGTGGGTCCTTTGTTAAAAACAGGCATTTATGGTATAGCCGTTTCTGCGGCAATAAACCTCGCTTCCGACCCGGGCAGAGCGTTTAAAGAGTTTCATAAGAAGATATATTAAGAAGAGTCAAGAACTAAGAGCCAAGAGTCAAAATAAAAATTGTCTGATCGAGATTATGGAATTAAACACGCTGTTTTTCTCCCATGTTTTTGATTGTCGACTCTAGTTAATCTAACGTTTTTTCTGTCTTGATTCCTGGCTCTTGATTCTTGGTTCTCTAACGGATTCTTGTATCTTAGTTCTAACTAATAATTCAATCCATGTCATCTCACCACATCGTTCGCGAAAAACAGGAGCCTGCACTGCTGGTACTGGGGCTTGACGGCTTTGACGATGAGCTGCTTGGGCAACTGCTGGAATGGAGCCCAACCGTAATAACTACACCGCTAACTGCTGAAAAGCTAAACTCATACGGCATAAAAATCGACTGGATAATTACCGATGGCGATGATGAAATCCAGCAATCAGACGTAAAGCTGATGTCGGCAAATAACCACAACCTGGCCGAAGCCGCTTTAAAACATTTAACAGCTTATGAATATCCGTCGGTGAATATCGTTACCGATGAGTTGAATTTAAGCGACTATGAACCTTATGCTGCGCTAATAAATATTGTAGTTTTCAATAACGAAAAAAAGATATTCCCGGTAAGTCCCGGTTTTAGCAAATGGAAACCAGCCGGCGATATTATTGAAATATTGGGTGATGCAAAAAATCTGGAGACTACAGGGCTTGAAAAAACCGGTGATAGCCTTTATAAAACTGTAAGCGATGGTCTTTTTACCCTGCGGTTTGATGGGCCGTTTTTGTTTATTGCCGAAGAATTGTAAATTTCAAATCAGGACAGTTGGCGTGCTGTATCATTTCTGCTGAAAACTACGTATATTTACTAAAATAGACCCATATTAACTCCCCGGTTAAAAGCTTTTTGTAATAATCACGCTTCATTTTAAAACTGGCTGGTTTTTTGACTATTATTACAAAAAAATAATTTATTACCGATTAAACCGTTTAACAAAATTTTAGTCTATACTTTATATACCGGCCAAAACCGATATCAAAGATTTTCAAATAACAATATTTCATCATGAAAGCGATATATAAAAATGTTTTAAACACAGCTTTAGGCACACTGTTATGTGCGTTTTTAGCAGTACCTGCAAGCGCTCAGCACAGGCCATCAACCAGTGGTGGTGGTGGCGGCGGTGGTGGCGGAGGCAGCAGTAGCGGTTCATCGTCAAGGCCTTCAGTTAGCAGCGCCCCGTCTTCGCCCCCTTCTTATAACAGGGCACCGCAGCAAAGCAGCAGCAATGTTGGCGTTTCGAGGCCATCGTCTGTTGCGCCAAGGCAATCGTATAATAATGGCAGCAACAATGGCCAGCAGAGTTACGGCCGTCCTAATACTTCGCAGCGAGTAGGCGTTGCCCCACGTCCGGGTTACAACTATGGTCAGCGCCCGGGAGTTGGCGTGCGTGGCAATTATGGTTATGCACCCCGTACTTACGACGCTACCCACAGGCCGGCAACCGGCAGTGGTTATGTTTACCGCAGTGCCCCGCGTGTTGGTTACGGTCATGGCGGTTACTGGGGTAATCATAATTACAACCATTATTACCATGGCTATTATAACTCGTATTATTTGCCACGTTTAGGCTTCGCAATAGATGTATTGCCTTACGGATACTATCCGTTTTATTATGGCGATTTCCAATACTACTACAGCGATGGTTTGTTTTATCAGTATGATAACAACCAGTATACCGTAGTTGAACCGCCAATTGGCGCAGAGGTAAAGGAATTGCCTGAAAAAGCACAGTCGATTGTAATTAACGGTCAGCAATACTATGAGCTCAATGGTGTATACTATCAGCCCGTTACCAAAGATGATGGCACAGTAGTTTACCAGGTTGCCGGTAAAGATGGCGAGTTAAATACTGCCAATGGCAACAACATCCAGGACGACCAGCCGCAAGGCCCTCAAATGGGTGATGTGGTAACACAACTGCCTCCTGATTGCAGAAAGATAAAAGTTAACGGCGACAAGCTGTGGGTATCTCCGGATGGAGTTTACTACAAAGAGCAGGAAGATGCCAATGGCAATAAAAGCTATAAAGTTGTAGGCTTACCATCAGACGAGCAGCCTGATCAGCAAAACTAATTGTCGAAATAGATATAAAAAGGTGATTCGTGAAAACGGGTCACCTTTTTTGTTGCCATAATAAAATGGTACAATAGTATTAGTTGCCAATTGATGGATTGTTTAATTTAGGATGTTTATATTTTTTCGGATATGATAAAACGGCTAAGCTGCCTTGTGCTGATAATATTGGTTCACAAATTTGCATTCGCACTAACCAAAGGTGGTGCACTCAAATTTTACAGCGCTGATAATTCCAATATCCGTTACGTGGGCCGCGTCGATTTTTCAAACAAACTAAAGCCACGTATTTGGGCGCCAGGCGTTTACATACAGGCAAAGTTTAGAGGTGCACAGTGTGAAATTATTTTAAACGATGAAGCGCTTGGCGGAAATAATCTTAATTACCTGGAGATTGTTATTGACGACAGCAAACCCTATCGCATACAAACCACCGGTAAAGAGAATGTAATAAAGGTACCTGATGGGTTACCTGATGGAGAGCACACTGTTTTGATTTGCAAAGACACAGAATCAAATATCGGTTATATCGATTTCGTTGGATTTAGGTGCGAGGAGCTGTTGACATTGCCGGCCCGGCCAAAGCGAAAAATAGAATACTTTGGCGACTCGATTACCAGCGGCACGGGCATGGACCAATCTGTACTCCCCTGCGGCAAAGGCCAATGGTACGACCAGCATAACGCCTACATGAGCTATGGCCCGCGCACAGCCCGCAACCTCAATGCCGACTGGCAACTAACCGCTTTAGCGGGCATTGGCCTGGTGCATAGCTGCTGTAATTTAAAAGTAGTGCTGCCCCAAATAGTTGATAAGACTTTTATTGTGGCCGATTCTATCACCTGGAACTTCAAAAATTACCAGCCCGATGTGGTTACCATTTGTATAGGGCAAAATGACGGGCCGCAACAGGATTCAACCGTTTATTGCAGTACTTATATAAAGATGCTGTCCGCCATGCGGCAGCATTATCCCAGGGCAGATATTATTTGCCTGAGCAGCCCCATGGCAGATGCAACGCTAACCGCGGTATTACATCGTTATCTAACCGGCATTGTGGCGACTATGAATGCGCATGGTGATAAAAAAGTGTCGAAATACTTTTTCTCCCGCCAATACCATAACGGCTGCGGTGGTCACCCGGATATTGATGACCATAAACTGATTGCCGATGAATTGACGGCGTATATTAAGCAATTGAAGAATTGGTAATCCTTCTTGTCATTCTGAACGACAGTGAAGAATCTTCTATAGGCGACATTAGCACGGGAAAGTTAAAAAAGCGCTTTGTATCAAAAATACCTGATAATCGTATACTTGTCGATTGCATAAGATTCTTCGCTGTCGTTCAGAATGACATATTTTTTTTTAATCCTTCTTCATAAACTTTCCATTCTCGTCAAAAATCAGGTCTTTGCCTTTTATTTCGGCTTCGTACATGGTTTTGCCTGCTGCGTCGGTTACTTTGCCTGCCTCTTTAATTTTTGCCCCGTTATAATGTGCCTTAATGTAGGGTGCAATGCTTTTTGGTAAGTCGCTTACCGGGATTGCCTTTACAATTTCAATAAATGTACCAGTTGGCGTAAACATTACCGAATTGTCCTCACCCGATTTACCTCCCCAGTTGGCTTCGTAGTTCCCCTTTTCTTTTTCCCAGCTAACTTTGGCAGCTTCAGGGTATTTCTTCATAAAGGCTTCTTTTACCACTGTAGGTACCTCCTTAGCTTTTAGATCCTGTGCTTTAAGGCCGCCGGTTACTGCTAAAATAATGGCGGCTAATACAAATGCTTTTTTCATGATTGATTAGTTTGTTTATTCAATAATAGACAGTTAATCTGTAGAAAGACTGGTTGTTTTTTGTAGAAAAATTGGACAAACCTCTTCTTCAAAGACACAAAGTATTGCGTCTCTACGATAAAAAAGGTCAAACACGGGTTATTATCGTTATCTTTATCAAAATCACCGCGCTCATGATCCTGTTCTCCAGAAGAAACTTACATTACTCCGACTATAAATGGACCGCGTACGCGCAAAACGACCCGCACGTTAACGGCAAGCCGGACGATACGGTTTTTAATAAGGAAGAGGGCAACGAGGTTGTTTACCTGATAAACAAACTAATGATTTTTTGGGATTACCGCTTTGCCAATACCGGCAATAAGATGGAAAAACTCATCCACGATAAACTGCCCCCCGAATTAACCAAACAGGAAGAAGTGCAGGTTTGGCTGAAGGAAAATTTGAAATTTTAAAGCTGTTGCAGAGGTTGTAAATACTGTAAAATTTTAGGATGTCATCGCAAAGCGACAAGCATCCTAAAATCTAACCAATCTTAAAAATCTTAGTTTAGTCCCATTTATCACCCCAGGCATCTTTGATATTGTATTGTTTTAGCACCTCTGCTGGTACGCCATCCCATTTGCCGGGGGCATTGCCTGCATAGCCCAGGTCTTCGATACCAATTTTGCTGGTGTAAAAGCCCGAGGCGGTTAAATCGCGCATGCGGTTAAAAAATGATACGCCTTGTGCCATTTCGGGTTTTGCCTTTTTCGGGTAAGCAATTTCGGTAACCATTTCAATTTGCTGGCTGCTGGCGGCATCAACAAAAGTTTTACCATAACGGTTTAAACATTGCAGATCCAGCCAGCGCAGTCCACCACGCATTGGGGTTTGGTGATCGGGCATATCTTTTACAATAAACTCGATAAACGCCGGCACCTTAGCGTCAGATGCACTGCCTGAGCGTGCGTCTTTGGGGATGATAATATCGCCCAGCAGGGTTATGGTAGCCATCTCGTGATCAGTAAAAAACTTGTCGGCATTAAGCTTTTTATCACGCTCAACTTCGAAAGGCTGGCGTCCGGCATTGTCGGCAGTAACGCCGGTATCCTTAGTATCTTCGGCTAACTTATTGTTATTTGGCTTACAAGCTTCCAGCAACACCCCTGCCGATAGTGTGCCTATACCTAAAGCCTTTAATGATTCGCGTCTGTTCATGTTGATATAACTGATTAAACGTTAGTTTTTTTACGTTGAGATAAAATGTATTCGGCGGTGCGCATGCTCAGGGCCAAAATTGTCCAGGTAGCGTTTTTATCGCCTTGTTGTACAAACGGCGCGGCATCAACCACAAAAAGGTTTTTACAATCATGCGCCTGGCAGTATTTGTTTAGTGCCGATTTCTTTGGATCGTCGCCCATACGCACGGTGCCCACCTCGTGTATAATCATACCCGGGGCCTCCAAACCGTAGCTGGTTTCTTTACCAGCCGGCGGACCATAAATAGCGCCGCCCATATTATGCATTATCTCCTGGAAGGTGTCCTGCATGTGTTTGGCCTGGTTTATCTCATAATCGCTCCATTTGTAGTGGAAACGCAGCACTGGTATGCCGAATTTATCAACCACATTAGGGTCAATTTCGCAATAGTTATCATAGCGGGCAATAGCTGTACCGCGCCCGGCCATGCCAAAGCCTGTACCATAAAAACGGCGGTAGTCATTCTTTAAGTCGGCGCCAAAACCACCGGCTTCTTTCATTTTACCATCTTTTCCGGGCACAACGCCGTTCATGTTTTGTATGCCGCCGCTAAAGCCGTAACCCGGCATATGCAGGCCGCCGCCAAACTCAATGTGGTAGCCGCGCGGGAAGTTCAGTTTTTTATTATCATAAACCCATGGGCCATAAATATGCACGCTGCCTACTCCATCTTCGTTATAGCGTTTGCGGTCCATCAGTTCGGGCAGCCAGCCGCCTGCGCTCGATCCGGTAGAATCGTGCAGGTAACGGCCTACTACGCCACTGCTGTTTGCAAGTCCGTTAGGATGCCTTGATGATTTAGAGTTAAGCAGCAACCTGGCCGATTCGCCGGCGCTTGCGCCTAATATCACCATACCGCCTTTTACCTGGTATTCCTGCATATCATCTTTACTGATGTATGATACACCGGTTGCAAGGCCGTCAGCATCGGTAAGTACCTCGCGCACCATAGCGTTTGGTATTACCTTTAGGTTACCGGTTTTTATTGCCGGGATAACCAGGCACGATGATGACGAGAAATCGCCATAAACTTTACAGCTGCGCCCGCATTGTCCGCAGAAGAAACAGGCGCCACGGTCTTTATTACCCGGCAATGCTTCGGTAAGTACCGAGCCACGGCCGGCAATTACTTTTACGCCTGCCTTTGCCGCACCTTTTTTGATATAAAGCTCGTTGAGCCTTGGTTTTGGCGGCGGAAGGAAAATGCCGTCCGGTTCATTTGGCAGGTTTTCAACTGTCCCGTAAACGCCAATCAGGCGGTCGACTTTATCATAAAATGGTTTTACGTCTTCGTAGCTTATTGGCCAGTCGTCGGTTAAACCGTCGATATGGTGGCCTTTAAAATCATCGGGGCCCATGCGTAACGATATGCGGCCCCAGTGATTGGTGCGGCCACCGAGCATGCGTGAGCGGAACCAGTGAAATTCAGTATTATCTTTTGTAGTATATGGTTCGCCGTCAATTTCCCAGCCGCCGTAGGCAGCATCAAAATCGCCAAAGTAACGGGTGGTTCCCGCACCACGGCGGGCAGATTCGTACGGCCATTTAAGCTGCATGGAATCTTTCGCAGGATCAAAAAACGGCCCTGCTTCCAACATTAAAACTTTTAAACCGGCATGGGCCAACACATACCCCGCCATACCGCCGCCTGCACCGGAGCCTACAATAATGGCATCATATACGGTTGACGACTTTTTTATTTGTATATCATTCATGGTTAGTGAGTAGAGAGCAGTGTGTGGTGAGTGGGTTATAGCGGGCGATGATAACCACTCACTATTCTCCACTAACCATTCACTAATTAAAGTTCTTTAATGGAAATATCTTTATATGAAACTACGGCGCCGTGGTCCTGCAGGGCAATATGGCCTTTAGGGTAGGCAGCAAAGCCTTTCCAGGTTTTAAACTTGCTATTGTTTAGCAATTCCTGCCATTCGGGGCTGCCAATTTTTACATCGATAGTTTTGGCGCCGTTCATCCAGAAGGTTAACTGGCCCTTGTCCTTACGGATCTTTATTTTGTTCCATTCGCCGGCAGGCTTAGCTGCGGCTGATGCGGCTTTCATATCATACAATGCTCCTGCAAGGTGGTTCGCTTTTTTGTTGTCTTCTGCGCCTTTATCATCTAAAACCTGCATCTCGATGCCTGTTAGATAAGTTGCTCCGAAAGATGGATCTTCGTGTATACCGAAAATAATCCCGCTATTGCCGCCTTCGGCAATTTTCCACGACAGGGTTAATTCGTAATTTTCGTATTCTTTATCGGTAACCAGGTCGCCCTGGTCAGGAGCCTTGGGGTCAAGCTGTAAGGCACCGTCAACAACTTTCCATGCCCCCGGGCCGGTTTTTAAATAGCTGTGCCAACCGGTTGTGGTTGTGCCATCGAACAATTTTGTGGTTTGCGCCATAAGCGAGCCGCTTATAACCGTGAATACCAGGGTACTTAACAGGATTTTTTTCATTTTTGGTTAATTTGTTTAATTAGATTGATGCGGCTGTATTAGCGAGTTCGTTTTTAAAACAAACGTATTACGATACAGGGCTATTACAACGGGTAGTAAAAATAGAATAAATTTCTGTTTGAGTGAAAAAGAGTGGGAAGATTGTTACAAGAGAGAGAGTCCGAAAGTCGGAAAAGTCCGGAAAGTCCGAAAGACGAAGTGCCTGTGGATAAATCTATAATTTCGATTTGAGTGAAAAAGAGTGGAAAGATTGTTACAAGAGGAGTCCGAAAGTCGGAAAAGTCCGAAAAGTCCGGAAGACGAAGTGCCGCGGGATGAAATACTAACGGATGAATTTATAAAAATAGAGATAACTGCGTATCGAACTTTGTGCAAACTCCCCACCGTGGTAAATGATGAGCCAGTACCCATATTAAAGCATAGTATATAAGCAGAGCTATGAAGCTATCTTTCGGACTTTTCCGACTTTACGGACTTTCGAACTACACGAATTACACCTTGTGATAATCCTTCAACTGTTCGCGTGTTAACAGCCGGTAACGGTCTTTTAAACATTTTGCGCAAAAATATCTCCTGAGGGGAAGGAAAAACAATAAGTTACGCCCAATCCAATTCCGTTTTTTTTCAAAGTGATAAGGGGCGCCGCATTTAGAGCACCTGAGGATTTTCTTCTGCATCGATAACCAACTATTCCATAATTTAGGGAAGACAAAAGTAATGTTTTAAGATCAGATAATTTCTTAGTAATGTTAATTTTACAATTCATTATTATGCAGGCGATTAACAAGCCAATGTCCCGTTTTGCTTTTTCAAGCTCAAGCATCCAATTATTAACTTATTTTTATGCATATAGTTAAATATCATTTTGTTATATTTGGTTAGCCCATTCCACACCCTGTAACCAAACTATTATGAAAAAAGTATCAAACATCCTTGCCCGCAAGGGCAGTAATGTGATTGCCATTGATGGCGGCACAACGGTTTTGGACGCGTTAAAACTGATGGCCGATAAAAATATTGGTTCGGTAGTTATTACTGAAAAAGGCGCCTACGCCGGCCTGCTTACTGAGCGTGATTATGCCCGTAAGGTAATATTACAAGGAAAATCATCGCTGGAGACACAGGTGAGAGAAATTATGAGCACCGAGTTCCCGCGCATGATACCCGAAAATTCGGTGGAAACCTGCATGCACGTCATGAGCGAAAATAACCTGCGTTACCTGCCCATTTTTAGAGACAATAACATGTGCGGTATTATATCGATAAGCGACGTGGTTACAGAAACCATCCTGTCGCACGAGGAGACTATTGAGCATTTGAAGAGTTATATACAGTCGTAAAGAGAGTCAAGGACTCAAGAACCAAGAGACAAGAGAAAGCGCGATTAGCGGCTCCCATTTTTATCTTGACTCTTGACTCTTGGTTCACAAATCAGCCTGATAAACATACGCCCCTATATGCCAGAAACCAATGGCTGATAACAGCCCTGAAAAGCCTAAAAACCGCTTTTATTATATCGATTTTTTGCGAGCAATGGCAATTTTTGCCGTAATTATCCTGCACAACTCGGCCGACGCTGCCGGACAATACGGTAAAATACCTGAGACTGACTGGCTTTCGGCAACTTTTTATAATGGGCTAACCCGGTGCTGCGTGCCCATGTTTGTTCTGCTTAGCGGCGCCCTGCTGCTGAAACCCGACAGGGACGTAACAATTAAAGAACTTTTTCGCAAGCGGTTGCCAAAGCTGGTGATACCGCTGGTGGTTTGGAGCATTATTTACGAAGCATTTCAATTTTATACCGATAAAGGCTACGGCGCATTCAACCTGATTACTGCATTAAAAACATTTTACCAGGGGCCGCTGGTGTTCCATTTCTGGTTTTTGTATATGATGATCGGGATATACCTGGTATACCCTGTTATAAATACATTTATCCGCGCGGCAACAAAAAGCCAGGTGCAGTATTTTATAGCAGTGTGGTTTATAACCAATTGCGTTTGCGGCATTATCGGTATAGCCATGGGCTTAAGCATTGCCGTTGAACTAAACTTTTTTACGGGTTATATCGGGTATTTTGTGCTGGGATATTATATCAATAACTACATTTTTACTGCGCCACAGCTAAGACTCATTTATGCAGGATGCGCGGTCGCCTTTGTGGTATCAATTAGCGGGATAATCTTGCTGCAAACCTTTCGCGACAAAGGCTTTAACGAAATAATTGAAAGCGACTTTACACCCGACGTCCCGTTTGCCCTTGCCGGTATTTTCCTGCTGATAAAAAATCACACCTTTAATTTAAACTCCACCTGGTGGCAAAGATTAGTTACCCAAACAAGCGCCGAAAGCTATGGCATTTATATAGTGCATGTGCTGTTTTTGCGGCTGTTGTTCGATAAAATATATCTGAACATAGCCTTTAAAAACCAAAGCCCGCTTTGGGTGGTGCCCCTTAAGTCAATCGCTGTGCTGGCGTTATCATACGGGTTAATCAAATTGATACGGCTGGTACCGTGGCTGAGGATGACGGTATGATTAGCTAATTTAGCACCGCTCCATCATTCGCATCAATGTTCCGCCTTTAAATCTGCGATATTAATTTCATAAATGATCCGCATTCCGTTTTTGGTGGAGTGCAGCAGCTTATCAAATGCTTCGGCAGTAACTTTACCACCAGGGTAAACGGGCCTGTCAGCATGTTCCCGGCTCGAGAGAAAGTACAGCGTTTTATCATCGCGCGACAGGCCGGGAGCACCATCAGCGCCCGCAGTGTTTACTTTGGGGCCGAGATTTTGGGGTTCAGTCCAGGTGGTATCTTTTTTAAAGGAAACCCATAAATCATTCGAGCCGATTCCCTTGCGGTTAGGACTGCAAAAGATAATAAAGCTCTCATCGTGCGCTACCATGGGGTCAAAGTCGATAAACTTTGGATCATTAAATGGCAGCTTTTCGGCGGGCTGGTATTTGCCGTCTTTGAGCTTGGATACATACATTTCCGCATCAACTTTACCGTCGGATATAAAAAAGTAAGCGTTGCCATTATCAGCAAATGAAAGATAGCTTGGCGCAGGCCCTGAGGGCACAGGTAAACTGAACAATACAGGTTTTGACGTTATCTTATTGCCATCCAGCGTCACGTAATAAAAATGATAGTCGTAATCTTTAAACGGCTTACCATCCAGCGGCCGGTCGGACGCAAAATATAAACGCTTGCCGTCTGCCGAAACAAATGGGTCAGTGTCCCGGTATACGCCGGTAAAATCTACCGGCTTTGGCGCCGACCAGCCCGAGCCATTTTTAACCGAGTAAAAAATACCGATATACCCAAAGTTAATAGTCGACTTGCTGAAATACACCGTTTTGCCATCTGGCGTAAACGAGGCGTTGAAAACAAAATTGCCGGTGGAGATTACATCTTTACCAAATATGCGGGCGGAATCTTTTAGAGCGATTGGGGTTGAGGTTTGGGCATGGGTGCTGAGGTAGGCTATTATAATTAGAGGAAGGAATAAGAGCTTTTTCATTTGGAATTTGGATTTAGGACAAATGAAAAAATCAGCTGTTTAATACTGAAACTTCTTCAACAAATAGGCCGCCTTTTTTAACGTTTGCCGCTATCCCACAAATTTTCACTACCTTGCCTACTTTCATCACCTACAAAGTATAGTGACATTCAAGGATTTTAATTTTAACGGGGAGTTATTTGAAGGCATCGAAAGCATGGGTTTTATTACCCCAACCCCTATTCAGGAAATGGCCATCCCCATCATTTCCGCCGGTCGCGACATAATTGCCTGCGCGCAAACGGGTACGGGTAAAACCGGCGCCTACCTGCTGCCCATATTGGACAAGATTGGCAATGGCAACCGACACCATACCAGCACACTTATTTTAGCGCCAACACGCGAGCTTGCCCAGCAAATTGATCAACAGGTTGAGGGCCTTGCCTATTTTACAGGCATCAGCTCGATAGCCGTTTTTGGCGGCGGCGATGGCAGCGCTTACGAGCAGCAACGTCGCGGTATACAGGCTAATGTAAATATCATTATTGCCACGCCAGGCAGGCTGATTGCGCACCTGACATCGGGCGTTTTAAAGCTTAACCACTGCACCAACTTAATTTTGGACGAAGCCGACCGCATGCTCGACATGGGTTTTTCGGACGATATTATGCGCATCATCAGCTACCTGCCCAAAGAGCGGCAAACGCTGTTGTTTTCGGCCACCATGCCGGGGCGCATACGCACGCTGGCTAAAAAGATCTTAAATAATCCAGAGCAGATAAACATTGCGCTTTCGCAACCGGCAGTGGGTATCGACCAGCAGATATACCGCGTACACGATGCGCAGAAAACGCCTTTGCTGCAATTGCTGCTTAAAAATGGCTCATACGCCAGCACCATTATTTTTTGCTCGAGGAAGGAGATTGTGAAATCGCTTACCCGGGAGTTGAAACAGGCTAAGCTTAACGCCAGCGCTTTTCACTCGGATTTGGAGCAGAAAGAGCGTGAAGAAATTCTGCTAGCCTTTAAAAACAAGCAATTGCCGGTTATTATTGGTACCGACGCCCTTTCGCGCGGTATTGATGTGGAGGGAATTGATTTGGTTATCAACTATGATGTACCCGGCGATCCGGAGGATTATATCCACCGCATTGGTCGTACGGCCCGCGCCGAAACAACCGGCACCGCCATCACCTTTGTAAATCACCGCGACGAGCGCAAGCTGAAAAACATTGAACAACTGATAGAAAAACCTATCCGCCTTATTGATGTGCCGGATGAGCTGAAGTCGATAGAGCAAGCTAAGCAACCGGAGCATGGCCCTAATAAACGCCCACAGCAAAGACGTTGGGGGAATAAGGGTAAGCCGAGAGGGAATAAAAGCTAAAGATTAGCTAAAATACACGTTATGCTGAACTTGTTTCAGCACCCCATCTGCTAAGTAATCAGCGTGCAGGCTACCTGTCTTGTGAGGTGCCGAAACAAGTTCGGCATGACGGAACGTTTGGAGCGAAATAAACTGCAAACACGACATTATTTTTATGACAACACCAAAAAAACTCCTTCTTATACTGCTGCTGGCCCAATGCGGCATCGCGGCAGCACAAAAAAAAGAAACATCGGGCAACCCGATAGCCCAGGGCTGGTATGCCGACCCGGAAGCCAAAATTTTTGATAAAACTTATTGGGTTTACCCTACCTACTCGGCAAAATATGATGAGCAGGTGTTTATGGATGCCTTTTCCTCAACCGATCTGGTGCACTGGACCAAACACCCCCGCATTGTCGACAGCAGTTCGGTTAAATGGGTAAAACGCGCGCTGTGGGCGCCGGCAGTTACCGAAAAGGATGGCAAGTATTACCTGTTTTTTGGCGCCAATGATATCCATGACGACCAGAAAGAAATCGGTGGCATCGGAGTGGCCGTGTCGGATAACCCCGGCGGGCCGTTTAAGGATTATTTGGGCAAGCCGCTTATCGGCAAAATTTACAACAAGGCCCAGCCTATCGACCAGTTTGTTTATAAGGACGACGATGGCCAGTACTATATTATTTATGGCGGCTGGGGCCAATGCAACATCGCTAAGCTGAATAAGGATTTTAAAGGTTTTATCCCTTTTGCAGATGGTGAAACCTTTAAGCGCATTACTCCGAAGGATTATGTAGAGGGCCCGGTGATGTTTAAACGCAAAGGCAAATACTATTTAATGTGGAGCGAGGGCGGCTGGACCGGCCCTGACTACCGGGTGGCTTATGCTATTGGCAATACGCCGCTTGGTCCGTTTAAACGGATTGCTACCATATTAAAGCAGGACATAAACATTGCTACCGGCGCCGGGCACCACTCGGTGTTGAATGTGCCCGGCACCAATGAATGGTACATAGTATATCACCGCCGTCCGCTTGGCGAAACTGATGGCAACCATCGCGTGACCTGTATCGACAAAATGTACTTTGATAAAAACGGGATGATTTTGCCGGTGAAGATTACGAATGAGGGAGTTGCAGCGAGAGTGATAAAGTAAAAAATAATATCGAACCCCAAATGCTGAATGTCGAACACCGAAGTAAACTTCATCATTTTATATTCAATATTCGGTGTTCGATATTATTTTCGATAAAATTTAAGAAAGAGTAAATCATTATTGCCCTTCCATCTCCCCCGCTGCAAAGGTATTCCCCTGGCTAATGTCACCAGTATCAAAACCTTTTTTAAACCAATAGGCGCGCTGGGCTGATGTGCCGTGGGTGAAACTGTCAGGTTCTACATGGCCCTGGTATTGTTGCTGCAGGCGGTCGTCGCCAATGGCGTGGGCAGCAGTGAGGGCTGAGTCGATGTCGGCGCGGTTAATTACAATGCCGCTTTGGTTTTTTGCTTCATAATGCGCCCAAATGCCAGCATAAAAATCAGCTTGCAGTTCAAGTTTTACGGATAGCTTGTTATATTCTTTTTTGCTCATGCTTTGGCGCGCTTGCTCCATTTTTTGCGATACACCCAGCAGGTTTTGTACGTGGTGGCCAACTTCGTGGGCAATTACATAAGCCGCTGCAAATTCGCCCGGGGCATGGAAGCGCCGCTGCATTTCGGTAAAAAATGAGGTGTCGAGGTAAACTTTACGGTCGGCGGGGCAATAAAACGGGCCTGTTGCCGAGCTGGCGAAACCGCAGCCATGGGCATCAACGCCTTCGCTGTAAAGGTGCAGGGTTGGCTTGGTGTAAGTGCGGCCCATGCTGCTGAATATCTCCGTCCAAACATCTTCGGTGCCGGCCAGGATTACCCGGGAAAATTTTTTCTGCATACCTTCCGGGCCACTGGTAACACGGGTATTTTGCTGCTGGCTGCTGTCGCCGCTGCTTCCGCCGTTTAAAAGCTGGGCGGGGTTAATGCCGGTAAACAAGTAGATCAGCAAGCCTATAAACCCGATGATCCCGCCGCCAAAAAACAACCCGCGACCACCGCCACCACTGCTGCTACCTTCTTCAACATTATCGCTTTCGCGTCCGCCAAACCATTGCATAATTTTAGTATTTATGTAATGGTTAACAGGGATTTGGAGGGATTGTTTACCGGGATCTGAACCGGGATTAAACAGATTTTCCGATTAACTGGTTGTTTGCATACCTGTATGAATAAGACGATTATCAACGGCCGCACGCTGATATAGACCGACGATACGTGGTCGCCAAAATCCCGGGCATCCTAAAATCTGTTTAATCCGGGTTCAGACAATTTACCCAAAAAGCTCACTGCTCAAATACCTGTCGCC